>Ga0187861_10005175_pt1 | contig 10568 bp, 14 predicted proteins | sample June2016WEW_10_1_3_FD_132986 | JGI IMG/M metagenome (GOLD analysis project Ga0187861, IMG submission 132986) | Peatland microbial communities from SPRUCE experiment site at the Marcell Experimental Forest, Minnesota, USA - June2016WEW_10_100 | ecosystem: Environmental > Terrestrial > Soil >...
AATTCCTTCGCGACGTTGGCCAGAGTGTCGTCGATTGCGGTCGCAAGAGCAAGGCTCGAGAACGACGCATAATCGGCATCAATGTGTGTTTAGGAAGCCTGTGTCACCACAGGTTCGCTCTCATGGTCGCCCATGAGTTCAGACTCTATCTTCAACTCAGGATTTTGATCCTGAGTGCTTGACATATTAGTCGTTGGGGTTTTTCCACTATTAAGTGAAATCATCTTAGTCCAAAGTTCTGCTCGTTTCTGTGGATTCACTTTCCCACACAACCGAATAAACTCAAGACCAACGTTTGCTTGATCTCTCTTAATAAGCATATAAGGGATGATCCCGATAAGGAACATTTCTATTCGGGTATAACCTCCGGTCACGAACCATTCGTAACACTGGTGTTTCCCGAATTTCCCTTTCTGCTTCGGTCGGAATTCACCGCCGAAGTTCTTCACCAGCCACTTCATCAGTCTCACGCTAATGTTAGCGATGGAAACTTTTAAGTCATAACCGAAATACGGTTTGCCACTTGAAGTGTACAAGGTGGTCCGACTGAGGAAAACTCCTCCTTCGGCGTCAACCATTGCGGCGACGTAAGACCACTTCGTTTTACTGATTTGCATTTGGAATCTTACCTCCGTCTCTTATGCTGCCAGCTTTAACTGTAGCATACTTTGACGGATATAGTCAAGTTTTTGTTTAGGTGAGCTGACGATTAACTCACCGATGGTGGAGGTGTTGGTGACCAAGCTGGCAGCCTGACCGGGGCCAGGGGTGCCTTCTGTGGCTTGGACGATATTGGCACCGAACGTGTTATATTCAAATCAATTTTGTTTAGGAATCCTGTGTCACCACAGGTTCGCTCTCACGATTGCTCGTGATGTTCAGACTCTATCTTCACCTCAGGAGAGGTGTTTGACGTATTAGTCGTTAGGGATGATTCTCCCTGATTGAGAAACTTCATTTTCTCTTCTAATCGTTTTCGGATCTCTGGGACTTGTGAATTTCCAAGTCTTACAAACTCCAGAGCGACTTCGGCTTGTTCCCGTTTTATGATCAAATAAGGAATGACTCCAAGTAAAAATCTTTCCTTGTTTGCTCGCCCCGAGATAGTCCACTTGTGAATCGGACGACTGTATGTCTTTGTCCAACCAGAAGGGTTGTTATCTCGAGAATAGAACGTTCCGCCAAAATTCCCCAACAGCCACTTCATCAGCTTAACAGACGTTCCATAAATTACAATCTGAAGTCTGTAGCTTCCGCCAGCGACGTCGGCCTTATGAATAGATAGAGAACCTTCTCCATCAAGTATCCCGGCCACATACGGCCATGCATTCTTTTCCATCTGAGAATCCTTTCCTCGGTATTGTCTGATACTCATAATATCAGAGTTTCACCGATTTAGTCAAATTTATTTATACTCGAACCTATTTGATTAAAGCACGAGTTGGTTACCAGAGTTAAGGGGCAGATCACGCCGTTCCGCGCAACGCACGAAGGGCGTCTCAGCCTTCAGGTTCTCAACGAACTGCTTGTCATAAAACAAGACGGTAGATTGAGGCAAATTCCCGGTCACGTTAGACGCGGGATATCCGAGAGACATGGTGTGTGATTCCTAGACTGCAAGCGCGGATTACCCTATCTTGCCCTCTGCGATCAATTTGTCAACAGCCGCCTTGAATCCCAAGTCGGTTTTGTACCTGCGACGCGTCTCACTCATGGACATTCTATTGTATTCGTCGACGGTCAGCCCCACGGATGGTTCGGGCCTCGCTCCAGGCCTAACACTTGCCTGACGCGGAGATAGCCCTGTGGATGCAGACCCTGGTCGCAACCTGCCCACTTCCACGACTGGCGCGGCGGCGGGTGGTGTGACCTTCGATACTGGTGTTACGACGGGCGCTTCTGCGCTCGTCGGTGTTACGGCTGCGGCTACCGGTGCTGCTGGATCCGCGGCCGACGGTAAAGCGACTACAGGAGCGGGTAGCTCCCTTCGCTCAACCGGTGTTGAAACTCTAGTTGGAACTTCGCCCTTTTCTTTCAACATACCAAGGGCCTTGTTCAAATTGCGAACGGTGTAATCCCAATTACTTTCAGCAAGGATTACATCCATCTTGTCGCCGAGTTCTTTGCTGAACTCGACATCAGAATGCTGTTTCATAAACAACTTGGCAGTTGCGAGATAACTCGCCCTGTCAAGCTGTGCTTCACTGGTCACCACACGGGTGACAATTTCTTCGGCAGGGGCGCCGAATCGAATGCGGTCTCTCCTCTCGAGCGCCTTATTGACGCGTGAAGGATCACCGGATTTTAGATCTTCTGCAATTTCAAACTGCTCATCAGCCGTCAGAGCCCGAGGCTCCAACTTTTTACGAGGTGAAGCAATATCGGCCGGCTGTTCAAGAAGCAGTTGGTTGTTCTCTTCTTGCTGTTGACGAATTTTGGCAGTCGCATTCGCCTGCGCGTCCAAAATCTTCTGGCTCAATTCGTCTTTCGTCTTTGCGAACCAAACCTGTTCGCCCGATCCATCAATCGCTTCAACACGCGCTTCCCATCCGCCCTTCACCTTCGTGTAAGGTCCGGACTTCGTTCCTTCCTCTTCTTCAGTCGGTACAACTGGCGCCGGAGGCTCCGCGATTACTACCGCCGGTTCTGCCGCTGCGACGGGCGTCGGAGGGGCCGCGACAATCTGCTCTTCAACAACGGGTGGTGTGGCGCCAGAGGCGTCAACCACAACCGCGGGAGCAAGCAAGAAAGCTTCGAGAGCCGTCTTGTACTCCAGATTACTTCGCAAATTACGAACCCGATCCGACGGCAGATTGGCCCAATCGTATTTCACTTGCTCGTTCAAATCGGTGAATAGGGGCCAGCCGTTCGGATAACCGGGGGTATTTTCTGACTGCTTTGTATCTGCTGGGACTTTACCCAGCGTGATTAGTTCTTCAACGCTTTTCATAACACTATCTCCTGGTGGTGTCAATCCGACACAACACTGATTAGATGTTTGGTTCTTTCTCCGTTTTCGTAGCTTTTAATCCAGTTACAACTTGGCCTTGACCGCTGCCACGAGAGCCTTGACTTCCGCGACCACCGATCCTTCGACCTTGACGAGCTCTGCCTTGACGGCCGCAAGCTTGGCTGCGTTCTTCACGCGGCCGGCTGCGAAACCAAGGCCGAGAGCAACTACCAATGCGACGACTTCGTAAACCATGATATTCTCCTTATTCGGGTTTGAATTCCTTTTTGACTTGATCTTCCAGCGAAGTGCCTAAAAGATCTTTCTTCTGCTTGATAAACTCCACTTCACCAGAAAATTCTTCCATCTGCCGAGTACACTCATTCTGAATGCGCTCGAAAAATATTCGCGCGGATACGGCAAGAAGACCGGTACGCTCAAACTCTTCCTTATTTTTCCAGTTCTGAAAGTGAGATGTCTCAAGCTTTTCAATTTCGCCTTGCGACAGCTTCATCCAGACCTGATAGGCAGGAGTCCCGTACCAGTTTGCCAGCGTGACTTTTTCGGTAGACGAAAGTTTAAGGAATCGTGGATCCCTCATCGCAATCGGAACTTGTAACCCTTCGACCGGCCCTGTTTCGAATTCTTCGATTTCCATGAGATTCCTCCCGGAAGCTCGCTACTTCTTACAGCGTGACAAGGTCAACAGGTTTCGCTAGAGCAGCAACGAACGCCGAAATCTCGGCCGCATCTGCCCCGCTGACATCGATATTAGGAACCTTTGAATCAAGCACAAAACCCCATCCATCTTGAATAGGATCGTACATAATTCGTCCTACGCGCCGTCCACCACCGTTTGAGCCGGCACCTCCTTCAACTACGTCGTACCGAACCGGTGCGCCGATGCTTGTCAGCGTCCGGGGAATGAATGCAAATCGTGACATGTTATTTCTCCTTAAAAATTTTACTTATTACGCTGGCATGCCTTCGGCATTGCCACCAAATCCTGGGCCCCCGGGTTCTCCGGTTACTGCTTCTGGTTCTCCGGCTTTTTCGAGAGAGTGGCGGATAATATCCCCCGCCGCACGCTGTGTCCACGCCTGATCCTGTAACTGGGATTTTGCCTGGAACTTTTGATCGTTGTTGGCTTTCTGTGCTGCCATCTTGGCCGCTGCCGGATTGTTAGCAGCACGTTGCGCCTTCATCTCCGGAGTCAACGGACGAAAGATCGAATAATACTGCGAACTGCCATAACCACTGACGTCTGTCAGCATGTGGAGCAATTCGGAGAAGGCGATGTACTCGCCATTGATGTCTGCGATCTGACCTGCGAGGGCCGGGTTCGTGAAGTACTGCATGATCAGCGGCATGGACTGGGCCATCTGCTGACGGGCCGCCATGTGGCTGCCGGCGAGCACACTGAACCGCTTGATGCCATTCTTACTGCCCATGAAGTCACGGAAGCTGGCCTTGTAATCTTTTCCGAGTTGTTCGTTTAGAATTTCTTTGTACACCGAGGCCGGAAGGAACATACGATTCAAATCGTAGATCTTCCACAGCCACGGCTGGAACACCTGGCGGTTGAAGTCTTCAACCAATCCGCCGATACGATCTACGGCCGCTTGCATCATGCCGCCTGCGCCTGTAGCTGTACGCCCCATCGAAGAGCCTCGACCGCTAGGTTTAGACGCGCCCATGGTAAGCATTTCATTGGCGCCGGAAGTCGATTCGGTACGCGCTTCGGAAGCTGCGACCACCTGGAATAACTCTTGCTGAATCTTTGGAAGGTCCAGCGGATGAAGCGCTTTCGTTGCGTCTCCGTCAACGTCGATGAAGCCGCCCAGGCGAGCCCGGACTTGCTGCGTGTTAATATTGGCGCCGCGCGAACGGACTATCGGTTGATTGGCTGACAGAGTGCCGATATCGGCAACCGCATTGATGAACCCTTGCTGCAGCCGCTGCTCGCCGCCGAGCGCGGTCCCGAGGCCGATGCCCCAGAAACAATCTTGAATCATCCACCAGTTCACAGAATAGAACGGTATGCAACCAAACATATTTGGCTCATTACGAATGACGCGCTGACCGGCCAGGACTGTGATAATCTTGTCGCGGTCCCAACGTTCTTGAATAAGCAAAGGTTCGTTGAGAGGATCGTCGGTCGTCTTCGCAAACAAAGGAGCCGCGTGCTGCACAAACTGTGTATTATTCTGGCCCGAAGTCATATTCTGACCGGCGATTGCCTGACTTTGGTCGGCTGCCGCGGGCGTCTCGAACCAAGATCTAATCGTCGATTCGTCTGGCAAATTGTAACGATAAATCGGTTCGTTCTTTTCGTTGTAGTAAACTTCGTCCTTCCACTTAATTATGTCACGATACGTGACCGGAAATTCATGAATGACGAACTTGGCTTCACGAATATCGGGAACGCGCGTACCCGGGTCCACCAGGACCGTGCGGATGTCACAATTCTCGAAATACGGATGCGATACCAGCCGCTCCGTTCTGACCATACGAAACTTGTCTTGGTCGGGCGTCGGTAATTCCTCAATGTTTCCGTCTGCGCCTGTAGTTGTGAGAGATTCATGAACCGGTTGGAAATCCCAATCGGTTTCGTAACGATCTTTCCAACCCCACTTCCAAATACCGGTGCCATTGAGCAAACAGGAGAAAAGCCCATACTTTACTTCCTGCTTGAAATTCATTTGATCCAACTGATATGCCGTCAGTTCTTGAATAGCACGCGCCATATTAGCTGAAATGCTAGAACGAGATTCAAGTTTGAACGGAGGTTCTTCATAGAACATTCCGCCTACAAGTTTCGAATTGATAGCATTGACGTGCGTCGCAACCGTAAATTTGGCGATGTTCGCCTTGGGCATCGAGGTGCCTTCCCAAACGCGAAGCGTCGGGGGCGATTGGTACAACAGGTCGATTTCTATCCACCGAATATTGAAATAACGGCTTTCAATCCACGCGCGGGTAAATTTCGAGTCCAGAGTAACCAGTTTTAGCGCAACATCATCACTTACTTCCTCAGGACTGAAAACTTCCTTGAAGTTCAGCAGCCCCGAGCTCGACGTACCGGGGAGAGGTAGAACTGGTGCCATTGTGTTTCCTCTATCGTTTGAATCCTATCGGGGTGTATGGGTCGTAGAGCTCTTCACCGGCTGTGTCGCCGGTGCCGGGTTCTGGAACAATAGGTAACTCATTCGTTCCTGGAGCATAATCACCCTGCCCAAATATCAGGTCATAAAAATCTTTCTCGCGGAGAATGCGATCGAATTCCTTCTGACGGTCTCTGCCGCCAGGGCCACCGGGCTCCGTGGTTCCGGTCGGAATGATTCGATGAATGTGACTGATCGTATCCGGAATGTCGTCATGAAGCGAAGTCCCGAAATCTTTAAACTCTTTGTAGAGATCTTCAAGACACGAAATCGTGTTCAAAAAGAATAACTGTCCCCCGTAAAGAAGCGGTTGTAGGGCACCTACACGGGACGCTTTAGCGTTCGGAGAACGATCAACCTTGAAGAAGTCCAACGGGATGTACTCAGTTCCTGCCTCTAAGGCGTACTGACGAATTGAGCGCTCCAAAAACTGGGCCCCGTTCGAGTTCTCGATCAGAACCAGACGCGGGTGATATTTCTGAAATGACGAAGCAATTTCTTTCGCCAGATCATTGTCAAGATAATGGTCTCTAAAAATTTCCACTACATACACACGATTTTCTATGTCAAGGCCAACCACGGCACCGACTGAATAATCGTTCTTCTGGTTTACTGCGTACGCAAAATCCCAAATGATATAGTACTGAAGTTGATGCGGAATGGCGTTCAACCCAACCGTCCGCTGGAGCATAAGATCCACCGTGAACTTGATCTTACGGGTGCCCGCCGTACTCAACATGTACTGCGAGAGATAGACCGCTATGTCTTTCTTCTTCTTCCTGTCGAGAAACTTGTGATCCAACTTCACGCGACCGGTCTTGTCTTTTTCAAACAACAACTCATAATCGGCTGGCGTGCAATCACGCTCATCCTTGTGAATCATCTCGGGCCGCAACCAGCGAGCCGGAGTAATCAAAACCTTCAAATCGCCCGGATGCAAAACGCTTTCGACTGTATGAGCATACAAATCACCAGGAGCATACGGCGTTCCCAGAAGGTCTTTGTATCCGCCTGGGTCAACCAGCGACTCGGCATAATTGATCTTCCGAATCACCTTGACTACGAGCATCGAAGTATCGGTGTTCTTGTCGTTAACGACGTCGTCGCCCTTCATCAAATCGCAGTGCCAACCCGGCAAGTTCGATAGAATCGATGATGCCCAAGCCGATGGATCCCTTTTCTTTTCGTCGCCTACTGTTCGGCAAGGACAAATGAATTCGTCCTCGATGCCTTCATTCTTGCGAGTGAGATTCCACTCTGGAAATAATTTCTGAAAAATCGTGCCATCCGCATTATCGGGAACCAGAAAATAGTTCTTAAGTTCCCCAATGAACGCGACCGCCAAACCAGACTCGGCCGTAAGAATCAAAATACGAATGTTTGGAAGATTGATAAACCACTGCACGCAATCAACCACGTTAATCGTAGACTTGAAACTTCCGCGAGGATACAGCAAAAGACGTTCTTTCGTCTCATCCTGCTCTTCGATCTTCTTCGACGGATCCTTCTGCACGAAAAAATTACAGACAGGCGCGTGCGTTAGGAATGTGAAGTCTTTGTTGAAAATCTCACGGCCCAGAAACAACAAATTCGTCCGGCACATGAATCTCAAGAAATCCGTCGTTGACGTCGAGCTTGGACACTTTTTCTGATCTACCCACAAATCTTTGCCGCTCGAATCTTTTCCTTTGTGCTTAAGGCCTAAAATTTCCAATCGCCGAATCGAAGAATCAATGTTCTCATTAGAACCTGCTTCACCATATGCAGCCATCACCATATCAAACGTGATGTAATTCTTCGCGCGTATAACTAATTCGTCAAACGTTTTCGGAGCGGGGCCCGCAAGATCACGATCTGCCACTTTCCAGAAATGCTTGATAGACAATTGGTCGCCGGCTTTTGCAGCTTCGGCTTTACCCTCGTTAAGTAAATAATCAATAGTCCAAATTGGTTCCGACATATTCGCGACCTCGGAAGGGCCCAATCCGAGCCGTTTCACGGTACATCAATTTCGTTTATAACGCGGCCGGTTCCGGGGATGCTCCACCCTGACCACCACCTGCTCCACCCTCGGCTGGCTCTTCGCCTTGTGAACCGAGCATATCCGTAATGTTCTTGCCTAGGGCTGCGTGATCGCCGAGCGCGAAGTTATGCGTCTCGCTCGAACCATCATCAAACACATGATGAAGCGCGTGACCACCCTTGTGGGTGTATCCGTGGAATCCAACATGCTTTTTGCCAGCCGGTTTCTTTTCGCCTTTGTGCTTGCCCTCGGCCTTCTCTTCTTTCTTGGTTTCGTGCTTCTCTTCTTCCTTGGGCTCCGCTTCCTCTTCTTCAACTGCCGCGGACATAACGCCCTTGGCTTTCTTTCCTAGATGTTCCATGGCTAGTTTCTCCGCTTTGTTTTTGTCTTTTGGAAGAACGGTTTCGCCCTTCTCTAAATCCTTCACTCCACTTTCCTTGACTTTTCCGCCATCGTGCATTTTCTGTGGAGCCAGCAAGTCCTTGACTCCTTCCATTTGCCTGTTACGCTCTTCAACACCATGCACGGATCCTTCAAGATCAACACCTTCGGGACCAAGCAGACCTTTGCTTCCCGCAGGCTTAGAATCTTCCTTCGGCGCTGCAACGCCGGGAGCTGCTGGAACAGGCGGCCGTCTGCCTGACACTTTAGAATTCCATGCAGTATCCAAAGCTTTCTTGGCATCCGCAACTTTCTTACTTACTCCGCCGTCATCTTTTGCTGTATTTTGTGGCATGATCGTTTCCTCACCGCGGCGTTGCCGTGTGTCTCATTCGTTGTACGGGCGCCGCTGGCGCCTTGGTCTTCGGATGCTTTTTACGCTTCGGGAGACTTGAATAATCTGTTGCTTGTTCCCACTCTTTTACTTTCTCTGGACCGCCGAGTGCTTCGGTTCCTTTCTTGGTGTGAGCCCAGGCGTTTTGTGCTTTGCTTTCAAATGACATGATTACACCTTTGTAGGATCGATCGACGGCGTTACTGGATTGCTGCTGAACGACTGCACAGCCGTTGCAACCCGGTTTGCCGCGTACGGAGAGATTGCAAAGGCGCTGGCACCCGCCAAATCAGGAAGCGCGTGCGAATGAAACACAATGTGCCCGACATATATCAAAATTGCAATCAACGTTCCTGTCGAGGCACAGCGACCCCACGATAGAGTTCCACCGTTAGGCTCGCTGTGAATTTCACGAACCATTTTCTTAAAACCTTGGAGGGTCATAAAATATACTCCAACTAAAAATCTTCAAATCGTCGAGGAATGATATAACAAAAGAAAAAGGGCGAATGGAGGAATTCGCCCTTCGTTGTTCGCAAACAGCGAACGGGGTAGTTACTTTGTGGGGGCCGAATAGTCGTTCGCGTGGAAACCACTGCCGACTAAGATCGGAGACCCGGGACGAGACAGAACTTTTTCAACTCTGCGAACACGCCCGCAATTGGGACAGGGCTGCTTGGATCGTTCACTTTGCTCAAACGAAATCATCAACTCAAACTTCTTCGTACAAACTGGACACAAAAACTCGTAAACCGGCATCGGGGCCTCTCCAGGTGCTACTCAGATTCTTTGGGGCGGTGCCACGGCGCTTTATTGTTGAAGGCTTCAACTAATTCTGCGACGGTGGGCATAAAATCCTCTTTACCTTCGTCGGGCCGCAGGTTGGACAAGTCCAGCCGTGAAGTCCGTGGACGAATTTCTTCTCGGCCATCTCGACTTTCGGCTTATGAACCGAACTTCCACACTTAACACAAGCATATTGATAGCGCACTACTCCCCTCCATAAGACCAACGAGTTACGGCATGTTGCTCCCACCCCACCTATCAAGTCACAGAAAACAAAAGACTTAAGTACCGCCAAAAGCCATTATTTCTCATCCAAAAAATAAAAACTCGAAGAATACAGATTTTCCGTCTTCCAAAGTCTTTTCAGTTTCTCTACAATAACCGAATCCCCCTCGATATCCACCAAGGCCCCTTCTTTAGTAACCTTCGCGACAACCGAAGGGATGCCGGCTTTGTTTAATATTTCCAGCATCTCCGGTTGAAGACCGTGAAGTTTGTCTGTTGGTCCTTTCACTTCAACAGCCACCAGCAAATCGTCCCGTTTAACGAGAAGATCTGGCCACCCTTTGTGAAGTACACGATAATTGTGTCTTTCAAGACGTTTTTGAAACAACTGCTGTACTTGCGGGGTATACACGACATAAATAGGTTTCCCACTCATGGCAAATCCGGATACCGAGCATAAGCCCGCTTCCGCCACCCATCGCGAAACTTGACATCTTGTGGCTTTCGGGCCTCGATCGCCAGATATCGGGCCTCTTGGGCATCCCTGAGCTGTTCTGTGAGCTCTTCCGCGTTGTGGTCCGATATGGCTGCCAGCGTCCACGGGCCGAGCTTACCATCCACCGCCTGCATACCCAGAACGCGCTG
>Ga0187861_10005179_pt1 | contig 10566 bp, 9 predicted proteins | sample June2016WEW_10_1_3_FD_132986 | JGI IMG/M metagenome (GOLD analysis project Ga0187861, IMG submission 132986) | Peatland microbial communities from SPRUCE experiment site at the Marcell Experimental Forest, Minnesota, USA - June2016WEW_10_100 | ecosystem: Environmental > Terrestrial > Soil >...
CTTCCTTGAGCGTCTTGATGGCCAGATGGCCCTGGCCGTCGAGCGCGATGGCTTTCCTTGACCAATGGGCGTCGTGGCGTTTGTACTCGGGGATGTCCCACTTCTTCTCGTCCAGTTTGTCGCCGTCGAACTCGTCATGCCAAATGAGTTTCCAGGCCTTGCCCGGCGGCGCAGGCGGAAGGTTGTCCTTGGGTTCGAGCTGCTCTTCGCCCGCGCAAGATAACCTGGCCGCGGCCAGGAGCAGAACCAGCAGCATTGCCACGTTCATTTGGCCTCCTCCTTCTCCTCCTCCTTTTCCTCCTCCACCAGATCGTACACCCGCACGTAATCCACGACGAACTGGTCCGGCAGGCTGGCCTGGCTCAAATCTCCCGCCCAGCCCTTCGCCTCCACTTCGTCGCTGATCTTGATGTAGAGCGGCACCTGGCACACGCCGCCCTCCTTGCTGCGCCAGGTTTCCTTCGCGTCGGTATAGAAAACGTACTCCTCGGGGGTCCAGAGCAGGGCAAAGGTGTGGAAGCCCTCCGTCAGCCCCTGCGCTTTGGACACATGCCTGGCGGACTTCTGGTGCTCGCCGTAGCCGCGCCAGTGCAGCCCGTTCAGCACGCGCTCATCGAGGAACGGCTTCTCCATGATGTCAATCTCCGTGCCTTCGCGGCCGTCGTGCTCTCGGTTGACGCACTCGTTGTACAGCCAGAAAGCCGGCCAATGGCCGGGCTCTTTCTGCATTTGCAAGCGCGCGACGTAGTAGCCGAAGGCGTGCTCGAACTTCCCCTTGGTTTGCACGCAGCCGTCGTAGTACTTGTCGCCTTCCTTGAAGGTGCTGATGACCAGGTGATGCCCTATGTCGTCAAGCTTGACGGCCTCCCGCGACCACTCGGCGTCGTGGCGTTTGATCTCAGGGAGGGACTCCGGGACTTCCCACTTGGTCTCGTCAAGTTTGGCGCCGGAGAATTCGTCATGCCAGACGAGTTTCCAGGTCTTGCCCGGCGGCGCTGGCGGAAGCTTGTCGGGTTCGAGTTCCTCCTTGGGTTTGGGCTTCTCCTCTTCCGCGCCGGACAGCGCTGCCGCCGCTGCAACCAGGACCAACAGTGCCGCCAGTTTCATCCTGGCCTCCTCTCTGGCCACGTTCACCACGGGTACAGCATTACCTTCCCGCAGTTGCCCGTGAGCTGGAGTTCCCAGGCGTCTCGCACCTGGCTCAACGGGAACCTGTGGGTGATCGCTTTGTCAAGCAGTCCGGAGGACTTCCTGATCACTTCCATCATCCGGGGCGTGTCGCTCAAGTTCCAGTGCCACGCGCCGTGCAGTGTCAACCCTTTGCGGATCATGTCGTCGCTGACTTTGAGTGTCAGTTCGCCTGCTTCGCCGACGAAAGCCGCATGGCCTTTGCGCCGGGTGGCGTCAAGCATCAGCCTTTGAGCCTGCGCCACGCCGGAGCAATCCACCGCCTTGTCCACGCCGGCCCCGCCGGTGAGCGCCTTGATCCGCGCCAAGGTCTCCTTGTCGTTCGGATCGAACACCTCGGCGGCGCCCAGTTCCCGCGCCAGGCGCGCGCGGTAAGGCTGCGCCTCCACGCCCAGCACCCGCGCACCGCGGAAGACGCCGTTGATCACGCCGCCCAGGCCGACCGGACCCAGCCCGGTGATGAGCAGCGTATCGAACGCCTCCACGCGCATGAGTTGCATGGCCCCGAACGTCGGCCCCAGTCCGCAGCAGGCCATGGCCGCATGTTCGTAAGACAGGCCGTCCGGGATGGGCAGGAGCTGCCAGTCGTTCTTGATGAGCATCTGCGCGTAGGTGGCGCGGCCCGCCGCGCTCCCCGTGGTCTTCAGAATGTCAGGGCCATGCTGGCAGTGGATGTAGTCGCCGTCCAGGCACAGCGGACAGGCCCCGCAGGCGTCCAACGGCATCACGACGACGCGGTCCCCAACCTTGACCTTGCAGGGCTGCGCCACCTCGACAACTTCGCCTGCCGCTTCATGGCCGAGGCCCTCGGACTTCCAGCCGTTCTTGTAAGCTTTGTACTCCGTGCACATCGGCGCGATTTGGATCTTCACGACGACCACATTGGCGCCGGCTCTTGGGTTGGGCTTGTCCACCAGTTCGCACTGCTTCTCGCCGGTAATCCTGACAACTTTCATGGGACCTCCATTATGACGTGTCGCGCGCAGCCGCCACTTATACCCCAACTTGCCTCCATCGCGCAAGGACGTGCGGCAGGCGTCTGCTCTGCTGGGAGTGTTTCATTTCAGTTAGGAGCGGCGGGCGCCTCGCCCGCCATCCCACGGGCGAGGGCGCCCGTGGCTCCATCGCAGGCTAACTGAAATGAAACACTCCCTGCTCTGCTTTCGGGTTTCGAGTTTCGGCTTTGGCCGCGCCGCGGACCGTTACGGCCCGCCGTCCCGCCAGGGCTTATCGGTTTCGTAGCGTTGCCGGCGCTGCGCGACGTTCCGGGCCAGAACGTCCTGGCCGGCCGTGCCGGCCGCCTCTTCGGCTTTGCGGGCGGTGGCCGCGGCCCGCGCGAACTCGCCGCACTCCGCTTGCGCGGCGGCCAGAGTATCGAGGAACTGGGCCTTGCCGGGCACTGCGGCGACGGCTGCTTCAGCCAGCCGCACGGCTTGGACGCCGTCGCGGCAGCGGGCGTCCGGGCAGGTGGCCAGCAACCACGCGAGGTGGTCCTGCAAGCGCGGATAGCCGCCGGCGTCGCCGCCGTCCCGGGCTTGCGGACAGGCCTCCAGACCGGCGTGCAACACTTTCGCGGCGTCGGCGTACTGCTTGCGCACGACATAGACGCTGGCCAGATGGAGATAGGGCTCCGGGGCCGTGCGGTCTTGCTGCTGCGCCTGGTTGAGGAGCGCAAGGGCTTCATCGAGCTGACCGCGGCGCGCCAGGAGCACGCCCAGACTGATGCGCGCCTCGCACTGCACGGCCTGCAAGGCCTTCGTCAGCAGCCGCGGGTTCTGGACGACGACCCGGCGGTACAGGCGTTCCGCCGTCTCCGGATCGCCCCTGTCCAGCGCGAGACTCGCGAGGTTGTGCAGCGACTCGACATGCTCGGGCTGCACCGCCAAGGCGCGCTGGAGGAGGACGGCAGCTTCGCCGGGCCGGCCCGCCAGTCTGTGCGCGGCGCCGAGGTTCGCGAGGGCGCCGACATGCTCGGGCTGCCGTGCCAGGGCCGCCTCCCAGGCAGCGGTGGCGTCCTGCAGGCGCCCTTGTGCGCGCAACACATTGCCTTCCCAGAATAGCCCTTCGCCGGATTGCGGCGCGGCTTCCGCGGCGGTCCGGTAATCGGCCAGTGCATCTGCAACGCGGCCGGCCTGTTCGTGGAATCTGCCCCGCGCTATGTACACTTTCTCCGATTGCGGACGCAGTTCCAAGGCCTGGGCGTAGCGCCGCAACGCTGAGGCGTTGTCGCCTTCGGCGGCATCCAGCTTTGCGAGCCCCAGCAACACATCAACCGTGTACCGGACACGGTGGCGTTCGTAGATGGTCAGGAATCCGGGCGGTGCCCCCGCTAAGGCACGGACGATCCGGCCCAGGCACGGGACCGCGCGCGTGGGGGCCTGCCGGATGATGTCAAAGGCCGGGCTTTTGGCCAGCGCTTCGTTGAAGGCCTCGCGGGCCTGGGCCGCGAAGCCCAACTGCGCGTAGGTGTCCCCGCACACGAACAGCGCGTTCAGGTCTTCCGGCCCGCAGCGTCTCGCTTCCTCATAGTGGCGCAGCGCCTCCTCCCATTCGCCGCGGTAATAAAGTGTCACTCCCAGGTTGCCGTGGGCGAGCCACGCGTCGTTATTCTTGGCCAGCACGTCGCGCCAGACATTCTCATCCTAGACGAACACCCTGGCCTGACGCCAGACCAGGACGGCCAGGACGAGCAGCAGGGCGCCGGCTGCCCCACGCAACCACCTGGGCGGCGGCGCGCCCAAAGCCAGGACGCCGCGCGCCTGCAGCAGCCAAGCCAGTGTTCCCACGGCCCAGACGATGATGCCCAGGTTGGCAAAGTACTGGAAGTGATCGGCCACGAACGAGAAGCGCTGCGGGTAGATGTTGTTGAACCCCAGGGCGGGGAAGAGCGTGATTCCGAAGAACAGCAGCGGCACAGCGGCGCGGCGGCCGAAACGGCGCGTCAGCGGGATCAACCCCGCGAGCACCGCCAGCGCCGCCGCCACCCAAAGCCATTGCGTCCAGTCGGCGGTGTCGAGCCGCCAGCGCGGGTAGATGAATATGAGATTGGCCGGCCAGAGGTCCTTGAGCGCGTAGAACCACAAGGCGTGGCCGGCGATCAAGACGCGCTGCGCCGGCGAGAAGCTCCATTCGTAGCCGTTCGCGCCGATGAGGTATCGTTCCATCGAACTGGTCAGCAGGCCCAGGGGCACGCCGACCGCAAAGAACGGCAGCAGCAGCAGGATCTCGCGCGCGCCCACCCGCCGGCCGCGCATCCAACTGAGCAGCAACAGAATGACCGGCAGGCTGCAGGCCACCGTCTTGCTCAACAGCGCCAGGACGTAGCACGCCAGCGTGGCCCAGTACCAGCGCCTGCCGTGGCGGTCATCGAAGCGCAGCCAGCACCACACCGCGCTCAGGTAGAACGCGGCGGACAGCAGATTGCGGCGTTCGGTGAGCCACGCCGCGGTCTCGACATTCACGGGGTGCAGCAGGAAGAGCGCCGCGGCGAACCACGGCGCACAGAAATTCAGACGCTTCAGGACGCGCCAGATCAGCAGGCCGTTGAGAACGTGGAGGAGGATGTTGACGACGTGCAGCGGCACCGGGTTGGGGCCAAACAGCTTAAGCTCGGCCCAGTAGCTGGTGAGCTGCAGCGGCAGGTATTGCTGGAATTCCAGCGTACACCAGATGCGCCGGAGCGCATCGGGACTGGTGAGCATCGGGTTGTGCTCGATATGCGCGATGTCGTCCCAGACGAACCCGCCGCAGACAGCCGGCAGGTACGCGATGAGCACCGGCAGGACGAGCAGCACCGGCGCGAGCCACCGCCGCAATTCGGGCGGCGGCCATCGCGGGATACACGAGGATCCTTCGGCGTTCATTGCTACCCCGTACCCATAGGAACGATGCCCCCTTGCCTCCTCATTACCAGATCGGCTCCAATGGTCTTACATCGCCGGCAGAAAGGTCAGGTTGTTGTTCGTCTCTGGTGGAGGCGGGAGACCGGCTTTCGGCCGTGGCAGCGCCCGTCTTTCTTCAACGAGCGGGACACGCTGGTCAATCCGCCTCAAGGTCTCTTGAAAACAGCGGGCGAAGGGGCTTGAACCCTCGACCTTCGGCTTGGGAAGCCAACGCTCTACCGCTGAGCTACGCCCGCAACCGCGACTTCCTTCAGTGTGCCGCGCTGGACAGGGTTTGTAAAGTGACATTCTTAGAGACTGCGCTTGCGCTGCCGCACGAAATCAGATAAAAGATATTTTTCCGCATTATCCGCGTCGTTAGGCCGTCACCACTACGGAAGAACGAGGCGTGAGGCAAGCTGCCGGAGGGAAATACAGATGAACGGCCAACCAACCCCGCTCGGTGACAGGCTGGCGCGGATCGCGCGCTTTGTGCTGCTCGCCTGCATCGCGGTCATAACCGCGCTCATCATTCTTGGACCGCGCAACCACGGCCAGCCGAATCCCGTGTCGGTGGGCAGCGTCCACGCAGAAGGCGGCATCTGTGCCGCCCCAGGCTACCTCATGATGCCCGTCAATACGGGCGGCGCATCGAAGTTCTTCGTCTGCGACACCAATAAGCAGGTCATTTGCGTGTATGAGACGAAAGGCGATCACCTGCGCCTGGTGAGCGTCCGCAAGTTTGACAGAGACCTCGAGATCTTCGACGGCAGCATACCGGTTGGGGGCAAATTCCTGGATGGCCATGCGAACGGTATGGACCGCAAGGAAGCGGGTGCCTACGCAGACGCCATCAAGGAGTCGAGGGCGAAGGCGGCCGGCAAAAAGGCCCCGTGACCCGGGAAACATAGGGAGGACGCCATAATGAACACTCACACAAAGGCCGCTTGGGCCATTAACGGGTTGCTGGCCGTGATCCTGGTGCTCCTGGCAGGCCACTACCTTGATCTGGTGTCCGCGCCGGCTTATGCGGCCGGCGGCGGCTGGGATACTGACGGCATCATGGCCACCATGGCGACGGACCAGGAGCGCATGGTGCTCATAGATACCAAGAACAAGCAGATCTGTATCTACAAAACCGCGGCGAACAGGTTCCGGCTTGTCGGCGCCCGCTCTTTGGAGTATGACATCCTGGTGGATGATTCCGCGGATACAGCTATCGAGAAAGGCCAGGGGATGACTTGGTTCCAGATGTTCCAGATGTACAATGCACAGAAGAAGGCGCCTTGAGATTGCGCCATTGACAGAAAAGAGGCAGGCGCGTATTATGATTGAGGCAAGGGGCTTGACGCAAGGGAGACAGTGCGATGGCAGAAGCTGATCTACTTGATGCCCGCGAAGCGATGTCGCTTTTGGGGATAAGTGAGAACGAATTGCAGAACCTCGTGGCACGGGGCGATCTGCGCGCCTTCCGCTCAGCCGGCACCATGAAGTTTCGCCGCGACGACGTCGTGGCGATCAAGTCCGACAAAGGCACCGAACCCACCATCATCATCCCCGCGGCCGCCCAGCGCAAGGGCGCCAGCGGCATCCTGCCGGCCGTGCCTGCGCCCGCCAGACCGCCTTCGCGCATCGGCCAGGCCTTCAGCGCCAGTGCGCCCATTCCGCCCACCATGCCTGCCATGCCCTCGCCCGTGGCGCCCTCTCCCATCGCGGCCGCGCCGGGCACTGAGACCAGCGACATAGTGCTGGACGACATTGAACTGATGCCGACTGACGGCGAACATATCACGCAACAGGTCACGGTCGCCCAGCCCGCTGTTTCCGCCGACATCGGCGGCGCCACAGTGCTGGAATCGGCCTCCGCGGCCACCGGCGAGATGACGGTGGTGGATGCCGGCCCCGGGGCCGAGACCGGCCCGGCGACCCCGGTCACCGCCTCAGGCCGCCGCAGGGCCCTTTCGGCGAGCGGCCGGCACATGGCGCTTGCAGGCGCGGCCGCGGCCCCGCCTGCTCCGGGCGCGGCCGCAGCCGCTCCTCCGGCCGGCGGCCCGGCAATGGCCTCGCCGGCGGTGAGCCGCGTGGCGCGTGCCGCCCCGGCAGGGGTGTCCATCGCCACCTCGAAGCGCACGCAGGCGGTGTACCAGCCCAAGTCCGCAGGTCCATTGTGGACGGCGCTCTGCGTCCTGAACTCGCTGATCTTGATGCTGGCCGCGAGCGTCGTGGGTGTAATGATGACCAGCCCCAGGTGCGACTACGACCCAGTCTCACAACTAGGCTCCAAGCAACGCGTCATTCCGCCTTTTTTGAGCAGTTCCAGCCAGTTCAAGGTGTACGAATGGTGCTATGAAGCCACGCCGGGCAACCCGGAAGACAAGGACCGCCCGTCCTCGGAATATCCTTTCAAGGGGAAGTAGCAGCCTGGCCTGTCCGTTGAAAGCAGCAGTCTTTTTGCGTGCAGCTTGCAGGCCCGTGTGGTATTCTATTGGTACTGTACGGCGGAATAACGGGGAGACGGGGTGACCTCACAACTGGACGGCAAACTGCCCGATGAAGTCCTGAAGCACCTCTCGCCGCACATCGAGAAGGACGAGAAGATACTCTATTCGCAGGGCAGCGATCTCACCCTCGACCGCCGCTTCGGCGAGACGTATCTGGTCATTACCACCGCGCGCCTGGCCGTCGCGGACCGCGAGAAAGTCCATCTGTGGCTGAAACTGACGCCGGAGCTCAAGGTGAAGGTGGACGAGCTTTTCGGCGGCGCGCGGCTGGTGGCCGAGACGCCCGAAGGCGAACGGCACCTGATCTATTACACCAAGGTTTACGTGCCGGAATTCGCGAGCCTGAGCCACGTCATCAATGAACTGGCCAAAGGCAAGCAACCGCCGGGGCCGGAACCGGCCGAGGCGGCCTACTGCCGCCGTTGCGGCGCGCCGCTGCTGGAACGCGGCGGCAACTGCACGGGCTGCGTCCAGCGCCTGCGCGTGTTTTGGCGTTTGCTGGGCCTGCTCCAGCCTTACAGGGGCAAAGTGGTCTGTATGATGCTTTCCACGCTGCTGATGGTGGCGGCGCAGATGGGGCCGCCCTACGTCACCAAGATGATTGTGGACGAAGTCATCAAGGGGCACGACTACGCCCGCCTGAGCCTCTGGATCGGAGCCATGGTTGCCTGCGGCCTGGTGCTGTTCGTCACCGGCGTGGTCAGCGGCGCGTTGATGTCCTGGCTGGGCTCGCGCCTGGTGACGGACCTGCGCAACCGCCTGCACGCGGCCATCCAGCGGTTGCAAATGAGCTACTTCCAGCGGCGCGAATCCGGCGAAATCGTCAGCCGCGTGATGAACGACACCGGGGAACTCCAGCACTTCCTGATTGACGGCCTGCCTTACTTCCTGGTGAACGGCCTCTCCTTCGTGGCCATCGCCTGCATTCTGCTGCGTCTGGACGCCTCGCTGGCGCTGTTGGTTTTCGTGCCGGTGCCGTTCCTGATCTGCGGCAGCAGCCTCTTCTGGAGCCGGCTGATGCCGCTGTTCCACAAGCACGGCAACCAGACGAGCGCGCTGCACTCCATCCTCAACGAGTCCATCTACGGCATCAAGATCGTCAAGGCCTTCACGCAGGAGCAGAAGCGCGTCGAGAAATTCGATGTCACCAGCGACAAGCTCTTCCGGACCCGCTTCAACATCGAGCGCACGTTCGTCGGTTTCGCCGAGGGCATGTCCTGGGCCATGTCGCTGGGCGTGACGGCGGTCTGGTACTTCGCGGCCAAACGCATCGCCCACGGCGACCCCAGCCTGACGCTGGGCGACCTGTTGGCCTTCATCGGCTACATCTACCTGTTCTTCGGGCCGTTGCGCTGGTTCACAGCCATTGTGAACTGGATGACGCACGCCTTTGCCGGCGCCGAGCGTGTTTTCGCGGTGCTGGATGCCCAGCCGGAAGTCTACGACGCTCCCGACGCCGTTTCGCTGCCCAAGATCCGGGGCGCGATCAGCTTCCAGGACGTGCGCTTCAGCTACGATCGCGGCAAGGAAGTCATCAAGGGGATTTCCTTCGAGATCGCGCCGGGCGAGATGATCGGCCTGGTCGGCAAGTCCGGCGCGGGCAAGAGCACCATCATCAACCTGGTCTGCCGCTTCCACGACGTGGATTCCGGCGTGATCGCCATTGACGGCCACCCGCTCAAGAAGATCCGCCTGGAGCAGATGCGGCACCAACTGGGCATCGTGCCGCAGGACCCGTTCCTCTTCAACGCCAGCATTATGGAGAACATACGCTACGGCCGCCCCGAGGCCGGCTTCGACGACGTGGTGCGCGCGGCGCGCGCCGCCAACGATCACGACTTCATCATTGACAAGGAGGAGGGCTACGACGCCGTCATCGGCGAAAAGGGGACGACCCTGTCCGGCGGCGAGAAGCAGCGCCTGGCCATTGCGCGCGCCATCCTCCACGACCCGCCGGTCCTGATCCTGGACGAGGCCACTTCGTCGGTGGATTCGGAAACCGAGAAGGCCATTCAGGAGGCGATCGCGTACCTGATCAAGGGGCGCACGACCATCGCCATCGCCCACCGCCTTTCCACCCTGCGCAACGCCCACCGGCTGATGGTGATCGAGGACGGGCAGATAGTGGAAATGGGCACGCATGACGAACTGCTGGCCCGCGACGGACACTACGCCAAGCTGGTGAAGATTCAGACCGAGCTCAACAAGATGCAGTCCGAAGCGGTGGTGTGGAAAGCGTGAAACCTATGGCGGATGCAACGCGCAAGCCGTTCAAGCTGTTCCGCAAGTCGGACAAGGTCTTCATCCGCTTTGACGACGGCGGCGAGGAGCAGCCCGTGAGGATTGTCTGGCCGCGGCCGATCAGCGCCCCGGGCCGGGAGCTCTCGTTCGTGGACGAGAAGAAGAAAGAGCTCGCCATGCTCAAAGATCTTTCCGTGCTCGATCCCGACTCCCGCCGCATCGCCGCAGACGAACTGCAGAAGCGTTACCTGACGGCGCGCATCGCCCGGGTAGTGGAAGCCACGGCCCAATTCGGCCGGCGGTTCTGGCGCGTTGAGACCGACCGCGGCAAGAGGGAATTTGTCGTCAAGAGCGTGAACAAAGACGTGACCTGGATCACCGACGACCACATCCTCATCCGCGACACGCTGGGCTATTGTTTCGAGATCGAGTCCCTGGCCGCGCTGGATGAGCACTCGCAGACAGAGGTGGACAAGGTGCTGTGAGCTAACGACAACGGAATTGAAAATTGCAAATTGAAAAATGAAAATTGCAAATTGATTGTGCGCGTTGACAGCCAATTTGCAATTTTCAATTTACACTTTTCAATTCTGTTCCCCTCAAGCGGCATGACTTGGGTTCATCTCGGATTGTATGGGGTGCATGTCAGCAAATGTACCGCGGGCGTCCCGCCCGCCCGTGGCAGGCCGGCAGGGCGCGAGGACGAAGGCGGGCGGGACGCCCGCGGTACGCTCTGGGCCACGCATTTACTGACA
>Ga0187861_10005181_pt1 | contig 10564 bp, 8 predicted proteins | sample June2016WEW_10_1_3_FD_132986 | JGI IMG/M metagenome (GOLD analysis project Ga0187861, IMG submission 132986) | Peatland microbial communities from SPRUCE experiment site at the Marcell Experimental Forest, Minnesota, USA - June2016WEW_10_100 | ecosystem: Environmental > Terrestrial > Soil >...
AATTGAGACTCCTTACAATCAATGTGTGAAATGTTTATTACGCTTACAAAGTGGATCCAATTTTATTTAATAGTGTTACTGTTACACTAAAGAGGAAAAGAACAACTGTCATTCCCTCACGTTTTTAGAGGGAATCCAGAAAAATATATCGTGTTTAAGTGGATTGAATTGTATATTGTATGAGAAGACGCTTTAATCGGTAACTGAGATTTTTTTTGTTTTATCGTTTAAGTTATATTGCCGTGCCTCTTTTTTAGAACCGAACAGAGCACCTTGCATTATAGCGGTTCAGATGCATTGTAATTTATTTCCTCTTAGTCCGTTGTCGGTTACATTCCTGTGACTGAAGAAGCGGAGCTGTAAATTCACGATTTATCAAATTTTTTCGAATATCATTTATTTTTTACCTTATGCAAAAATTCTCCGATGTGGGACATCGGTGCGACGAAGTGGAATCTCTTAAACTAATCGAAAAGGAGGTTATTATCTTATGTTCTTGAACAAATCTATTGCAGTCATTGTCCCAGCGTTTAATGAAGAAAACCTTATCGGTCGCACTATCGAATCGATGCCCGACTTTGTGGATTGCATCGTTGTGGTAAATGATTGCAGTAAAGATAGAACCGCGGAGATTGTCCAAAGCTACCAAGACAAATGCAAGAAGAAACTGGTGCTCATCAATCACGAGAAGAACCAAGGCGTAGGTGGAGCTAGAGCTACGGGCTACCAATGGGCTAAGTCGAACAACATCGATATTGTCGCTTCTATGGATGGTGATAGCCAGATGGATCCGAATGACCTACAAAGCTTCGTTGAACCTATCGCGAAGGGTTGGACTGACTTCGCAAAAGGCAACAGATTGTTCACGGGTGAAGCTTGGAAAGTGATTCCAAGAAATCGTTACATGGGCAATGCCATTCTTTCGCTTTTAACGAAAGTTGCTTCTGGTTACTGGCATGTCGCTGACTCACAGTCGGGCTATTCTGCTTTCAATAAGAAAGTTCTCCACACTATCGAATGGGATTCAATGTACAAAAAATACGGCCAACCAAATGATCTTCTGGTTCGACTGAATGTTTACGGTTTCAAGGTTATTGATGTCCCGATAAAACCGATCTACAACGTCGGTGAAGTGTCAGGCATGCATGTCCGCAAGGTCGTTTTTACCCTATCGTATTTGCTCCTCAAGTTGTTCCTTTGGAGGTTAAAAGAGAAGTACATAATTAGAGACTTCCACCCTCTGGTATTCTTTTACGGACTTGGATTTTTGCTAGTCACGCTTGCCTTCCCTCTTGCTATTAGATTGGCATACTACTCTTTGTTCTTAAATCAAACTCGAGGCATGAATGTTATGGCATTTCTCTTTACGTCGGTCACCGGATTGCAATGTCTGTTCTTTGCAATGTGGTTTGATATGTATTCCAATCGAGACCTCCGTGGTAAATCTAGTCAAGATTAAGTAGGACGGCTTGACACACACCTTACACCGCTTCTGTTCCGTTAACACGTGATACGTTGAATGTAAAAACCCAAAGAGGATCTCTTAAAAATGGATTTTTCGATGAATTTTTTTTGTAAGAGACAATGTCCTTGGACGTAATCGTTTGTGACTCAAGTTATGCAAAGGCATGGGACAACTTTGTCGATCTGCAGCCTAAGGCTTTGTATTGCCATAGGTTCGAATGGAGCAATGTAGTCAGGAACGCGTACGGTTATAGCAGCAATTACTTAGCAGCACTGGAATCAAATGAGATAGTTGGAGTTTTTCCTGTGATAGTGGTTCCGCACCTCACAGCTCGGAAACAGGGAATATCGTTGGCATTTAGTTCCTATGGTGGGCCGTTAATCCGTCCGGGCGTTGACAGTAAGTTGATCTTGGAAAAGTTTTTCTCCAATTTGAATGAGGCAGGTATCTCACGAGTTGTGACACGCATAGTAAAGGGCCGGGGAACTACTTCATTTTCGCGCGCAGAGGTCACGATGATTCGTGATCTTCCATCAAATGAAGGGCTTCTATGGAAGGAGATCGGACCAAAGGCTCGGAATCAGATTCGAAAAGCGACGAAATCTGGGCTGTCGTTTTCAAAGGAAGGAAATCGAATCCAGGATTTCTATGATATCTATACCGAGAAGATGTATCAATTGGGAACTCCTGTCCATTCCAAACGATTTTTTGAAGAAATCTTAGAAGGATACAAGAATTACAGCCGAATTGTAACGATCAAATTTCAGGCCCGAACAGTCGGTGTAATGCTTTTGATCCATTATCGAGATACTGCGTCTGATCCTTTTGCTGCGACACTTCCGGAGTTTAACCATCTTTGCCCCAGTATGTTAATGTATTGGGAGGCGATGTGTGATGCGATCCAGAGAGGACTCGGCAGGTTCGATATGGGCAGAAGTCAATATGGATCCGGGACATACTTGTTTAAAAAACAATGGGGAGCGGAACCGTATGAGATTGACTACTCTGTAATTGATCGGAATGGATCTCACTCAATTGAGAACAATTTTTATCGTAGTCACGCAGCTCTCTTTCTCAGTAAGATTTGGTGCCAAATGCCTAGAGTAGTACAAAGAAACCTTGGACCGAAGGTGAGGCGATTTATGGCATAGGCGTTCATAAAAGTCTCATGCATTCAATGTAATCTTTTTTACTAGTGCTTTTATCTCAATCAATGACATAGAATGAATTGAATTGGAGGTCTGAAAATGAAAATTGGCGTGGTTTCAAGAAATATGTTAGATGTGGGTGGGGGGATCGAAAACTATCTAAACAATATTCTAACTAAGCTCTCTGCCAACCATCCCATTCTTGTGCTGGCACAACGTTATAAAAAAATGAATGTTGCATTTTCATTCGACGTTCAAATGCCACCGTTCAGGTCACTCGCGGTTTTCATGATCTGGGTTCAATTGAAAAAGAACAAACTATTTGAAGAGTGTGATCTCATCATCAGCGGAAGTGCATTGACTTCTCCATTTATTGGGAAAGCTCAAAAACCCATTATGTGTTTCGTTTACGGATTGGATCTGGAGTACCCAAATCCGTTCTATCAGTCCATTTTCGTTTCCTCTTTGAAAAAGATGGATGGTTTGATCGCCTGCTCAAATGCCACGAGGGAATTATGTCTAAGAAAGGGAATACAGAAGGAGAAAGTATATGTTGTTTATCCCGGTGTGGATTCCGAACGATTCAAGCCGGATAAGAAAGCGGGTGAGTTGAGAAAAGAGATGCTCGGTATTTCACAAGAGGATCCGGTAGTGTTTTCGATTTCAAGACATGTCAAGAAAAAAGGGATCCTGCGCCTCGTTCGCGATATCGCGCCGAGGTTACTCGAGCAAGTTCCACATGTTAAATTCGTGATAGGTGGCAGTGGCCCGCAAACCAACGATATCAAAAAGATTGTGAAGTCCTTAGGTTTGGAAAAGATAGTTATCCTCACAGGGTACATAACTGATGTCGATATGGCTTCTTACTACAACATGGCTGATGTTTTTTGCCTCCCGGAGGAACCAGTAGTGGGAGATTTTGAAGGATTTGGAATGGTCCACCTTGAAGCGAGTGCCTGCGGAGTACCTTCGGTTGGTTCTCGCATGGAAGCAGCGACGGAGGCCATAGAAGATGGTGTTCGCGGCGTCGCTTGTGATCCATTTGATATTAGACAACATGTTGACGCGATAAGACGCTTTATTGTGGAGAAGGAATATCAAAATGAATTCTCTTTGAGATGCAGGAGTGTCATATTGGAAAGATGGACGATTAATAAAACAACGGCAACGATAAATGAGATTGTCGAGCGTGTGTCTGGTTCCAATTAGAAACTTTTGAGAGCACTCTTTTGATTACATCCCGATTATCGACAAAAGGCACGTTGTTGTCCGGCCGTATGGTATCCACTCAAAAGAATTCCTTGCGATGAAACAAGAAGCGCGGAAAGCAGCAGGATGGATCATTGTCGTGTTGTTCGCAGGAGCTGCTACTTGGTACATCTGGAACAACTTGACGACTATTGTCGACAGTGTCCGAAAGCTCTCTCTCTTTGCTGTCGTGATTTATGTGATTCTTTCTGGTTGCATTCTTTATGTAGACGGTCTGAGTTTGCGTCTTTTTTTCAAACCATTTGGTATTCATCTGAAGCATTTCTTTTTGCTTTCCTGTGCTGCTTCATTTATCAACCAGATAACGCCCTTTCGGGGTGGTGCGGGTTTTAAAGCATGGTATATGAAAAAGGAATATGGCTTTGATTATATGAAGTCTGTCGTGACAACATTTGGCGAGTATATTCTGATTTTTCTGGTTACGTCGGCTTTCGCATTGATGAACATGGCATGGTTATATGCATCACAGGGTATCCATACATTTTGGACTACCGTAATATTCTTGGTCGTGTTCCTCTCTTGTCTATTCTTGACAGTCATGCGTGGCTTTCGCTTCCCAGGCCAACATCGTGTTATCCAAGTACTAAATGAGATGAGCACAAATTGGAAAACACTCGTGAAGCATAAAGGTCAAATCGTTTGGCTCTCGATATACGCAAGTCTCTCGATTGGTATTACTACTTTGATGTTTATTGTCGTGTCCAACGGAATGAGTGTGCACCTACCATATCAAATTGCGTTCCAACTGGCACTATTGAGTAATCTAGCTTTTTTTGTAAATATCACGCCTGGTTCGATAGGGATTGTGGAGTTTGTATGCTTAGCAGGCGGTGTCGAACTTGGTTTGGAGCCTGGCCGGCTTGCCATCGTGTTGCTCGTTATGCGCGCAATCCGAAGCACGAGCGTTTTATTGTATGGTTTTGTTTGCAAGCCGATACTGTTTAGTACTATGAAATCCATACAGTAATTGGTGCCATGGAAGGTTGATTCTGTGCTGTGGCTCTACCTTAAGAAAAAGGCCTTCCGCAGCATAAGAAAAAATTAGGTTGGGGGGATTTTCAAGATAGCTTCTATCACCCGGTGAGCATTGGTGCATTGTTTAACATTTGATGTGGAAGATTGGTTTCAGGGGTTTATCTACCGGAATATTCCCGGATGGGAAAATTACCCGTCACGAGAAAAACAAAACGTTGAACGTATCTTGAAGCTTCTGGATGAGTTCAAGACACAGGCGACATTTTTTGTTGTCGGCAAGTACGCCGAGACTTCTCCGGAGGTCGTGAGACTTATCGCGTCGCGAGGTCACGAGATTGCCTCACACGGGTACATGCACAAGCCGATTCCCCACTTGGGCCAGAATGGTTTCAAGGAAGACGTGCATCGGTCTCTGAGTGTCTTGGCCTCCATCACCGGTTCTAAAATACAAGGTTATCGCGCGGCGAGCTGGTCGGTAACGAAGAAATATTCATGGGCACTTGACATTCTTGCAGAAGAAGGGCTGGAGTACGATTCGAGTGTGTTCCCAACGCGGCTTCACGCCTTTGGCTATCCTGGCGCGCCGAGGTATCCGTATTTGATCAACCTTTCCTCTGGGAAGTCAATTCTTGAATTTCCGGCACAAGTGCTCTCCTTTGGGCCTCTCAAATTGCCAGCGGCCGGTGGGTTCTATCTTCGCGCGCTCCCACTCTTCGCTTCGCGATGGGCCTTGAAGCAGTCGGATCGGAACAAACGCATTGGAATGATTTATCTTCACCCATTCGATCTCGATGATGAAGCGCCTATTCTGAAGACAGGTCCAGTCTATCGGATTATTCGCTACTATAATCTGCACAAAACCGAACTGTACCTGAGAGCTCTGCTCGAGCAATTCAAATTCACCTCCATTCGTAGCATACTGGCTTCCAATATGGTTGTCGGCCGTGATGGAGCAAAAGAGTAGGCAACACTATGATGAGGTGTGGGTTGACAGAAGCGATCGGTTGCCATGTTCTCTTTAACTTTTAAGTCTGGAGTAGTCGCATGTACAAAAAGAAAATCGTAGCTGCAGTAGTTCCCGCGTATAACGAAGAGAAACTCGTTAGCACCGTGGTTGAGACGATGCCGAGGTATGTGGATCATATCATATTGGTCAATGATTGTAGTACCGATCAGACTGCTCGGGTGCTCGAGAGATTGCGAAAGTCGTATCGCAAGTTGATCGTCATCAACCATACAGAGAACCAGGGAGTGGGCGGCGCAATTGCGACAGGCTACAAATGGGCGCGTGATAATAATGTAGATATTGCTGTTGTCATGGCGGGCGATGCACAGATGGATCCGATCGAGCTCCCAAAACTCCTCGAGCCAGTTGCGAGGGGATGGGCTGATTACGCAAAGGGGAACCGTCTGTTCACTGGTGATGCATGGCGAATCATTCCTAGGATGAGGTACATTGGGAACTCAGTCCTGTCTCTCCTGACAAAGATCGCATCTGGATATTGGCACGTCGCCGATTCACAATCGGGGTATACGGCTATCAACAAGAAAGTTCTTCACATGATTGACTGGGACACAATGTACAAACGGTACGGTCAACCAAATGATCTTCTGGTTCGACTGAATGTTTACAATTTTCGTGTTGCCGATGTCCCCGTGACGCCTGTGTATAACATTGGCGAGAAATCGGGAATCAAAATCGAAAGAATTGTGTTCACACTCTCGTTCCTTCTTCTAAAGAGATTCTTCTGGCGTATGAAACAGAAATATATCATCCGGGACTTCCATCCCCTTGTGTTCTTTTATACACTAGGTTTTTTCCTCCTCACTGTGTCGTTCTTACTCGGTATCCGGCTTTTGTATTTCTTTTTCATGAAGAATTCGACCCCAAGTATGAATGCTATGGCGTTCTTGTTTTCAGCTACGACGGGATTCCAAAGCCTGTTCTTTGCTATGTGGTTTGATATGTTCTCAAACCGCGATCTGAAGGGTAAGATTTCTAATGAGTGACGAGAAATCGCGATTCGTGATCTGTGTTGATCTCGACGAATGGTACCATATAAGATGGGCAACAGGTTCAGCAAAGTCACGGTGGGTGGACACTACAGCTTTTTTCAAAGAGGTCTATGACCTTGATCGACCTCGAGGTGACATTGAACAGCCCACTCGAGAGATCTTGGACATGTTCGATACCTATGGAGTGAAAGCTACGTTCTTCATCCTCGGCGAAGTGGCCGGATATTATCCTCACCTCGTGAAAGAGATCTCAAATCGACATCACGAAATTGGATGTCACAGTTTTCGGCACATTGATCTCTGGATGCATACACGGGAATCTTTTCAGCGAGAACTGAGAGAAGCAAAGTCGACATTGGAAGACTTGACTGGGCAGCCGGTTCTCGGATTCCGCGCGCCAAACCTAGTCGTCGAGGATTGGATTGTTCCGATTCTGGAAAAAGAAGGATTTCTGTACGACTCGTCGGTTTGCCCGTCGAGGAAGTTGATGGGGAAATTCAAAGTCTCGCAGGATCTCCCGCAGATGCCGTACAGGCTTTCGGCGGGCTCCTTCAAGCCGGGTCAGGGGACTATGATTGAAATACCGATTCCAGTATTTCCATATCTGAAGCTTCCTGCTGCCTCTGGAATCGCAACTCGTGTAATTGGACGTTTCTGGACGTCGATTGCATTAAAGAATTCTCTAAAAGTCGGCGATTCACTATATTACTTCCATCCATATGAATTAACCTCTCCTCCAAAGATTGGAGAATTAACAGCGTACCAAAAGTTGTTCATGAGACGGACCGGATCATGGATGTTCAGTGCTCTGGAAAGCCTGCTCGCCGGATTTTCGGCAGTGCCTAAAGCGACTTGTATTGATGTAGCAAGGAGCTTCGGAAACGCATGATCATGATTGAGGTCTCCAGAGATGTCAAACGAGTATTACTGCCGGACAATGGTCTTAAATTTCATTTGTCGACCTGGACTTTCAGTAAACTTCCGCGAATGAGTCTTTCTCCCGAAAAGGTATCGTATTGATCAGAGTCTGTGTTCTCACGACGTCGTTCCCGCGCTGGAGTGGAGACTTGAGTGGCATCTTCATCGCGTCGCTGACGGAAGAGCTCCATCGGGCGGGGGTCGAGTTCGAGGTCATCATGCCTTTTGAACTCGGCTGCCAACGTGATGAAACAATGTATGGCGCGTCCGTTCATCGCTTTCCATACTGGATGCCGATTGGAAAACAAAGGTTGGCTTCTAACTCAGGGATTCCGGCGGATTTTAAATTATTCTCGGGCAAGTTACAACTTCCCGCTTTCCTACTGATGTTTTTTTTAATGGGGAGGAAGTACACCCGCGATTCGGATATCCTTCACGCGCAATGGATTTTCTCTGGCCTCGTTGCGCTAATTCTTGCTTGGAGATACGGGAAGCCTCTTGTTGTAACAGTCCACGGCAGCGATGCAGCACTCCTGAAGAAGAGTAGGATCTTTCGTCGCATAGGACGATTCATTCTCAAGAGAGCGACCCGAATCATCGTAGTCTCGGATAAGCTCAAGGAAGAAATTATGTCGGTCGGCATCGATGACAAACTGGTGACTGTAATCTATAACGGCGTCGACAGAAATATTTTTAGAAGAACACCCAATACCCAGCACGCAAAAAGGATTCTATGGGTTGGAAGAATGTCCATTGAAAAGAATCTGCCAACACTCATTGAGGCGTTCGCATCGGTGGTAAAGCAAATGCCCGATGCGATCTTAACGCTCGTTGGAGATGGCGATCGCAGGAAGGAAGTCGAGAAATTGATTCGTGATCTTGGGATTACAGCTAAGGTCAGACTTGTTGGGATGAGATCACAGACTGAAGTCGCGGAGTATATGAGACAATGCGATGTTTTTACACTTCCCTCATTGTCTGAGGGTTTTCCACTCACGGTCATTGAGGCAATGTCGATAGGGCGACCAGTCGTGGTCGCGGCTGTAGGGGCTTTGCCCGATCTGATACAGCAAGCGCATAATGGTTATCTTGTCGATCCGCGGGATGCAGGTCAATTAACAGCTACTCTTGTGAATCTCCTCGCCGACCCGAACAAGCGACAGGAAGTCGGGGAAGCTGCCGCTCAGTCGGTTGAGCAACTGAGTTGGGATCGTATCGCGAAAAAAATGTATCAAGTCTATCAAGATATCCTGAATTAATTTTGCCAGATAAAACAAAAACTGTAAAAGTGAGGTGGACAATATAGAATATGTGCGGCATCTGCGGCGCATATAGCCTAACCGGAAGACCAGTGGACAGAACAATCGTTGAACGAATGAACGATTGTTTAACTCACCGCGGTCCCGACGACAGCGGACTCTACTCAGAGCCCTCTATCGCATTGGGGCACCGGCGTCTTTCTATCATAGACCTGAGCGTCGCTGGCCACCAACCGATGACAAACGAGGAATGTTTCACTCACCAAAGAACCAACAATCGATTGTGTTTCGTGTTTAACGGCGAAATCTATAATTTCCGGGAATTGCGTGCCGGACTAATGGAACGAGGTCACGTCTTCCAATCGCAGACGGATTCTGAAGTTATCCTGCATCTGTATGAGGAAGAAGGTGAGCAATGCACCGAACGACTTCGAGGTATGTTTGCATTCGGATTGTGGGATGGGATGCGGCAAAAATTGTTGCTCGCCCGTGATCGATGTGGAGAGAAACCTATTCTCTATGGCGTTTACGACGACACTTTCTATTTTGCTTCAGAGATTCAGTCTCTGCTAAGTGTTCCCGGCTTTTCGAGAGAAATCGATCCCACAGCACTTCGCCAGTACTTCAATTTTCTTCATGTACCACAACCCGGTTGTCTATTCAAGGCGATTCGCAAGCTTCCACCGGCCACCACACTGACAGTAGCAAACGGACAGATGAGAGAACGGCAATATTGGAAGCCGTCATATCGTGTGAAGTGGCAAAAAAGCGAACACGAACTCGTGGAGGAACTCCGCATCCGCCTCGATGATGTCGTCAAGTCACGCCTTGTGAGCGATGTGCCAATCGGAAGCATGCTCTCTGGCGGAATAGACTCGACAGCAGTAACGGCCTTAGCGCAACGACACGTGGGGGGACACCTGCAAACGTTTAGCGCTTTTTTTTCGGACGAGGAGGGGAGGGACTCTGATTGGAAATTTGCACAGATGGCCGCGAACCGGCTGGGGGTTGAACATAGCAATGTGTTTTATAATGCGGACGACCTACTCAACCTTCTTCCCATCGCGGTCAAGCACTACGGAGAACCTCATGCCATCATCACGACCCTCGTGAGCCTTTTCCTGAGCAAGCATATTAAGAACCACGTCAAGGTTGTTCTCTCGGGCAACGGCGGAGACGAGGTCTTCGGTGGATATCTCACGTATAAGAAAGTTCTGCAACTCAACTCACCTGTTGTTCAGCGTGGGCTTGACGTCATACCACATGCTCTCTTTCGATGGATGCGTGAAAAACTCGCGTATAGTCATCGGTCGATAAGCGGCGAGGTCGGAATGATTCTATATGCGCTTTCTCTTTCGAACAAGATGAGAAGATCCTACAATATTGCAACGAGCGATATCTGGTTACGATCTCAATTATTCAATAACGACTTGCTCGGTTCGTCGCAAGATCCGTGCGCTCATTTCCAGTCAGTCTTCTCTGACGCAGACGCGGACCAATACTTCGACGCTTGG
>Ga0187861_10005183_pt1 | contig 10563 bp, 14 predicted proteins | sample June2016WEW_10_1_3_FD_132986 | JGI IMG/M metagenome (GOLD analysis project Ga0187861, IMG submission 132986) | Peatland microbial communities from SPRUCE experiment site at the Marcell Experimental Forest, Minnesota, USA - June2016WEW_10_100 | ecosystem: Environmental > Terrestrial > Soil >...
CGCTGGCGCATCACGGGGTGCTGTTCCTGGATGAGGCGCCGGAGTTCGCCAGGGACGTGCTGGACGCGCTGCGGCAGCCGCTGGAAGCCGGGGAGGTCACGGTCGCCCGGTCGGGGCTGACGGCCCGGTTCCCGGCACGGTTCCTGCTGGTGATGGCGGCGAACCCGTGCCCGTGCGCGCGGGCGGTCTCGGCGGGTGCCGCGTGCACCTGCACGCCGCTGGCGCGCCGCCGCTACCTGGCGCGGCTGTCGGGGCCGCTGCTGGACCGGGTGGACGTGAAGGTGGAGCTGCTGCCGGTGAGCCGGGCCGAGCTGCTGTCGGACCGGCGGCTGGCCGAGCCGAGCGCGGTGGTGGCGGCCCGGGTGGCGGCGGCGCGCGAGCGGGCGGCCCGGCGGCTGGCCGGCACCGGCTGGCAGCTGAACGCCCAGGTGCCGGGCAGCGAGCTGCGCCGCCGGTTCCCGCCCGCGCCCGGCGCGCTGGGCCCGCTGGAGCGGGCCATGGACCTGGGCCAGGTCAGCGCGCGCGGCGCGGACCGGATCATCCGGATGGCCTGGACCCTGGCCGACCTGGCCGCCGTCCCGCGGCCGGGCCAGCCTGAGATCGGCTACGCCCTGGCCCTCTGGCTCGGCCTCGGACAATGACCACAGCCACGCGCGGACCACCGCCAGCGGCTCGGCAGCCGCTACGCCAAGGGCGGCGGGCAGTACTGGCTGGCGACGGCAGCTGACCTATCCCCTATCCGTCGTCTTGGTCATGGAGGGCTTCGGCTAGCGACTGGATGGCGCGTTCCAGTTCGGGCAGGTCATTTTCGACGGTGGCCTGCAAGATCGCGTGGGCTGTGTCGAAGTAGCGATGGGCCAGGTGATCGCGCATGCGGGTGATCTGGCTCCACGGGATGGATGGCTGCGTGGCGAGCAGGTCGGCGGGGAGTGCCTTGACGGCTTCCCCGATCTCGAGCAGCCGGATCCGGACCGCGTCAAAGACCAGGCCGTCGGCAAGGGTACCGCGCTGCAGATGGGAGCGGATCGCATCGATCACCGCCTGGATGTCGGAGAGCCGCTGCCGTTCCCGGTAGGTCACAGTGCCACCAGGTCGCGCTCAGCTCGCGAGCGGACGTCCGGCTTGAGATCCTGGGCCGGCACGAGGTCGACCCGGGTGCCGAGGATGGCTTCCAGTTCCGCCTGCAGCCGGCTGAGCCCGAACAGGCTCATGCCAGGGGGCAGGTCCGCGATCAGGTCGACATCGCTGTCCGGGCGGTCCTCGCCGCGGGCGACGCTGCCGAACACTCGCAGGCCGGACACCCCGTGGGCGGCCGCTGCCGCGATCAGGTCGCGGCGACGGCGGCGTACCCGTTGGCCGACTGGCCCCGATAGCCTGCTCAGACGCCGCGGCTGCCGCCGCACCTCCGCAATTACCTCATATCCTGCGGCCTCGACCAAGGCCGCCAGGGTTGGGAGTGAAGGCTCCCGGTGCCCGGACTCGTAGGCGCTGATTACGCTCTGCGTGACGCCTGCACGCGCAGCCAGCTCTACCTGGGACAGTCCTGCTCCCCGGCGCGCCTGCCGCAGCAAAGCCCCGGCGGTAATTGGCCTGGGAGTCACTTCCTCAGTATAGCGGATCGTCGATATGCTCTGTTCTGCCAGACCGGTACTCATGGGCGTGCGCGGACGGTGGCGGGCGGTTCGGCTAGGACTCTGCTGGTGACGGGCGAGTACCAGGCGAGCGCAATGGCCGGGAAGCAGGCGGGAGCGGCGATGGCCCCGGCGAGGTCGGCGTAGCGGGAGCGGTCGACGCATGCGGAAGCGACGCTCGACGCCGCCCGCGGCTTGGTCGGCGACACCTGGCAGGCGCGGGGCAGCTCCCGCCGCCCGGACAGCTCAGCCGATCCCGAAGCGCAGCTGGCCGTCATGAACTCCCGCGCCCCGCTGCTGGTGGCCGCCGACCCCGGCCGACGAAAGCTCGCGGGAGATCAGCTTTTCATCGACCTCGACCTGAGCACGACCAACCTGCCGCCCGGCAGCTGCCTGGCCGTCGGCTCCGCGGTGATCGAGGTGACCGCCAAGCCGCACCTGGGCTGCCGGACTTTCGCCGCCCGGTTCGGGACTGAAGCCCTGCGGTTCGTCAATTCTCCCGAAGGCCGCGAGCTCCGGGCGCCGAAGGCCCACCGGATGCAGATCTCACTGCGGCTTCCAGCGGAGAACGCCTCCCGCACGTCGCCGGGCGCGTCGGCGAGGGCCGCCTCGTCGGGGTCCGCGGGGGTGACGCGGGGTACGTGCACGATGACGTCGTAGGCATCCAGCGGCAGCAGGCTGGAGTAGAACGTTCCGTAACGCTGCTGGGAGGCAGCCCGGATAGTCGCGGCGTCGGCCGGGGACAGCCGTCGCAGGTCGGTTGCGAACGGCCCGCCGTGACTCCCGGCCATGAGCGCGTCCAGGCTGCCCGGCCGGGGTTCGTGCTCCAGTTCCGTGAAGAGCTGGCCGGCATTCAGTCGGAGCCTTTCTTGCGTTCCCAATTTTGGGAACTGTACCAGATATGGGATCGTCGGTGCGTGGATGCGCTTGACCTGCTCCTGCACCCGGTCCGGATGCGCATCGTGCACGCCCTGTCCGGCGGGCACGCGCGCACGACGTCCGAGCTATGCGCCCGGCTGCCCGACGTGCCCAAGACCACGGTCTACCGGCACGTCGGCCTGCTAGCCGAGGGGGGAATCCTGGAAGTTGCGGGGGAACAGCGCGTGCACGGCGCCGTCGAGCGTCACTACCGGCTGCGGAAGGATCGGGCGGCGATCGACGCCGGCGCGGGCGCGTCGATGTCCCTGGACGACCACCGCCGCGGGTTCGCCGCCGCCATGACCGCCCTGCTCGCCGAGTTCAACGCCTACCTCGACCGGGACGGAGCGGACCCGTATGCCGACTACGTGGGCTACCGGCAGGGCACCCTTTGGCTCAGCCAGGACGAGCTCGTCCAGATGATCGGCGCGCTGCGGGACGTCCTTGCCGCACGGGCGGGCAACGAGCCTGCGTCCGGCCGTACCGCCTACCTGCTGAGCATGATCCTCTTCCCGGCCGGGGAGCCACCGCGGCGTGCCGCCGACCAGGCCGATCACCACGGCTGACAGTGACGAGCAGCGGTGTCAGCCGACGAGGCCCTGCTCGCCGTGCTCGACGTCGTCGAGGAGGACAGCGACACCGGCCAGCCGTCCACCACGACGTCGGCCGCCGCCCGCCTCGGCGTCGACCAGCCCAGGGCGAGCAAGCTCATCGCCCGCGCGGTCGATCAGGGCCTGCTGCACCGCGCCGCCGACCAGCACGACGGCCGGCGGTCACTGCTGATGCTCACCCCGGCGGGCCGGGACTACCTGGACGCTGTTCACCGCCACCGCCGCCAGGCATTCGCTCGTGCCATGCAGGGCTGGAGCCGCGAGCAGCGCGAAACGTTCGCCGAGCTGCTCACCGATTTCGTCCGCCGGCTTGAGCAGCTCCCAGCCCGGCCGGAGCCAGCGCCCGGCGGGCCACGCCGCCGCTCCGCGGGCACGGTCAGATCCACGGCCCCCCGCGGGTGATGAAGCGCACCCGCGGGCCGGCCGGCATCATGACCGGCCGGCCCGCGACTTCGGCCCCGAGGCGCGACCGTCAGCGGGAAAGCCCGAGACCGGCCGTGCGCCGGGCCGGTGCGGCGTCAGGCGCGCTGGCGCCGCCCGCTGGCCATGAGCGCCCAGATGATGAAGACATCGACGGCGATCAGGATGATCGACCAGACCGGGTAGTACGGGATGAACAGGAAATTGGCCACGACGCTGAAGACGGCGAGGATCACGCCCGCGACGCGGGCCCAGGCCATGCCGAAGAACACGCCGACCCCGGCAAGGCAGAGCACGATGCCGAGGATCAGGAGCGTCCAGCCCCACCCGCTGATGCTCCAGTGGAACTCGTAACTGGTGCTGGCGACGAAGTACTGCTTCCTGGCGAGCGCCGCGATCCCGCCGAGGACGCCGCACAGGCCGGAGATAATCATCAGGACCCCGGCCAGCATGCTGCCTGCCCAGGCGCCCGCGCCGCCGGCCTCCTCGGTGACTTTCCGGGCCTTCCGCTCATCCAGCGGGTAGCCGGTCGCCTCCTCGTACGCGGCGGCCCGCGCGGCGTAATCCTGGTCGGTCTCATCGGCCTGGCCGACGGCGGCCGGGCGCTCCTGTGCACTGGTCATGATTGCTGCCCCCTTCCTGGCCGGTCGCCAGCGGGTCTGCCCGCCCGCGGCCCGCAGGTGCCCTTAGGGCCCGGCCGCCCAGCTGGCCGGGATTCCCCCGCCCGGAGTCCCTGGACGTCGCGCTTGCTGCGAACATACGGACCGGCGCGGCCGCCTGGCATCACTCGGCTCGGGTGATGGTGCCGGCCCCCGGCGGCACCATCACGGGCCGGCTGCGCGGTGCGGCAGGCGATCCCGCCAGCATGAGCCGCTCCGGCGGCCGCAGCGGGAGCCGGATGGGGACTGCCACGGCCCGGAGCCGGCCGCTGCGGCCCGCGGCAGCGGTGGCCAGGCCCGATGGCGGGCTCTGACGGCATGACAGAACGCGCCGCAGCGCCGCCCGCCCCCTCGCCGAGTGGACCCGCACCGCGCTGCGGCTGATCCCCATCACCGCGGCGATCTGTCCATCGGGAAGGCTCAGGTAATGCCTGAGCACCAGAGCTTCTCGCTGCCTGCGCGGCAGCCCGCGAACGGCCGAGACCACCGCGGCTTCCCCCGCTGCGGGCGATGCCGACCGGGGGGAGCCGATGTGCAGGAACTGGTGCCCTGGGCATGCCAGCACTGGGTCGGCGGCGCAGGCGGCGTTCACGGTCAGGCAGAACCGCCGGGATAGCACGCCCGGCTGACACTTTCGGCGGCCTTGACCACAGGCCAGGCGCTGCCGCCCGGTCGTCCACAGCGGCGGCGTGCGGCCTGCGGCTGACGCTCCGTTTCGCCATGGTCGGTACCGGAGGTGGTCACGTTGAGCCCGGAGAATGAGCAGACCGGCGCGACCGGGCCGAGCGGCGGCACGGGCAGTCCGGTACCGCTGCCGACGGCGCGCGACCGGCGGGCCAGGACGGCGCTCAGCTTCCTGGCTGACCCCGGCGATCAGGCCCTCGGCTGGCTGCTGCGCGCCCTGACGCCGTCCGAGGTGCTGGCGGCAGTGTCCGCCGGAGCCGATAGCGACGCCGTCCTGCTCGGCGGGCATCAGCGGGTGCCCGGCCTGCGGAAGGCCGTCCAGCGCTGGCGGGCCAGGCTCGGGCTGCTGCCCTCCCCCGCCAGGCTGGCGACCTGGTATGACCATGGCCTGCGCTTGCTGTGCCCCGGCGATGCCGAGTGGCCGACTCAGCTCGATGATCTTGGCGATGCCCGCCCCCTGGTGCTGTGGGCGCAGGGTAGTGCCGACCTGCGGTATGCGTGCCTCAGCTCGGTGTCCGTGGTCGGCGCCCGGGCGGCCAGCGCCTACGGCCAGCACGTGGCGACTGAGCTGGCGGCGGCGCTGGCCGAGCGCGGCTGCACCGTGGTGTCGGGGGGTGCCTACGGCATCGACAGCGCGGCGCACCGCGGGGCGCTGGCGGCCGAAGGGCTGACCGTGGCCGTGCTGGCCAGCGGGCTCTGCTACGGCTACCCGCGAGGCCATCATGATCTTTTCGCGGCGGTCGCCGCGCAGGGCACGCTGGTCAGCGAGTGCCCGCCCGATCACGCACCGACCCGTCCGGGATTCCTGATCCGCAACCGGATCATCGCCGCGCTGAGCCGGGGCACCGTGGTGGTGGAGGCCGCGCTGCGCAGCGGCGCGCTGAACACCGCCAAGCACGCTCGCGAGCTGTGCCGGCCGCTGATGGCCGTGCCCGCCCCGGTGACGAGGCCGGTCTCATCTGCCCGGAGGGCTGCGAGCCGCTCGGGCCGCGGCTGGGTCCCGCCGTGCCGCGCGACGACCTGGACCCGGTGATGACGGCCGTGCTGGAGGCAGTGCCGGCCCGTGGCGGCCGGGGACCGGCCAGCATCGCCATGATGGCGGGGGTCGACCTGGACACCGCCCTGCGGTCGCTGGGCCTGCTAGCGGCCGCGGGCTTCGTGCAGCGATGCGAGAAAGGCTGGCGGCTGCGCGGGACCGGCTGACACTTGGACGGCTGACACGCGGCCGCGCCTGCGCGAGGCGGCCGCGTCCAGGCCCGACACTGGAAGAGTGGGGAGCACGCCGCCGGCCGCTGAGCCACTGCCGCCCGCGCTCGCGCAGGCGCTGGCCGCCTTCGAGCGGCATCTGGCCGCGGAGCGCGGACTGTCCGCGCACACCGTCCGCGCCTACATCGGCGACGTCGGCTCGCTGCTGCGGCACGCGGCCGGGGCGGGCCTCGCGGACCCGGTCGGCCTGGACATCGGCGTGCTGCGGGGCTGGCTGGCGGCGCAGCACCATGCGGGTCAGGCCAGGGCGACGATCGCGCGCCGGGCTGCGGCCGCGCGGGCGTTCACCGCGTTCGCGCACGCGCGCGGCTGGCTGCCGGCCGACCCTGGCCCGATGCTCGGAACGCCCCGCCTCCCCCGCCACCTGCCCCAGGTGCTCGGCCAGGAACAGATGGCGGCCGTGCTGGCGACCGCGTCCGCGGCCGCAGCGCCGGGTGCTGCCGCCTCGCCTGAGGCCCCCGCGCCCGGCGCCCTCGCGCCCGGCGCCGGCGAGCCAGGCGCTGGCGAGGCCCGCGCCACCGCGAACGCGGCCTGCGCGCCCGGCCGGGGGCCTGCCGGCGAGGCTGTCGCGCGGGCCATCGCCGTGCGGGACTCGGCGATCGTGGAACTGCTCTACGCCACCGGCATCCGGGTGAGCGAGCTGAGCGGCCTCGACCTCGGCGACATCGACGAGAGCCGCCGGACGGTCCGCGTGCTGGGCAAGCGCAGCAAGGAGCGGACGGTGCCCGTCGGGATCCCGGCGCTGCGGTCGCTGCGCGCCTGGCTGGACGGCGGCCGGGAGGTGCTCATCAGCAGCCGGACCGGCCGCGCCCTGTTCATCGGCGCACGCGGCGCCCGGATCGATCCGCGGACCGTGCGCCGGGTGGTGCACGCCCGGATAGCCGCCGCCGGCCGGGTGCCGGACACCGGCCCGCACGGGCTGCGGCACACCGCGGCCACGCATCTGCTCGAGGGCGGCGCTGACCTGCGCAGCGTGCAGGAGATTCTCGGGCACGCGACGCTGTCCAGCACCCAGATCTACACGCACGTCAGCGTCGAGCGGCTGCTCTCGGCGTATCGCCAGGCTCATCCGCGGGCCTGACGGGCGGCGCGGGCCGGGCCGCGGCCGCCGGCCAGCAGCGCGACGAGCGGGCGGAGACCGCGGGCATGTAGACTGGCTCGACGGTCATTTCCCGGCTTCGCACGCGCGCGTGCCCCGGCCTGATGACCAAATTCGCGCGTCCGCTTGCCGCACGGGAAGCCTGCATGGGCCTCCAGCGGGACGTTCCTCACCGGTCTGCGAGATACCTTCTCGCGGCGGGGGGCGTACGGGCGCCAGGAGCAACCGGACGGCGCTCGCCCGCGGGCGGGGCGCCCTGAGCAGGGAAAGGGGACACCGGCATGGCACCGGTCGTCACCATGCGTCAGCTGCTGGAGAGCGGCGTTCACTTCGGTCACCAGACCCGGCGCTGGAACCCGAAGATGAAGCGGTTCATCCTCACCGAGCGCAACGGCATCTACATCATCGACCTGCAGCAGTCGCTGGACTTCATCGACCGCGCCTACGAGTTCATCCGGGAGACGGTCGCGCACGGTGGTTCCGTGCTGTACGTGGGAACCAAGAAGCAGGCCCAGGAAGCGATCGCCGAGCAGGCTCGCCGGGTCGGCATGCCGTTCGTGAACCAGCGCTGGCTGGGCGGGATGCTGACCAACTTCAGCACGGTCTACAAGCGGCTGCAGCGGCTCAAGGAGCTTGAGGAGATCGACTTCGACGACGTCTCCGGCTCCAACCTGACCAAGAAGGAGTTGCTGCACCTGCGGCGTGAGCGGGACAAGCTTGAGCGCTCGCTCGGCGGCATCAGGGACATGTCCCGGGTGCCGAGCGCGCTCTGGGTGGTGGATACCAAGAAGGAGCACATCGCCGTCAGCGAGGCCCGCAAGCTGGGCATCCCGGTGATCGCCATCCTGGACACCAACTGCGACCCGGACGAGGTGACCTACCCGGTACCGGGGAACGACGACGCGATCCGCAGTGTCGCCCTGCTCACCCGGGTCGTGGCCGACGCGGTGGCCGATGGCCTGATCGCGCGGGCCGGAGCCGCCGCCGGCGAGCAGAAGCCGGCCGCGGCCAACGGCGATGGCGTGATCGGCGCGGCGGAACCGCTGGCCGAGTGGGAGCGGGAACTGCTGGAGGGCCGGGCCGATGCCGCGGCCACCCCGGCCGCGCAGCCGACCGCCGCGGAGGCAGCGGCCGACGCCACGGCCGATATCGCCGAGGGCGAGAAGATCAGCCCCGAGGCAGCCGAGGTGATCGTCGCGGCGGCGGCAGAGGAGCGGACGCCAGGGACCGCCGAGGCGGCCGATGCGGCGGCAGTCGAGGCTGCCGCCGAGGGGAAGCGGGCCGATAGCGACGCGGCCGAGACCGCGGCCGAGGTAGCGGAAGCCGGGTCCGAGTCAGCCTGAGCATGATCAGCCGCCGGCGCCGGCGGTCGGCGGCACCGGAACAGAACTGAAAGATGAGGACATGGCGAACTACAGCGCCGCCGATGTGAAGCGGCTCCGCGAGCAGACCGGCGCGGGAATGATGGACTGCAAGAACGCCCTGGTCGAGGCGGACGGCGACTACGACGCCGCAGTGGAGGCGCTGCGCGTCAAGGGGGCCAGGGACGTGACCAAGCGGGCCCAGCGCACCGCCGCCAACGGCCTGGTCACCGCTCAGCTGGACGGGACCAGCGCCGGCGTGCTGGCCGAGTTCAACTGCGAGACGGACTTCGTGGCCAAGACGGACCTGTTCCAGCAGGTCGCGGCCGATATCGCCGCGGCCGCGCTGGCCTCGGGCAGCCAGGACCGGCTCGCGGTCCTGGCCCTGGAAGTCCGGCCGGGACAGAGCACCCAGGAACTGATCGAGGAAGCCGGGGCTACCCTGAAGGAGAAGCTCGAGCTGGGCAGGTTCGCCCGGTTCGATGGTGGCTATGTCACCAGCTACCTGCATAAGTCCGACCCGGGCCTGCCGCCGACACTGGGCGTCCTGGTCCAGCTGGACGAGGCTGGCACGGAGGTCGCGCAGGACATCGCGCACCAGATCGCGGCGATGCGGCCGCAGTTCGTCACCCGCGACGAGGTGCCCGAGGACCTGCTGGCCAGCGAGCGCCGGATCGCCGAGCAGGTCACCAGGGACGAGGGCAAGCCCGAGCAGGCGGTCCCCAAGATCGTGGAAGGGCGGGTCAACGCGTTCCTGAAGGACGTGGTCCTGGTCGAGCAGCCCTCGGTGCGGGACCAGAAGAAGACGGTGCGGCAGCTGCTGACCGAGCGGGGGGCCACGGTACGGCAGTTCGCCCGGTTCCAGATCGGGCAGGCTGGCTGAGGCCGGCGGAGCTGAGCCGTTCGGGCGAGTGTGGAAGCTGAGCGTGACGACGGGAAGGTGCATGCTGTGCCGGACGCCGCAAAGCGCGAGGACGGCCCGGCCGCTGTGAGCGACCGGTTCGCTGACCCTGACCCTGACTTCCTGCATAGCAGGGCCGGGGACACGCACGGTTCCTGGCGCCGCGTGGTGCTCAAGCTGTCCGGCGAGGCCTTCGCCGGCGGCGAGACGCTCGGCATCGACCCGGATGTGGTCATCAGGATCGCGAAGGAGATCACGGCGGCCGCCAGCGAGGGGATCCAGGTGGCCGCCGTGGTCGGCGGCGGCAACATGTTCCGCGGCGCTGCCCTGTCCGCGCGCGGCATCGACCGGGCCCGCGGCGACTACATGGGCATGCTCGGGACGGTCATCAACTGCCTCGCCCTGCAGGACGTGATGGAGAAGCTGGGCGTGGAGACGCGAGTCCAGACCGCCATCACCATGGGGCAGGTGGCCGAGCCTTACATTCCCCGGCGCGCCATCCGGCACCTGGAGAAGGGGCGGGTCGTCATCTTCGGTGCCGGGCTGGGCGCGCCGTTCTTCTCGACCGACACCTGCGCCGCGCAGCGTGCCCTCGAGATCGGGGCCGAGGCCGTGCTGAAGGGCACGCAGGTGGACGGCGTCTATGACGCCGATCCGCGCCAGGCGCCGGAAGCCGTCCGCTTCCACCGGCTGGACTACGGCGAGGTGCTGCGCCGCGGCCTGAAGTTCATGGACGCGACCGCTGTCAGCCTGTGCATGGACAACGACCTGCCGATCGTCGTATTTGACCTGATGAGAGAGGGCAACATAGCGCGCGCGGTGCGCGGTGAGCGGATCGGCACGCTGATCAGCCGGTCCGGGCACTGATGGCCGGGCCGGCCAGGCATGGCAGCGCCGCCGGGTCCGGGCGCACCATGGGAATAGGCGGGAGCCCTGGCGGGCGCTCGCGCAGACGCCTACCGATGCACGGGAGCCGCAGTGATTGACGACACACTCCTCGAGGCTGAGGAGAA
>Ga0187861_10005184_pt1 | contig 10562 bp, 15 predicted proteins | sample June2016WEW_10_1_3_FD_132986 | JGI IMG/M metagenome (GOLD analysis project Ga0187861, IMG submission 132986) | Peatland microbial communities from SPRUCE experiment site at the Marcell Experimental Forest, Minnesota, USA - June2016WEW_10_100 | ecosystem: Environmental > Terrestrial > Soil >...
AACAAGAAATATCGAACCGCAGAAGTGAGGAAAATTCCTTCGAAATTCGACATTCCTTGTTCGATATTCGATATTTTCTAGCATCGATCGGCAGGACTTCTACTTATCTTAGCGCTTATGGGCGGAAGCCCTGGGCTTGACTACCCCGCCCCTTCAGGGCTTTATCACTTGGTGAAGCGGACTAAGGATGCTCTGTCATTATATAACGCGAGACCCAATAAGTTCTCACATCCGTAAAGATCCCCGGAATCCGTGGCGTTTTTGCATGCTTGCTGTACTATAGCGGAATGCAGAATCAGGAAACACGACTCCTCTCTCTGGACGTCTTCCGCGGAATGACGATTGCAGCAATGCTCCTGGTCAATAATGCCGGCGACTGGGGACATGTCTGCGCTCCTCTTCAGCATTCGGAGTGGCATGGCTGCACGGCCACTGATCTGATTTTCCCTTTCTTCCTTTTCATCATGGGAGTGGCGATGAGTTTCAGCATCGCCCGCAAGCGTGACAGTGGGTGGGATCCCGGCATTCTCCTGTACTCAACAGTCCGGCGCAGCGCGATTCTGTGTGGATTGGGGCTGATCCTCAGTTTCCTGTCATACAAAGGCTTTGGAGAACCCTATCATGTGTTCGGAGTATTGCAGCGCATCGGCCTCTGCTATCTTTTCGCCTCTCTGATTATGCTTTGGACCGGGGTTCGCGGGCAGGCGATCAGCGCCGCCGCAATCCTGGCAGGCTATTATCTGATCATGAAGCTTGTCCCATTTCCAGGCGGCTTCGCGGGCACACTGCTTCCCGGTTCCAATTTAGCGGAGTACATCGACAAACGCTGCCTGGGCTACTTTGATCCCGAGGGCATTTTGACAACTCTCCCTGCAATCGGGTCCGTGCTGACGGGCATTCTGGCCGGACACTGGCTGCGGGACAGCAGGCGCGAGGGGAACGAAAAAGCCGCCGGCCTCTGCTCGGCAGGCACCGTGCTGTTTATAGCGGCGGCGTTGTGGAAGTACAGCTTTCCGTTCAACAAGCAGCTGTGGACATCGTCCTACGTCCTTCACGCAACATCGCTGGCTTTATTTTCGCTTGCAGCCTGCTACTGGATTTTAGACGTCAAACAAATACGGAGGTGGGCAAAACCGTTCAGCGTGTTTGGGACCAATCCGATCGCTGCCTATTTTGGCGCCAGCGCCATGGCCTACTCGACCATTTGGATTCATTGGAACACCGGGCCGGGCCAGAAAATGTTTCTGAAAACACTGGTCTATAACAACCTGTATCGAAGCTGGATTCCCGGACTGTTTGGAGTTTACGGGGATTACATCGCGTCGGCGGCCTATGGCGCTTCCTACGTGGCGCTGTGGCTTGGGATCAGCTGGGTTCTTTACCGCAGGCAGATCTTCCTGAAGATATAAATAATGGGGGGAATATGCATCTTAAAACTTTATCCGGAGGTTGATAAAAAAGTGCCGCGGGATTCGGCGAAATGAACTGCCTGGAAATAGATCCCTACCACATAGTATAGCCGGCCGTTAGATATTTCCTCGCTCAGATTTGTAACCACTCCGGAAGCTTCGAATAGTTTGCTGCTGATTTTCAGAATGGTTTGCGGCTTGAGCTTTTCGTTACAGATGAACCTCATTCCTTTGGGCGAAAAATCGATCGTCTTTCCCTTGCCGGGAGTTCCGGGCCATTTGGAATAAAAAAGGATCGGCTCCGAGCTTTTGCTGCGCTCGATGCTTCTTTTGTCTGATTTTTCGGATTTTTGCACGCGCTCCGACTGCAGCGGTGTCCGGCAGTTCGCGCAGATTCCCTTCGTATTCTGGCTCTGAGACAGCGGACGCCTGCAGATGGGACATAAGACCGGACTGATGGGGTGTTGGGTTTGAGAAAGGGTCCGCTTCGTAAACTGCAGAAAAAGCTTTTCGTCATATGCCGCGCGCCGCTGTGCATTGCCTAGAGTTTCGTATGCCTCATTCAAAAGAGAGGCTTCCGAGGCAGATCCGCCCAAGTCGGGGTGCAGTTTCAGTTCCCGCATCATCGCGCGATAGCTGGCATGGATGATCTCAGGGGCTGCATCGGGCTGGACCTGCAATATCCGGTAGTAGTTGCGTCGGTTTTTCATCACAGCCCATACAATAGCACGAACCAAATGCCGCCGATTACATAGATTTTTCCGCATTTCCCGTGATTTTTTTGCGCAAATAGGTTATTTGAAGAGGGTCTATGCGCATCGTTCGAGCAACAGTAAAAACCTTGTTCATTGTTGCATTCGTTTTTCTGATCCGGATTTCAGATGCGCAGAAGCCACAATTCAAAGTTCAGGTCGATCTCGTATCGATTGATGTGGAAGTCCTGGACCTGCAGGGAAAGCCGGTAGAACTGTCTCAGATCGGTTTGGGCCGGTTCGGTGCCAACCTGCCGCAACATTCCCGCACTCTGTCCCGGTGGTACCTGGAAGGATCGACAATATGCTGAGGAACCTGCTGGAGCGGATATCTGCAGGAGATTTCTTGAGTAAAAATACCTAGGCCTTTATGAGTACTGTTACGAATAGTTTTCAATCCCAATAAATGTTCCAATAGCAACTGGCGGGTGAGAAGCAACATTTCAGCCGCCTGAAAGTGTGGGGACAGAATACCGCACACGGATATGTAGGGGGGGCCGCGTGCGGGGATAGTCCCCACGGAACATTAGAATTTAAACGAAGCGCGAGCAATACCCACTCAATTTGACGATCTCATCCCTGAGATCGTTCCCGCCTAAAAACCTGCAGCGAACGATAGGGCTCCAACAAAATTGGAGCCCTTTTAGTTTATCTGCAGGGGCAACCGGCACGGCACGTCGTCGACAAAATTTATTTCGAGTCGAATTGGACAAGCGTTTCCAACACCTTCGGGCTATTGCATCCCCTGCGCTCGGCAAATTGCAGGAACTGGATCCCGATTCGCCAGCTGTAGCCGGCAATTCCCGTCGCCACGGCATAAACAACTTTGCCCAGCAAACGGAGTTCTTCTTCTTTTTCCTGAAACTGCAAGAGAAGAGACACCTGTTTTCCGGGCATCAGGGCAACATCGCCGAGAAAAGCCAGTCCCGCGGAGCTTAAATCCACGAGAGGACACGGAGCTGAAAAACTCTGTCGTATTCTCCAGAAGCGGTGAACACTGTGTCGAACGGAAGTCCTCGGTATGATTATCCGCGTGCGCGATCGCGTATTTTCCCAAGGTCCGTACGGCACGAACCGATCGGCGCCAAGCAGTTTGAATGCTTCCGTCAGCCTTTTTCTTCGGCGGAACTCTTCAAGTGACAACCCTTCAGCTTCGCGGACTGCCTGCTCGATCTCGCTTCGGCTCAGTCCAAGCCTATCGGCGATGATTTGCACCGCTGCCTTCGGGTGCGAAATCAGAAAGGATTCGATCTTTTGACAAATTTCCCGAGAATCCATGATTAGAGCATCCTAGCCGGCAAGACTGTCCGGCTCCCGTATTCAGACTGAATTAAGCACCTCCCGGACCTTCCGGACCAATCCTTCAACCGTGAAGGGCTTCTGAAGGAAGTTCACATGCGAATCCAGGATACCATGATGAACGATTGAATTGTCTGTATATCCAGAAACGTAAAGGGCCTTGATTCCGGGCCGTAATGCCTCCAGCCGCGATACGAGGGTGCTGCCGCTAATGCCGGGCATGACTGCATCCGTCAGGATCAGATCGATGCGGCCCGAATACTCCGTGCCTATGCGCAATGCTTCCATGCCGTTGGGAACTTCCAGGACTGTGTATCCTTGATCGCGTAGAATCCGGCTTGCAAGAGCTCGGACGGGCGCTTCATCCTCGGCGATGAGCACGGTTTCGGATCCCCGAAGCCTTGACTCGTGCCGGATTTCAATTACGCCCTTTGTGCTTTTGCCCTCGCGGCGGGGAAAATAGATTTTGAAAGCAGTCCCTTTTCCCGGTTCGCTGTAAACCCAGATAAAACCATTGCTCTGCTTGACGATTCCGTACACGGTTGACAATCCGAGTCCGGTCCCCTTTCCCTTTTCCTTCGTCGTATAAAAAGGTTCGAATATGTGCGACTGAGTCTCCGAATCCATGCCCAGACCGTTGTCGCTGATCGCAAGCATCACATATGCGCCTTTCGACGCTCCAGGATGATGGCTGACATACGGGTCATCAAAATCCACGTTCGCCGTTTCGATCGTCAGCTTGCCGCCCATGGGCATGGCGTCGCGCGCGTTGATCACCAGGTTCATGATGATCTGTTGAATCTGGCTCGGATCAGCATTCACAAGGCCAAGCTCGGGGTGCGCGATGATTGCGAGATCGATATCCTCTCCGATCAGACGTCGAATCATTTTATCCACGTCGATCAGAGTGTCGCTTAAATTGAGCATTTCCAGCCGAAGGATCTGTTTCCGGCTGAATGCCAGAAGCTGGCTCGTCAGCGAGTTGGCCTTTTTAGCGGCTTTGGCAATTTCTTCCAGGTCGCGTCTCCTGGAATCCGTGGAGCTGATATCGTCCAGCAGAAGTTCCGTGTATCCCCGGATCACAGTGAGCAGGTTGTTGAAATCATGGGCTATTCCGCCGGCCAATACGCCGATCGCTTCCATTTTCTGCGACTGCAGGAACTGAGCTTGTAGAAGCTTGTATCCCGTCACGTCGCGCATCACGCCGACGACCTGCTTGTTGCCGTTTTTATCCGTAAGCATTGTGGTCTTCGTCATCATCGTGTGCTGTTTGCCGAGCCCATCCGGAATGCTTTCCTCACTGACTAACTCTCGGCCCGACTCGAGGAGGCTCCGCTCCTCATCTGCCAACGCCTTCGCCAGTTCCGACGGCAAATCGCTAACGACTGTGTGGCCCAACAGTTCTTCCCGTTTTTTCCCGGTGAAGGCGCAGCAAGCATCGTTGACGACCAGAAATGTGTGCTGGGCGTCCTTCACAAAAACCGGATCTCCAAGGCAGTTAATGATCTGATTCAAATACTCCGCGGAATTCTTGAGCGCTGTTTCACTCTCCCGGAGTGCTTTCTCCGCTTTCTTGCGTTCGGTGACATCCACAAAAGCTGACTGCACGGCCGCTCTTCCATTGTATTCAATCTGGCATGCGTATGCCTCCAGCCAAACCTCGGTTCCGTCCTTCCGGATCCCTCGATACTCATATCTGGCTGCAACTGGTTTGCCGGCCAACCGGTCACGGTGGCGGGTCAGCATCGCGGCGTGATCGTCCGGGTGTACCAGCTTGAGCATCTCTTCTGAGGAGATGGAGAGAAGTTCTGCGACGGAGCATCCCATCATATTCGCAAAAGCCTGATTGCAGAAAACGAAGCGCCCATCCTGGAGAATCGCCAGCCCCTGGAGCGAATTCTCAACTGCCATCCGATATTTCTGTTCCGATTCTCGTAAGGCTTTATCCTCTTCTCGAGCGGTTATATCGACCGAGACGCTGAGAATGCAGGGCTCATCATTGACGGTAATGGGATCGGCGGAGAACAGGACCGTACGTATTTCGCCGGTTTTTCGTCGCATCCGCATCTGCAGGTTGTGCGCATTTCCGCTCTTTATTCTCTCAATCAGCGCGTTTCTTTCGTTCGGATCTGCCAGGAGAACTTGCTCGGATGTGAAACGGCCAATCAATTCTTCGCGCTTATACCCGCCTACGCTCCCGCATGCTTCGTTCACATCGATGATTCTTCCCTCCTTGAGCGTAGTAATCATCATCAGGTTGGAAGAAGCATGAAAGAGCTTTTGGAACCGATCCTCACTCTCCATCAGGCTCTTGTGAAGCTCGCTGCATCGAGCTTCCAGTTCCGCTGCCTGGGGTACAGGCTTTTCTTCTGACTTCACCGATTCAGCCCCTCCAACGCAGTATTCAACCTTGCCTGTTATACATAACGTCAGTCCCTAACAGGAAATTGAGAACTAATTTACATTCCGGTAAACCGCCGCCTAAGGCGACGCAACTCAAAAGGGCTCTGCCGCTACGGCGTTGCCTTCCAGGCGCCCTGGAAGGGCGCGACGGTTAAATGAACGGGCATGCTGAGTTTACCACAGAGACCGCCATAGGATTGAAACTTCTGCTCCGAACCGATCTGAAGTAGGCTTGCACAGCGTGAGCCCAAAAACAGGCTTATTTTGCGCAGTGCCCTCGCGGTGGGGACACAAAATCAATACATTCGCTTATTTGCACAGCACTCGCCGGATTACAATGTACCAGGACGAAGCCTTGCCGAGGCGAAGCCCGTGGAGTGCATAAGATTGCTTGAATCACGGACGCTTGCGCCCGTTCAAAGGTGGAAGGCAAATGAAGGTTGAATTTAATTCCCGCCCGCGGGCAATAGAACTCGATCTGCGGTCTGCAGCGATGGTAGTTGTAGATATGCAGAATGCTTTTGCTTCAAAGGGAGGAGTTTTCGATCTGGCAGGACTTGATATTTCACACTGCGCGCAAATCATCGACGTGATTCGGCGCATTCTGCAAAGTGCTCGTGCTGCCGGAATGACCGTTGTCTATTTGCAGATGGGCTATCGGAAGGATCTCCGCGATTCCGGGGGGCCAAACTCTCCCGGCAGGCGTGGGAGATTGCAGTTAAGAACAACATTCTTACGGCAGATGAGGTGCGGGCCGAAGAGGGATGGAATCCACGTCCATTACAGGGCGATGCGATTCGCAATTAGGGACAGTAGAATTCAGGGATGGGCTTGAGCGCTTCGAGTGGGGATATATCGCGATGCAATAAAAGCGACAGTGAATATGCCCGCATAGCTACCATAGAGCAGTAGGAGCATTCTCCATGCCGTTATTTGCGACATCGTTTCCATGGATACCCAAGAGGAGAAACCGGAAGTAATAATTATGCCGGGAATAGGAGGAAAATAATTGCCTCGTATAAATATCACAGCTACGGTCACAGCAATCGCACCGAGAACTTTTGCAAACTCCTGCCGACAAATAGAATGGTTCTTTGCCGTTGAGCTTAGAATACGCAGGCACAAAGCCGATGCCACAATCTCAACTATCGCAAAAGATTGTTCAATGCCGCTATGCCAATAGAACTTCACGATAATCGTCTGATGCAAAACATAAATGGAGAACAAGAAGAGCATAGCCCAAGCCCATTTCTGTCCACGAATGTAGCTCGGCAATGCGAAAATAATAATTGCGTAAGTCGCTATTACGGGAAGCATGATTTGCCATGGGACACCTTTAGGGTGAAGTGTAGAGAGTTCCCAACAGCAATAGAGGAATTGAAACAAGACCAAAAGAACAGCTACTGTGTCTAATCTCGATTTAGAGCTGGCAATTAAGGTATTCATCGGCGTGACCTTTCTGCTTGGCTGCCGTTACCATGCCGTTAGATGCCAATAGCCCAATTCTCCTGATTCTTGTAAACAATTGATTTTAATGGCGCACCCGGCAGGGCTCGAACCTGCGACCTGCGGATTCGAAGTCCCTCCAAGCCGCTTTTCCGCATCACATTGCATTAGCAGAACATCGACCTCGCACCCGCATGAATTAAAGGTGAGAGAAGGATACTTGATCCGTTCACCTTGTCCACGGAGTATCACCATTTCCGCACAGTTTCCTACACTGTTCCTACAAGCTACTCAACCCTTGGAGAAGGTTATTTATGACCCATAAGACTGACCAGAGGCAGAAGCGCCCTCTTGGGCGGCGCCATGAGGCAGGGTGCCGCGTCTGTGCTCATCTAGACCGGGAGCAAATCGAGAGTGAGTGGATAGCATGGGGCAATACCTCGAAATTGGCCAAGCAATACGGTGTGAGCCGGGATTCCCTTTATCGACATTGCCATGCTCTCGGGCTGTTTGAAAAAAGAGGGCGAAATCTGAAAGGCGCACTTGAGAAGATCATTGAACAGGCAGACAGCGTGGCAGTCAACGCCGGGGCCGTAGTCCAGGCAATCCAAGCCTACGCGAAGATCAACAGCGCCGGTCAGTGGGTAGATAGGACGGAACAGGTAAACCTGAACGAACTATTCAAAAGAATGAGCGCCGAAGAACTGGAGCAGTACGCCACAACCGGGGACTTGCCGGATTGGTTTAAGCAAACAGTGGGCGCGACAGTCTCAGACAGTCAGGAGGACAAGGGAAATGAATAACTGGAATAGGAACAGGGGGAAACGACAGGAAGCCATTCACGATCCCGCAACAAATCCCGCGCCAAAGCCGGGGGATTATCCCGTAGGGTCCGTCGAGTCACGGGCCGCAGCAAGGGCCATGATTAAGGGCAAGCGTAAGGTAGTGATCGAGATCCAGAATGTCCGAAGTGGTCCCGAACCTGGTTCTATAGAAGTGGTTTCGACTGAATATATTGAACTAGACGACCCGCGCTAGTGACGGTCTGCTATTCCCTTTGTCTAACAAAGAGGACAAATTGTGGAAGGAGAAGGCATTCGGAATTCAGCCTATGGCGTAGCCTTTGCTGGTTTTGATTTTGCTGGGTGACCTAGCACCCATCTCCAGAAATCCTCTTTTGAGTCAATTCTATCCATAATCATCCAAACCTCCGGGTCATCTTCTAAATCAGTGTATTGGATGCGCTGCCAAATTTTTCCAGTTTCCGTATCCAAGAGAAACGTATCGGCCCTGATATTTGGGTTGTGCCAGATTTGATATCGACCAGTCTTGACGGCCTCTCTTGGTGGGCAAGTCGATTGAGCTTGAGGCTGCTTTGGTTGCGGTTGATTCGCTTTTGGCTGAGTCTGCGGATAAAGAAATCCAGCGGATAAAAAGAGGATGAAAAACGCAAGTTTTCGCATTTTCGCTCCTTAGTGATCTTGGTCACGGCTCGAATAAATTCGTCGTGTGATAGATCGCACGGCCTTTTAAGGCTGTTCTCTCTATGGCTACAAGCTATTCACGATTGTGTCTATCAGAATTCCTATCGCGCTAGATAATACACCCGATCCCAGATCAGTTGAAAGCTATTTGAAACTAATATCGGATACACTAATAAGATCTTTGGTATTAGAATCAGCTCGATATGCCCGGCTAGGGTCGCTCCTGAAAAGCAGGTGTCTACCGCCCTGCTCGCCGGGCATCACCAATGCGGTAGCCTACGGTAGAGGCTAAAATGCGCCCTCACAGATGGACAATCGGAGATTTGATGAAACTCCACGTCACTCCAATCGATGCCCCAAAACTAACGTTTGGCGGGAAAGCATTCGCAGCGGGATTGACTGGGTTTTTTGACCAATTTCCGGAAACGGTAAACCCATGGAAACTAAAGCTCCTTATTGATGCATATTTTGCAAAACGGCAATTATCTGAAATACGTGAGATAAAGGGACACTGGATCGATGCTCAACTTAAATTGGCGGAAATAATACCAATTGCACTTTATCATTTTTACGACCGAGCTTTGCGTATACCTACCCAAAAACGTCCGGAGCGGCATCAATTTAACGCATTGGAAATAGCATTGAATTGTCTAGACGCATATCTGCCTCAACTCGTCAAGCGAACTGAACTAGGGATCGATCGCGCCATGAAGGAGGCCATGATGCATGCTTTTGCGCAGGAAGCCGCATTTGAAATAATCTCAAGCGATTAGCGGAACTCCATCGAAAAATGGTTTCGAATGCCTCTGAAACGCGGGCATCCTGTAACGAGGCAACAAATAGCGAGAAAAGCTTTGGATATGAAAACCGAAAATCCCAAGCTCTCTTGGGCACAACTCGCTAACAAGCTATGCCATTGCGGTAAGAAAGTGCATGACCATAGTTGTAGGGAGAACTTGCGCCAAGGTGTGATCGATCTCCAACGCAAGCTGAAGAGATGGGGGTGTATTTAAATCAGCATCATTTGAATACCTGAATTTAAATCCTGCCTGTTTGTGTACTCTGCCCAATCTAGCAAAACACGGCTACGCTCACTCCATGCTAATGGAGATGAGCGATGGAATCTAAAAACACCCCTGAACGACTTTTAAAGCCTTCTGAGTTAACGGAAATTCTCGGGCTTAAACGAAGTTGTGTGTACGGAATGCTACGGAGCGGTCAAATCCCTTGCATTGCAGTTGCGAGTGGAGCGCGAAAGCTGAGCCTGCGGGTACGCCCTTCTGACTTAAAGCGGTGGCTTGAGAAGCGCGAGGTGCGGACAAATGGCTAACGGCGAATCGGCAAAAGTAATCGCATCGAAGATCCCACAGGAATTAAAGAGCCTGAAGCAGTGGATCGTCTGGAAAATGATCCGACGTGGTAATGATCTGACAAAAGTTCCGTACCAGACCAATGGTAAGTTGGCAAGCAGCACCGATCGGTCAACTTGGACTTCGTTCGAGGAAGTCGAGAAAGCCGCTCCGCAATATTCAGGGGCCGGTTTCGTCTTTAGTGCCGATGATCCATACTGCGGGCTGGACTTCGACGCTTGCCGGAATCCTGAAACGGGCGAGGTGGCGAAATGGGCGAAGCATTGGATCAAGAAGCTAGGAGTCCGTCCGAGAATTAGCTGATTTTTGTTGATCACGATCGAGAACAAATTTACTTTATGTTTCATGGCAAAAACATACCGTCCTTACTGTCCAGATCAGATGTTTCTGCTGCCGCCA
>Ga0187861_10005185_pt1 | contig 10561 bp, 7 predicted proteins | sample June2016WEW_10_1_3_FD_132986 | JGI IMG/M metagenome (GOLD analysis project Ga0187861, IMG submission 132986) | Peatland microbial communities from SPRUCE experiment site at the Marcell Experimental Forest, Minnesota, USA - June2016WEW_10_100 | ecosystem: Environmental > Terrestrial > Soil >...
AGGCACTTGATCGCCGCCTCGACCGAGCGGCCCATCATCTCGTGGCAGGTCTCCTTCTCGGTCAGCAGCATCATCATCCATTCGTTCGGCAAGGCTTGCGTCACGTTGCTGGCGCGGTCCGTGATCAGGCTCATTCCCAGGAAGCACACGCCGTAGCCCCAGCCCAGGATGGCGTAATCGGTGTCGTGATAGAGCGCGCGCCCGTAGCGGCCCAGGAGGCTCAGGTGCTCATCGGGGATGTCGGACACCGGCCTGAACTTCAGCGGGTCTATCCGCTCGCCCTGGTTGAACGCCATATCGTCGAAGTAATGGCCGTCCTTCGGCATGCGGAAGGAAGAAGGCGAACCGTCCGCATTGAGGAGTATCCAGTCGCCTGCGGCGTCCACGGCAATGTGCGTGCCCGGCGGGAAGAGCGCAGCGGTGCCGTCGAACAGGCGGCGTGAGATCCATTCGCGGTCCGGACGGGCCAGGCTCAGGATGCCGGAAAGGTCCAGCGGCACCACGTCCGCGTGCAGCCGTTTGAGGAGTTCGTCTTCGACCACCGCGATCATGAAACGGGGATCGAGGACTTTTGTCGGGGTGGCGATGCCGAGCAGGCGTTTCACCTTGGCGTAGGCGCTGACGGCGATGCCTGACGCTTTCATGCCTCCCAGGTCTATGGGCACACGGTCGGGCGCCTGATGGTTCACTGCCTTAAGGACTCTTTCGCGCGATGTCATCGTTGCCTCCCTTTACTTGCCGGTTTTCTTTGCCTCCGCAGAGTTCCACACGCGCCGGCCGCCCAGCCAGGTCTCGCGGACCTGGATGTCTTTCACCTCGTTGACGGGGCAAGTGAGGATGTCTCTGTCCAGCACGATGAAGTCCGCCAGCTTGCCGGCTTCGAGTGAGCCTTTCTCCTTTTCCTCGAACGTCAGATACGCGCAATTGATCGTATACAGACGAATGGCCTCCTCGCGCGTCAGGCATTGCTCGGGGTGAAAAGGCTTCTCCGTCCAGCGCGGCTGGCGGACCAGCGTGATCCACATCCCGAGGAAGGGGTTGAACGGGTTGATTGAGCGCAGGCTATCCAGTTTCTGCATGTGGTCGGAGCCGCCGCCGACAATCACGCCACGGTCAAAGAGCGTGCGGTAAGGCTGAAACCAGGACAGCCGCTGCTCGCCGAATTGGGCCTGCAGTGTCACGCCGTCGAGGTAAAGCCAGGCGGGCTGGAGGTCGGCCACGATGCCCAGGCCGCGCATCTTCTCGATGGCCTCGGCGCTCATGAAGTTCGAGTGCGAGAGGCAAGGACGGAGTTCGCGGACGGGCAAGTCTTTGTTCACCGCCTCGTAGGCATCTATAAGGGCGTGGACTGCGCCGTCGCCCACCGCATGGGCGGTCGGCTGCAGGCCGTTCTCCAACGCCAGCCGCGCGATCTTCTGGAGCCGGTCCGGCGGAATATACAGCAGCCCCCGGTACGCAGGGTCGCTGATCGAGTAGATTTTGCTCACGCCCCAAGGCTCGCGCATGTAGGCGCTGCCTGTGAGCATGCCGCCGTCAAGGTAGATCTTGATGCCGCGCAGCCAGAGCAGGTTGTTGTACTCGTGCAGCGGGTGGTGCGCGGCCTCCTTGATGGTGGATTCGATGTTCTCCAGCGAAGCTTGCGCATTGACGAAGTAACTGAGGAAAACGCGGCAGGTGAGCTGGCCGGCATCCTTGAGGCTCTGGTAAACCGCGATGCTGCCGGCTGAGGCGCCGCGGTCCGAGACGCCTGTGAGGCCCACCTGGTTGTAGGCGGCAAGGAGGGCCTTGAGGCAATCGCAACGCTCTGTTTCGCTGGGCTTCCGGGCGTTGGACTCGTACTTTATGAAGCGGCTGCAGTTGCGCAGGATGCCGGTCAGTTCGCCCGTGGCCGGGTCGCGCTCCACGTATCCGGCTTGTCCGTCTGTGATCTTAAAGTCCTTATCAATGCCGCTGAGCTTCAGTGCCAGCGAGTTCGCCGCAGCGTCTGGCCCGGTGCGGAAGATGACAGGGTTGTCCGGCGCGGCCTCATCCAGTTCCTGCCGGGTCGGGAACCGCTGGTCCCGCAACCGCGTGATGAACACCTGCTCGATGCCGATCCACTGGCCCGGTTTGAGGGCCTTGGCCCGCGCCCGGACGTGCGCCAGCACTTCGGCCACGGTCTCCATAGTCGGCACCGGGTGATCGAATTCAAAGAGCGAGGCGTCGGGGGGGTGAGCGTGGGAGTCTATCAGGCCCGGCAGCACGACGGCGCCTGCAAGGTCTATCCGCTCGGTTTTCGGCCCAGCCAGCCGGAGCACCTCGTCGCCGGAGCCGACTGCCAGGATGCGGTCGCCCTTGACGGCCAGCGCCTCCGCGATACGGAAGTGAGGGTCCACGGTCACGATCTTGCCATGATGCAAGATGAGGCCGGGCGGCTCGGCCTCGGCGGGCAGGGCAGCCGAGACTAGAAAGAGAACCAAACAGACCCAGACGGCCATCGGCGGACCTCCTTATTTGTCCTCGTAGGGCAGGCATCTTGCCTGCCCACCCCAGACGGGGCAGGCAAGATGCCTGCCCTACATTTGCTGACATGCAGCCTTCTTGTTACTATACTGAGAACAGCCGCGCGCAAGTCGAGAGAACCAGGCCATGCCGCACCAAACTAACCCGGCCCCGCTGTACCGTCTGTTGCTGGCAGCGGACCTGCCCGCCGCGCAGCGGCTGCGAGAACTCGCACACTGGAACCAGACCGGCGCGGACTGGCTGAATCTGCTGGCCCTGGAGCCCCAAGGCTGCTTCGCGGCGGAAGTCAACGGACTGGTGATCGGCACGGCCACAACCACGCGCTTTCTGCCGGATTCCGGCCCCGGTTCGTTCGCCTGGGTCGGCATGGTGCTGGTGGACCCGGGCTTCCGCGGCCAAGGCACAGGCTCCACTTTGCTCAGGCGCGCCCTGGACTACCTGCGCGGTTGCGGCGTCGAGACTATCAAACTCGACGCCACACCTCCAGGCCGCGCGCTGTACCTCAAGCATGGCTTTCAAGACGAATGCAACCTGGAACGCTGGGCCGGCCAGGCGTGCAGCCTCCCAGCGCCAGCGTGTGCCCTGGCGCCGCTGAGCGGAGCGGACCTCGCTGCCGCAGCCGCTTACGACGCGCTGGCTTTCGGGGCAAACCGGCATTCCATACTGCAGGCCTGGTTCCAGTCCTGGCCAGAGGCTGCCGTGGCGGCCTGGGAAGGCCAAAGGCTGGCCGGCTATGCACTGGCGCGCCGTGGAGCCAACTATTGCCACGCCGGGCCCATCGTCTGCGACAGCCCCGAGACGGGACGGGCGTTGCTGGCGCGAGTGCTCCAAACCATCGCAGGCCAGCCGGTGATCATAGACCTCTTCAGCGAGAATGCCTGGGTGCGCGAACTTGCCGCCCAGGCGGGCCTGAGGCGCCAGCGCGAACTCGTGCGCATGTCCAACCTTCAAAGTGTAGCGCAATCCTCCGGATTGCGACGCGAGCCGGAGGCTTGCGCCACAGCGGGGCAGCGGCCGAGAATTGCGGCCAGCGCCGGCCCGGAAGTAGGATGAGACGGCTTGTGCTCCGGGTTGCAAACGGTGGCCGGGGACAGGCAAAAAAAAGGAGAGGAAAATGGAGAGGCAACTGGTTCTTCTTCCCACACCCCGGAAAATGGCGCGGACGGGCGGGGAGTTCGCTCTGCCGGGCGGGCGGTTTGTGAGGCTGGCAACTGAGCCGCAGGCCATCCGGCAGGCGGGCTTGAGCGTACAGGCGGCGTTGCAGCAAGCCACAGGGCAGACCATCGAGCTTTGGGCCGGCGGGGCGGACGCCGCGGTGACGCTGGCGGTTGACTCGCGCGCGGCGAAGCCGCAGGGCTACGTGCTCGAGGTAAAGCCGGGCGGCGTGCTGATCCGCGGGCACGACGCGGCGGGCGTTTTCTACGGCGCGCAAACACTGGCGCAGTTGGTCCGCCAGGCGCCGGCTCGCCTGCCGGGGCTGCGGATCGAAGACTGGCCCGATTTCCCCGCGCGCGGCGTGATGCTGGACATCAGCCGCGACAAAGTGCCGACACTGGCGACCCTGTATGCGCTGGTGGATCTGCTCGCGGAATGGAAGATCAATCAGTTGCAGCTTTATACCGAGCACACCTTTGCCTATCGCGCCCACCCGGAAGTGTGGGCCGAGGCCAGCCCCATGACCGGCGATGACATCCTGGCGCTGGACGCCTATTGCCGGGCGCGCTGCATCGCCCTGGTGCCGAATCAGAATTCGTTCGCCCACATGGACCGCTGGGTGAAGTTGGAGCGGTACAGGCCGCTGGCCGAAGCGCCGGACGGCTTCGACTTTCCCTGGGGCGGGCACAGCGGCACGGGCTTCACGCTTTGCCCCGGCGACCCGCGCAGTCTTGCACTGCTCAAGGGCCTCTACGATGAGCTGCTGCCGCACTTCAGCAGCAGGCTGTTCAATGTCGGCTGCGATGAGACCTTCGAGTTGGGCCTGGGACGCAGCAAGGAAGCCTGCGCCAAGCGCGGCAAAGAACGCGTGTACCTCGACTTTCTGCTGAAGATTCAGCGGCTGGTGCAATCTCACGGGCGGACAATGCAGTTCTGGGGCGATATCATCCTGCACAAGCCTGAGCTGATCCGCGAGCTGCCGAAAGGCCTCATTGCGCTGGAATGGGGTTACGAGGCCGATCATCCGTTCGACAAGGATGGGCGGCTCTTCCACAACGCGGGCGTGCCGTTCTACGTCTGCCCGGGGACCTCAAGCTGGAACACGCTCGCGGGCCGCACGGCCAACGCGACGGGCAACCTGCGCAGCGCCGCCGCAAACGGCCTCAAGCACGGCGCTATCGGCTACCTCAACACCGACTGGGGCGACAGCGGGCACCTCCAGTACCTGCCCATCAGCTACCTGGGCTTCGCGGCGGGCGCAGCCTGCAGTTGGTGCCAGGGCAGCAACGAGAAACTCGACCTTCCCACGGCGCTCGACCGCCACGCCTTCCACGACAGCGCCGGTGTCATGGGGCGCCTGGCCTATGACCTGGGCAATACCTATCTGGCCGGAAAGAAGCAGGTGGGGAACTCGACCGTCCTGTTCCACATCCTGGTGCTCATGGGCGCGGACTTGAAGTCTCTCGACGGCGTGTCCCGCGCCGAGCTGGAGGCGCAGTTGGCGGCAATTGACAAGGCGCTGTCGCCGCTGGGGCGCGCGCGCATGGCGCGGCCGGATGCGGCGCTGATCGCGGACGAGTTCCGCAACGCAGCGGCGATGATGCGGCAGGCCTGCTGCTACGGACTGGCGTGCCTGGAAAGCCGTGCGCCCCGGTGTCCCGAACTGGCGCCGGAACTGCGGAGAATCGCCGGCGAACACCGGCGCCTGTGGCTGGCGCGCAACCGTCCGGGCGGCCTGGCGGACAGCGCAAGGCGGCTGGAGAAGCGCCTGGAGACGATGACAAGCTGAGTGCGCACCCTCTGGCTTTTGGATGCCGCACCGGACTTGTGCCACGGATGTGGCCGCGCCGGCTGTTTGGCGCGGCCTCATCCGTGCCACCGGGTAGCACGGATAAGCCGCCGCGTTGCGGCGGCATATCCGTGGCACAAGCCCGGTTATGCACTTCCTGCGTTTTTCTTCCGTGCCGGAGCTTGCCTGCGCTGCCGGCATCCGCTAGACTCTGTGTTCTCCCAGTGGGACAGGCAGCCCGCCTGCAAACGGCCGGCAAGTGCTGTCAGCCCCCGCTGGCATTGCGATGACGCAATAATGGCGCAAGAAGTTCGAGGGTCGCACCATGACTCGGGACTCGAAGGACGTCCCAAAACCAGGCGCATGGCTGGAACCGCTTAAGAACCGCACTGCGGCTCCGAGCTCGCAATACGCCACGGACCCAAGCAAGTGGCGGGAAGCATATGTGCGTCCGGCTGGGAGAGGCGGCCAAGCCCCAAACAGTCCGGAAGCGGCGGCAGTCCCCGCCGGCAGGAAGCAGAGCGCCGCCTCAAAATACACGCCCCAGATGCTCGCCTTGCTGGGCAAGCGCACGGACCGGAGACTTGCGCGCAACTTTATGATCCCCGAGCACCAGGTTACCGCCAAACGCAAGGCCCTGGGCATTCGGTCTTTCAAGGAGAGCGAACGCCGGAAGTGGACCCCCGAGGAGCTCGCGCTGCTCGGCAAAGTCTCGGATTGCGAACTGGGCCGCCGTTGGGGCATCACCTGCGATCGTGTGCTGCGGATGCGCGTCAAACTGGGTATCCCGCCTTGCCGCTTGATTCGCTGGACGCCCGAGGAGATCGCGGTGCTGGGCGCGATGACCGATGCCCAGGCCGCGCAGCGGCTGCGCATCTCGATCCATTTTGTCCGGGCGAAGCGCTACCAACTCGGCATCAAACAGTACCGGCCCCAGTCCCAGCGCTCCAAGCAGCGTGCGAAGAAGGTCAAAGCCCTGGAGGCCCAGACAGGAGGGGTTGCATCCGCAACTCCTGCACCCGTGGTGCCTGCGGCTGGGGAAGCCGTCACCTGCGCTGCCGCTGCCGCCGCCCCGAATCCTCAGCCTTGAGGGCTTTTCACTTCCGCAGCCCCGATGTGAGCAGCGTGAAGTGGCTGGCGCTATCCAGGTAACGGACCGCCGCATCTACTCCGGCGCATCATAGATCAGCCGCTGAAATTCCGGTGTTTGCCGTACCGAATCAAAGTCATGTTCCGTCTTCGCCCATTTCTTTGCGTAATCGGCATACTTGGATTTCAAGGCAACCCTGAGCCAACGGAAGCAGGATTCGTTGTCGCCCTTGAGCGCATAGCAGCAGGCAATATCATGCGCGGCCATAAACGCTTCCGGGTTCTTCCCGTAAGCAACCTTGAAGTACGAGATGGCCCTATCGAAGTCTTTGTCGTTTTGGGCAATTCCGCCTCTGAGTGAATGGTAGTAACCGCGTGAATAGGCCCAAGCACCGCCACCAATGGCCAGAAGGGCGAGCAGCCCAAGCACCGCGAAGATGGCGACCAGGGTTTTCCTCTTCATGAAATCTCCCAGCGACCTTGACCGCCAACTTACTGCAATACGACGTACAGCGCGTCGGGCGGAAACGCGAACTTCTTGCCCCCCGCGCCGGCCTGCAAGTCAATGTCCTTGACCGCCATGCCGTTGGCGTCCAGGACGCGCGCCTTGGTGACTTTCTGATTGCGGAGCGTGATCGTCAGCTCCGCGTTCACGATTTGCCACGGGGCTTTGCCAAAGCTGACAATCTGTTCGCCGTTGCGCTTTTCAACCTGGACCTTCTTGGTTGTCCAGCCCGTGGAGCGTTCTGTCGTCCCGACTTGCATGAGGATTTTTCCGGACGTAGCCAACGGAGCGTCATCCATCGAAACCGCCAGCACCGTGGCGTATTCGTTGCCGCAAGCGATCTCGATGTCGCGCAGCGCAATCGTCCCGGCACTTTTCAGGAAGCCGGTTGCGCCCTGTGCTTGGGGCGCATCCATCTTGCAGAAGCCGGCGCCGTAATTCAGCTCCAATTCGCCGGTGTTCGCTGTGACGGTCTTTTTGGCCGGGTCTATGAACTTGGCCAGGTCCGCCACTTTGCTCTTGGCCGGGTCGCCGCCGTACTTGGCCAGGACCGGCCCGACGAGGTAGGCGAGCGGGTCCACGCCGTCCTTGATGTTCGATTCGCGGGGGATGAGCCCCTTGTCGCGGTTGGGATCGTAGCCTTCGTCTTCCGCGATGATGGGCATGGAGCGGCTGAAAATGTCGGCCAGAGCGCGCTGCTCATAAACGGCCGGTGCGCCTTTCTTCAGATAGCCCAGGCGGTACAGCAAGGCCGCCGCGGGCCATTGGCCCATGAGCATCGGAGTATTGCAGATCCATTTCCCCTGCGACGGCATGTAGCCGTTGGCGGAGTTGATCGTCCAATCGGACCAGGCTTCCTCGTTTATCGCAAACCAGAAGTAGGCGCCGACACCGTTCAGCGACTGATAGGCGGCGATCAGGAAGGGGCCTTCGGACTGGTAGCCGAGCGGCGGGACCCAACTGCTCTCGGTGACGAGCATGGGGAAGCCCTCGACCTGCTTCAGGTTTATGGGCAGGCAGCGCGGCCGCAGGAGGACCGATTCGTCGGTGAACTTGTCTCCGTTGCAGATCGCCCAGCCGGCATTCGGGCCTTGGTGTATGCCCGTGTAATAGCGGTTTACCGCCATGACGTCCGTGGCGGTGTACGCCCAGCGTTCGCCATCCAGGAGGATGACATTGTCGGCGGTGCGCCAGTTCCCGGCATTGGTCAAGTGTTTGCAGCCCAAGTCGTTCTTCAGGTATTCGGCAATCGTCTTGTTGAAGTCGTACATGCGCCGGCAGAAGAACTCCATCTGGTCGTTGATGCGCTTCTGGAAATTATCGCCGTAGTGGCGCTGGGTCAGCTCCCAGACAATCGCCAGGCCGGCTTCGCCATTGGCCACGTCGTCCGGGGCATCGCCGCTCGCTGCGGCGTTGCCCCAGGCTTCCCGCGCCTTTTCGAGCGTGCCGTATTTCTGTTTCACGAAGTCGCCGAACTGGCGCCGCAGTTCCTTGTGCGCTGCGCCCTTGATGCCTTGCGACGTGTAGAAGAGCAGCGAATCCTCATTCTGAAGCTGGATGATCGCCAGGGCCGGGTCCTGCGCCAACGGGATGCCCGTGTAAGGGTTCTTCTCGGTCAGCAGCAGTTTCATCCAGTTCTTGTAAGCGGCTTGGAGCTTGGGGTCGAAGAACAGCAGTCCCCAATTGTGGTTGCCGCCGTCGTCCAGGTAACCCAGTTGCGGCTTGATCTTCGAGCTGCCAATCCAAATGGGGCACAGGAGCGTATAGATGCCTTCCTTCTTCATCGTTGCGACGTGACGCCACAACTTGTCGCGGTCGCCGGTGCTGATCTCGTTCAGATTCTTGCCGGAGGGGAGGTCAAGGAAGCAGCGCGTCAGGTTGATCCCGCGTTTGGCCAGGAAACGCGCATTGCGCGCCAGATCGGCCCCGGGATGATTCGGGTGGTGTTCGGCCGCGCCGTTCACGGCCCAGAAGCGGAGCGGTTTGCCGTTGCCGAGCAGGAAACTGCTGCCGTCCTTGTTGCGCGTGACGAACCCGCTCTCACCGGCCTCCTTCTCATTGAGGAAACGCAGGTCCAGCAGGGCCTCGGGGCTGAACTCGTCCTTGGGCGGCTGAAAGGCCCAGCGCCCCTCGACGCCCTCCGCCCGCGGGGCTTCGCCGCCCTGAATGGCCGCTGTGGCCAAGAACGCAAGGATTAGAACGCATAAGCTCGGGAGCAAGCTGCGCATCATTTTCGCCTCCATCCTGCACCAATCCAAAATCGTAACCGTTCAACCCCACTCCGGTCATCTCCGTCCACAAGGGGAGTGAATGGGAAGAATGGGAAGGATGGGAGGACTCATCATCATCATCTTCTTCCCATCTTTCCCATACTTCCCATGCTTCCCATTCTCTGTCCTGCGGGCGCGGGGAAGGCCGGAGTGGGACTGAACAGTTACTAAAATCCAAAATCGGGCAGCCAGGCCTCGAACAACTCCAGCGGAAAACCCACCACGTTCAAGAAGCTGCCTTCCAGGGCCTCCACGAAACGGTCTCCGCCTTCCTGGATGGCGTATGCGCCGGCCTTGCCATCGGATGCGCCGCTGGCCACGTAAGCTTGAATCTGTGCGGCGCTCATCCGCCGCATTTGCACCCAGGTAGTGGCCACGCCGCACTTGGGCCGCGGCCCAGCGGGAACTGACACCAATTTCCGGCTGTTTGGAAATTGGCTCTCTGTCCCCGCTGGGCGCGACTGTAGCGTCACCGGCCACAAACACAAGCCTGAGATCACGCGCTGGCGCGTGCCGGAAAGACGGGTCAGGATTCCTACGGCGTCAGCGCGGTCCCGCGGCTTGCCAATGATCTCGCTGCCCAGGACCACGAGGGTGTCGGCAGCCACGACCACGGCAGGATACGGCGCCAGGAGGGCCGCGGCCACATGCCTGGCTTTGGCGCAGGCCTTGGCCGCAGCCAGTTCCTCGGGCCTGCCGGCGGACGCGACGGCGTCCTCAACCTCCCCGGGATCAACCACCTCGAAGACGTAGCCGGCCTTGGCCAGAATCTGCTGGCGCTGAGGCGAAGCGGAGGCGAGGACAAGGCGCACGGGTCGGCTTCTCACTTCTCGTCTGGCGGCTTCTCGTCCCCATTCTTCTGCTTGCGCTTGGTGATGCCCCAGAACTTCATCTCCACTGGAGGCAGCAGCTCTCCTGCAGGCAATTGGTCGTCACTGGGCCGCGCCCGCGCGCGCTGCTTCTTGAAACCCTCCAGCGCCTCTTTCTGCACCACGAAAGTGCGCGCGAGGAGGTCCCCAACCCGCTGCCGGCGCGGGCCGAGCAGGATCATCGGCACCGCGATGACGAAGGTCAAGGGCAACCGTTCGTAGAAGCCGACCAGATTGCGCACCAGCACCGCCCAGAGAGAAGGACGCTGGCCGGAATCCGAAACCACGCTCAAGCCCATGGTGTATTTGCCCAGCGTCGTCCCGAACAGCCACTCCGCAGGGGCCAAGTAGCCGATGTAAACCCCGAAGAACGGCCCGGAAG
>Ga0187861_10005188_pt1 | contig 10556 bp, 7 predicted proteins | sample June2016WEW_10_1_3_FD_132986 | JGI IMG/M metagenome (GOLD analysis project Ga0187861, IMG submission 132986) | Peatland microbial communities from SPRUCE experiment site at the Marcell Experimental Forest, Minnesota, USA - June2016WEW_10_100 | ecosystem: Environmental > Terrestrial > Soil >...
GCATGTCAGCAAATGTACCGCGGGCGTCCCGCCCGCTCGTGGCAGGCTGGCAGGGCGCGAGGACGAAGGCGGGCGGGACGCCCGCGGTACGCTCTGGGCCACGCATTTACTGACATGCACCCTGTCCTCTGTGGCAAGCAAACCGTCACTTGCACTTTTAACGGCTGACTCCATGATTCCCTTCTTGGACCCAAGCGACGAAAGGACCGCGAACATGGCCAAAAAGAAACTGCGCGTGGCGCTCATCGGCGCCGGCGGCATCGCAGGCACGCACACCGAGAACTACAAGAAGTACGACGACGTCGAAGTCGTCGCTGCCTGTGACGTCAACGCCGAGGTGCTCAAGAAGTTCGGCGCGAAGTTCGGCGTCACCAAGCTCTACGACAACTGGCAGGACCTGCTCAAGGAGAACACGCCCGACGCCGTCAGCGTCTGCACGCCCAACGGCTTGCACTGGCAGCCCACCGTGGACGCGCTCAACGCCGGGGCGCACGTGCTGGTGGAAAAACCTCTGGCCATGAACGCGCGCGAAGGGCAGAAGATGCTCGACGCCGCCGCGAAGAACAAGAAGCATCTCGTGATCGGTTTCCAGCACCGCTTCGAAGGCCGCACCAAGGTCATCCGCCGCGCGTTCGATGAAGGCGTCTTCGGCAAAGTCCTCTTCGTGCGCGTGCAGGCTTTGCGCCGCCGCGGCATCCCCAACTGGGGCGTCTTCGGGCGCAAGGAATTGCAGGGCGGCGGGCCGCTGATTGACATCGGCGTGCACGCGCTGGAGATGGCCCACTACGCCATTGGCACGCCCGCGCCGGCCGCGGCCACGGGCCAGACCTGGACGTACATCGGCAACAAGCCTTCCGATACCTTCAGCATGTGGCCGAACTGGGACTACAAAACCTATACCGTCGAGGACCTGGCGATCGGCCACCTGCGCATGGCGGACGGCGCGGTGATCCACATCGAGGCCTCCTTCGCCACGCATATCGAGAAGGACGTGTGGAGCTTCCAGGTTTTCGGTGAGAAGGGCGGCGCGACGTTCGAGCCGCTGATGCTCTTCCAGGACCAGGCCGGCGCCATGATGAACTGCACGCCGGGCTACGTGCCCAAAATTGAGATCTTCCCGTACAAGATGCGGCACTTCGTGGACGTGTGCCTGAACGGGCGCAAGTGCGAGGCCCCCGCCGAACACGGCCTGATGGTCCAGAAGATGCTCGACGGCATCTACGCCTCGGCCGCGCAGGGCGGCAAGGAAGTGAAGATCAGTTAAGCAGGACTGTTCACCACAGAGACACAGAGGCACAGAGAAAAGAATTGGATTTTGGAAGAGCCCAAACCCTGCTGTTCTCTGTGCCTCTGTGTCTCTGTGGTGAGTAACAGCCGCCTCTTGCAGCGTGTCCGCGGATAGGATAGTATTGGCATAGTGGCGTGCGCCCGTAGCTCAATTGGATAGAGTACCGGCCTCCGAAGCCGGGGGTTGCGAGTTCGACTCTCGCCGGGCGTACCACTTCAAGTCCTTGCCGCGTAACAGTTCGCGCTGCTAACCTCTTGCGGCTTCGATCTTCGTTCCCGTCGTGTAGTGCCGTTCTTGGTGCCATAGTTTCGGATTCCCCCTCGGCACCGGTGGCCAGTGGAAGCACCTCGGACTTGGGCTGCTGGGCTTTCATAAGTGTCTGCCAAACGGCCTCGGCCGACTTTCTTGCGTCAACCATCGTCGTATCCAGGTAATGCTTCTCCTCCACGTCCTGGGGCGCGTGGCCAACCTGAGACTTCACGCTGTCCGGGTTGACCAAAAGGCGCGCCCATGTGATGTGAGTCTTGCGTAACGGCGAACAGTGCCACCCAGATCACCTGCACAACGCCAGGGGGCGCGGGCGTGAGGGACGTAAAGGTCATCAACCCGGATGGCCAGTCGGCAACGCTTGCCAGCGCCTTCAAGTACCAGGACACTATCGCGCTGACCCAAAAAGTTCCTGTGAACGGCAACAGTTCCAACGGCCCTCTGTACTACTACTTCAACGTGCCGTCCGGCGTCAATTCTGTAACGGTCAAAACAAACACGACCGCTACAGGCGACCTCCTGGACATGGGGGTCAACGAACCTGCAACAGGCAAGTATCCAGACGACGTCTATTCAGCGGATGTGGGTTCATACAACTATGACGGCAACCAATCCTTATGTTACTGGGGATGGGGCCTATATCGTCTGCACAACGCCAGCCCACGCCGCCGGGCCAGTGGATGTGGTGGTAACCAACCCGGACGGGCAGTCAGTGACCCTCACGCAAGGCCTCACATACACTGCTCCCACGCCACTGTACAAAGACGTTCCAGTTTCCGGGTCCACCGGCAACAGCAACGTGTGGCAGGATACTCCATATTACTTCGACGTGCCGGCGGGGGTTACATCCGTCACTATCAAGACGAGCAACACCAATGCCGATGTTCTTGACATGGGTGTGAATGAGCCGCACGAGCGGGAAGAAGGCGCAGTTGCCGACTGAAGCCCAATGGGAGTATGCCCGCCGGGCGGGGACGAAAACGCGATTCTACTCTGGCGATTCTGATGGCGACCTCGACGGCGTGGCTTGGTACGCCAGCAACTCCGGCCACACGACCCATCCCGTAGGTGAAAAGGAGCCGAATACCTGGGGCTTGTACGACATGCACGGTAATGTCTGCGAGTGGTGCGCGGACCGGCACGGCAAGTACGGCGGGACCACGGCCATTGATCCACAGGGGCCAGCCACGGGAGATACGCGCGCGCCAAGAAGGTATCGTGAACGTCCCCGAAACTCATCGCTGTGCGTTCTCGCGCTTGGCCGTCCGCATCACGTCCTGGTCACCCAGGCGCAAGAAGGTCGCGTCGTAAACGCTGTATGACGCGACTTTCTGCCCAGCGGTGCGCAGGGAAGCGTAACGAGCGTCTGAGGAGAACGGCCCGGCGCTGACCTGCTCGCCCTGGCTGTTGCACAGCACCCACTCGATCTCCTCACCGTCACCTTCCAGCCGCAGCAACGAGACTGCGGGCGTGTCAACAAGGGCTTCGATCCGTGGCGGGTCGGCATCGGCGGGGACGGGCTTGCCCGGCGCGTTGGTCTTGGTGCGCTCGTACACAGCCGCTTGCGGCCTGTAGACCTGCGTGAAGGCTATGGGTTGTCCAGGCTGCGCCTCGCCTTTCCAGACGTAGCGCAGTTGGGCCGGAACGCTGGTCGTGCGCGGGTCGCTTGCGGTGCGGTCCACGACCTCCAGCCTGCGGTTGGCGGAAGGAGCGAACCAAACCAGCAGGTCCACGGGCGGATTCTTTACTGGAATGCTCGCGGCAATCGGACCGTTGAGGAACGTAACGGCCCAATGTGCACCGATGCGCGGGCCGACGTTCTGAGTGTTGAAGACCACGGCAGCCTCCGCCGGAAATGCGGCCTCGAATGCGGCAGAATCGCGGCAGACCAGCAGGCCGCTCTTGATGAAGACAAACTCCCGCGTGTGAGTGGCCGGCAGCCCCTGGTAGTTGCTCAACGTTACACGTGCAAACGTGGCGCTCGGCGAATCGTGGAACACGGGCACGGTCAGTTCCTGATAGTATGGGTCGGCGAGGTCGGGATCGCTGTTCTTGCGCTGGGCCTTGCCGGAGAGGTCCCGGATCATCAGCTTGTTTTCGTCGGAATCCCCTTTGGCGGAAATCGTCGTGGTCAGCGCTGAGCCCCATCGCGTGAGGCCCAGAATCCCCGGCGCGTTAAGCGGGTCGTGGCGCGGGAACAGGTCCACCAGCGCGAAAAAGTCGCCGGGGTTCCACCCGCTGCGCAAGACCAGCTTCGAAGGCAGGACCTTATCGGTGCAGATCAGGCCGCAGCAGATCTGGTTCCTGTCGGGCGAGGGGTCGAGCGGCCCCAGGTACTTCGACGGCGACTTTTGGCGCATGCGCAGGGTCTCTTTGCGGTAGAGGATGCAGGAACCCGCGTCGGGCTGCTGCGGCTTCACGGTGTCGTCGGCGAGCAGATAGGCCAGCGCAAGGCGCTCAGTGGAATCGGGGCCGTCGAGGATGTGGTGCATCTTGAAGCGCTCCTGCTGGTAGAGCAAGTAGTTCATCAGCCTGTGGGCGGCGAAGCGATACCGCCCGTCGCGGGTCTTGGCGGCAACCATTTCGAGCAGCAGCAGGCGGGCGGCGGCATGTGCATCCCAGCCGTTGTGCGCGCCGTAAGGCACCACCGCGCCATCGGGCGAGACCTCCAGCATGAGCCGTTCCCAGACGGGCTTCATGCCGGGGTCGGTGAAGTAGGTGTCGTCGCCGCAGAGTTCCGCGCGCATGGCCAGGGGCAGGATGATGGCGAAGTAGTAACCCGTGTCGTTGGGCGGGCAGTCCTTGAAGCGCCAGAAGTCCTGGTAGACGGTTTGCGCGTACTCCTTCCAGTGTGTGGCTTCGGGCGCGTCGCTGAACCAGCGCGCGGCTAGATCCTTCATTACGCCTTCGCACTGCGCCCGGTGCATCGGCCCGCGCCACTCGATTGGCTTGGTTCCCCAGACGTGGAGGTTGCGCGCCATGAACAGCACCATCTCGCGGAACCAGGCGTCCTTGTTGCGGTCCAACAGCCCGCCGCGCGAGAGGTAACGTTCGTAGAGACCCAGCCCGTACGGTTCGTCAATGAACATGCTGTGCCAACCGTTCTGAGCCACGTCTGCGCGCAGCCAGGCGTCGAAGGCCTTGAGCATCTGCACACAGGCCTCACCGTACTTACGTTCCCCGCTCTGCACATACTTGGCCAGCACCGGAAAGAGGTGCCGCGGGCCATACTGGCCATGCTTGTCGGCATTGTCGGCGTACTTGAAGTGCCCAGAGGCCTCGAGCCAGCGGAAGTAAGTTTCACGAGTAACGGCATCCTGCGGGACGACGGCATTCCGTTCCGGCCGCAAGTGCGCGGCCACTTCGTACCGTTCCAGATCTGGCATGAAGAACGTCGCCGGACCGACACGCTCGGCGTTCGGCAAGGGTTCGCCGGCCAGCGTAGTGAGGAACAGCGGACAGACGAGCCATGAGCAGCACAGGCTACGTACCATGAGGACCTCCGGCCAGTGGGTGAAAAGCATGTACTCGTTGCAGCTTCGTGTCAAGCTCTGGGCGCGAATGTTTCGTGCCGCTCATCCCGTGGTCCACGTACTCCCCATGTGCTGTCCAGCCGCGCCGGGAAACGTAGTCGCGCAGTTCCGCACGCTGCATGTCCAAGCTCTAGTCCGACGGCTCCCAGCCTCCTACTCAACCTTGCGCTTGCCAAGCGTGTCTTGGCCGGGACACTTGCGCCTGGTTCGAGGGTGTGCGGCGATGCTTGCCGAAGGACTCAGCTATACAAACATAGGCCACGGCCTTGCCGCGCTGCATTCTACCCTGTGGCTGTACCGCAACTCTCGCCTGGAAACGCACAGCGCCGCCACGGGCACGCACAACAGCGTTTGGGGCGCGCCTGCAATGCACTTCTGGCGCGGGCGGTTTGATCGTGTGTTTCAATAGCGCCGCCAGTGCTTGAAGAGGAAGAGAAGCCGCCGGTGGTGGTGCTGTCCGCGTTGCGGGGCAAGTTCAACGTCGAGACCGCTTACTATTTTCGCGGCACCGATTGCTGGGAAACCCCGTGGGCTTAGATCATCTCCTGTTTCAATCCACGCCCGCGCGCGACGGCCCCCACACGCCGATGGCCACTGTAAAAGGCAGCGAATAGGTGATAATCATATAAGTCCTTAATTCATAATATTTTAAGTTAATTATTCTCGAATCAACAGATAACATACGCTATTTCCTATTCGCGGTTTCCACGGCTGAGAGGCCGTGGCCCCATTGAGGCTTTCTGCATCTTCTCTTCACCGCCGAGCCAGGTTTCCACGGCTGGAAGCAGAGGGCTGGGCCGTTAACGGCGGACAGAAGCGTAGAGGCTACTGCTTACGACCACCTCGGCTGTAGTCACACTGCTCATCATTTCTTCTCCTGCTCCGCTGGCGGGGCTGGGGGCCGCACTGGCTTCTGCTCTGGCTGTGGTTGCGCCGGTTGCTGCGCCTGAACCTGTTCCATCCGCTTGATCCGCTCCAACGTCATGTTGTCCCATTGGACGATGTTCGGGTTGTCCTTGTAATCGTTCAGGACGGCCTTCAACGCGGCCTACGCCTTGGCAGACGGCAAAACCGACAATACTGTCGCTTTTCGCCGGGGCCACCGAATGGGCCCGGCGGCGAGTCGGCATGTCCCATGGCATGACAGGAGCGTTGAAATGTGATATGGTTCGACCAGGCGCTTGTGGAGGAAGGCCATGGGATGTTGCGTTCTAGTCCTGATTGCAGTCGGAGTCCCGCGCGTGGCGCTGGCGTTGCTGTACTTCAACGGCTATGCCACCAGGGCATACCAGACCCAACTCTGGCCGCTGCTCGGTTTCCTGTTGATGCCGTGGACAACCATCGCCTATGCCGTCTGCCAGAACGAGATGGGCGGCGTCAACGGCTGGGGCGTCGCGCTACTGATCCTGGGCGTCGCGCTGGATCTCGGCACAAATGGTTCCGCTTCGCGCGCCAAGCCGCGCCGGGCAACGTAGTCCCGCATTTCCGCAAGTTGCATGTCCGGCCTTTGGTCCGACGCCCCCCCACGCGACGATGCCAGCCGTAAAAGGCAGATAAATGATAATGCTTTTAAGTATTTCATTCATAAGGTTTTATGTGTTTTACCGGCCAAGGAATGATAAGAACGACTATTTTTCCTTGGCCAGTTGCGCGGCTCAGCCCCCACCACCTTGGCAATTCTCGAAACAGTGTCCCAGAAAGCCCCGAAGAATTGCCACTGCAAACCCTTGCTGCACAAAGGGTCGAAATCGGCGCGCTTATGCGGCCCGGAATCACTGGTTTTCCGTTTGCAATTCGTGGGCTGTTCCTGGACTTCCTTAGTACAGTGCCGCACAAACCGTTAGCGCCAGCGCACTGCCGCGGGGCACGGGGTGGCCGGCGAGTCGAAAGGTGACGATAGTGATGCGCAAACTCTTTCTCGGAACAATCACGGTGGCGCTCATGGCTGGCGCGCCGGCATGGGCCGCTCAGGAGTCTCAGTCCGCGAATACGGTGCTCTGGCAGATCGGGACGCCTGACGACAGCTCAAAGGAATTCGCTGACTACCAGCGGGGAAATCCCGAAGCGCTTGCCATCGCTGCGGAAAACAAAGTTCAGTTGGGCCCCGCAACCGTCTCGAAGGGTTTGAAGGCATCTGTCAACCCCAGCATGGAGATCACGTACACGCTGCCGGCTGTCCCAAAACACGGCGCGCTCTTCTCCTTCAAGCTGCTCCACGCGCCCAAGGGCGGCGCGCAGATGGGCGTGTTTTCCAACGGCATCATGGCCGGCCTGATTCAACTTTGGGGCACGCACGGCACTGCCAGCCCGTACCATTGGAAGAAGACGTATCGGCTTTACGTCCCCGGCGAATTGCTCACCCAGGGCGCCAATGCGCTCAGACTCACCGCCCCGCGCCCCCTCTGGAGCGATGCCAGCGTGGACCAGCAGATGTGGTGGGAGTGGGACTACCTGATGCTGGAAGCGCTGGCCGCCCCGGTGCGCGAGCCGATCCACGGCACAATGTCTTACCTGGGCACGACAATGAAGCACAGCGCGAACGATTTCTTCGTCAATGACGACACGCTGCGCCTCGCGCCGCTGGCCTTAAGATGGATGGGCATCGCCTACAGCGGCAACACGATTCGCGCGGACTTCTGGTACGACGTCGTTCGGATGCAGCCGCGGCGCCTGGAATACCTCCAACTCTTGCGAGACCTCAACCTGACCGTCATCGTGGATAACATCAGTGGTTCCCACTACCGCGTGGGGCCGGAAGGCAAGATGCCGCAGCAGATGAAAGCCGCTTTGCAGAAGTTTTTCGACACATACGGCTCCTTGTGCCAGTGGTACGAACTCGGCAACGAACCGTGCATGTTCGGCGGCGGGCTTGCGGAGACCCTGGAACTTGCCAAGTACCTCAGCGAGATCAAGCCACCACACGTGAAAACAGCCGCGTGCGGCTGGGCTTACGGTGGCGGGAAGGGAACGCCGAAAAACTGGGACGCGAACGTGCTCCAGCGCCGGGTTGTGGAAGAAGATTGCCAAGCCACCAATGGCCACTCCTACGGCTTCTCCTACGCCGACAACAAGGGCGGCAGTTTCATCGAGAACCTGGCCACGTACCAGGGAGTTCAGGACGGCTGGCCCATCGAGTTCGTCAACACGGAAACCGGCACCAACGACTGGCACTCGGAAAAAGCCGAGAACGCCGGCCCCAACTATGCGTCTACGCAGCCGCATGCCCAGGCGTTCGACCGCATCCTGCGCGCGCACATCGCCGTCGTGGACCGCTTCATGCAACACGCCGCAATCTTCGATGACTTTGGCCTCTTCAAGGCGCCGACGAAGTGGACTGCGCTTGAAACACTCTCCGTGTTCCCCGGCGTCAAAGGCCAGGACCCGCGCCTCAAGACCTATCGCCGTCTTGCGCTGGCCTACGCTACGCATGGCGCGCCGCTGCCGTACACGGTGGCAAACAAAGATGAGACCGCCGGCAAGCTGCTCTACTTCCGCGCAGTGGACACCGCCGCGCTTCCGGCGCTGCCCGGCAGCGGCGGAACAGCGGACAAGATTCTCCTGAACTTCGTGAACTTCGAGAACGCGCCACAGACGCTAAAGGTGCGCGTGAAGATGCCCGACAGCACGGCCTATGGCGGTGAACGCTTCGGGCCTGGCAACACCTACGCCGAGTCGCATTCCGAAGTGAAAGAGCTGCAGGCTGATCCGTGGCTGGAGCTTTCCGTGGTGCTGGGTCCCGGCGAATCCGTACAGTACATCCTGACGCCGCCGCGGCCGGCCGCTCCCTATGCGCCGGCGAGTCTGCAAGCTGCGCCGGGCGACAAACAGATCGCGCTGACTTGGGCAGGCTGCGCCGGGGCGACTGCCTACGCCGTCAAGCGCGCCGCGCAAGCCACGGGGCCATTCGCAAAGCTCGCGCAAGACGTGAAGGAGTACCGCTACGTTGACACGGCCGTCGAAAACCGCGGCAAATACTTCTACAAAGTTTCCGCTCTCAACCCGGCCGGCCAAAGCGGCGATTCGGATGCAGCCGGCGCGACGGCCGGCGCGCCACTGCCGCCCGCGCGAGTTGAAGCGGTTCCGGCCGACAAGAAGATCACGCTGCGCTTCACCCCCGGCGCCAACGCGAAGGGCTACAACATCAAGCGCGCCACAACGAAGACGGGCCCGTTTGAGTCCGTCGCCAAGAGTGTCATGGAAAACGCCTATACGGACAACGGCGTCACCAACGGGACAACGTATCACTACGTCGTTTCGACACTGAACGAAAACGGCGAAAGCCTGGACTCCGCGCCCGTCGCCGCCACGCCGGCCGCGCCGCCCTCCGCACCTGGCCAACCTTCGGCCTGCGCCGGAAGCGGGCGCGTGGCGCTGTCGTGGCCGGCCAGTCCCGGCGCCACAAGCTATAACCTCAAGCGCGCGGCAGACATTGCCGGTCCGTACGCTCTGCTGGTCGGCGCGCTGACCGAACCGTGGTACGCCGACAGCGCAGTCAAGGACGGCACGACGTACTTCTATAAGGTCTCAGCGCTTGCCCAAGGCGTCGAAGGCACGGACTCGGAAGCCGTCTCGGCAAGTCCCCTGGCCGAAGCGCTGCCGGAAGTGTGGAAGCAGGCGGACGTCGGCACGGTGAGGAAGCCGGGATCCGCGAGCCGAATCGCCGCAACGGGCGTGTTCACGGTGAGCGGATCGGGCGACGACATCTGGGACGTGGAGAGCTTCCATTTCGTCTACCAGCCGCTTGCCGGAGACGGCGCTCTGAGCGCCAGGGTCGCGAGTTTCGACGACACTCACGAATGGGCCAAGATCGGCGTGATGGTTCGCGGCGGGTTGGAAGGCAAGCCTGCGATGGCGCTCATGGCTGTCACACCCGGAAAGGGCTGCGGGCTGAGCTTCCGCAGCACGCCGAACGGCAAGTGTGACATACATGGCGGCAGTGGACAACCGTGGGTGAAGGTCGTCCGGCGCGGCGACACCGTGGCCGGTTTCACGTCGAGCGATGGCAAGGCCTGGAATGAGTTCGGTTCGGCGAACGTGGCGCTGGGCAAGGAGGCGTTCATAGGGCTGGCAGTGTGCAGCCACGACGGCAACAGACTCAACAAGGCCCTGTTTGATAACGTGGTCCAGTCCGGCGGCAAGTAGCCTACTGCCTTAGCTAGTGACCTGAGATTACTGCGCATGGCTCTTCCCGCAACCGTTGTTCGTTCTCAGGCCACAGCCCTGTACCAGAATTACTGGTTTATGGGCCGACGCTCAAACCCAGGAGTTCACCGGCTGCTGACTGTGGCTGCTCTCATCTTCCTGTCACCGTAAACGCGGCTCAGTAGTACGGGGCGGCTGGGCGGGGGTGCATGTCAGCAAATGCGTGGCCCAGAGCGTACCGCGGGCGTCCCGCCCGCCTTCGTCCTCGCGCCCTGCCAGCCTGCCACGAGCGGGCGGGACGCCCGCGGTACATTTGCTGACATGCA
>Ga0187861_10005189_pt1 | contig 10556 bp, 9 predicted proteins | sample June2016WEW_10_1_3_FD_132986 | JGI IMG/M metagenome (GOLD analysis project Ga0187861, IMG submission 132986) | Peatland microbial communities from SPRUCE experiment site at the Marcell Experimental Forest, Minnesota, USA - June2016WEW_10_100 | ecosystem: Environmental > Terrestrial > Soil >...
CACGCCGCCCATAGGGCGGCATCCAGGATCCTGTCCGAACGTCCCGGTCGCGTCCATAGGCACACCGCGTGAAGCGCGGTATCTAAAATCGTGTCTGGCAGTTCCAGCCATGCCATCGCGGTAGAAGAGCACCTAGTGGTGGCGCCTCCTGTGCTTCTTGTGCTTGCGGCTTCCCGTCTGCCCCGGAAATGCGACGTTCACCGGCGCCGCGCTGCCGCGCGGATTCTCCGGCGCCGTGCTCCGCGGACCTGGCGGCACAGATGCGGCCTGCTGCGACGGCTGGGCTGCGGCGACAGGTGCCCCGCCGCTGGGAGTCTCGACGGCGAGCTGCACGGGAACGAACCCGGCGGGCGCCTCTTCCATCTCCTGCTCCGGCTCTTCGGCGGCAGCCTCTTCCTCGACCAGAGTACCGAGCGGTTTCTCCGATGCGCCGATACCGTACTTTCTCAGCTCGCCCGTCTTGCGCTTCCCTTCCCGCCACCTCGTCCACTCGATGACGATGAATGCGGATATGAAGGTCGAGTACGTGCCTTCCACGATGCCGACGATCATGTTCAGGGCGAAGTTGCGGATTGTGCCGCTGGTGAGAATGAACAGGGCGATGACGGTGAGCAGGGTCGCCCCTGATGTGATGAAGGTTCTGCTCAGTGTCTGCGTCACGCTCGTGTCCAGGACAGTCCGCAGGGATTCCCCGCGCATCAGAGTGTTGTTCTCACGCGCCCGGTCGAAGTTGACGATCGTGTCGTTGATCGAGTACCCGAGGATCGTGAGGATCGCAGCGATTGTTCCCGCGTCGATTTCCACCCGGAAGACGGCGTCGAAAGAGAGCATGACCAGGGCGTCGTGCAGGATCCCAAGCACGGCCGCCACCGCGTAGATCCAGGGGTGGAAACGGAAGGTCATGTAGAGGAGGATCAGTGTCACCGCAATGAGCACGAGCCAGATGGTCTGCGTGGCGAGGCTCTGGGCCATGCGCGCGCCCACGAACGTGGTGCTCTTGAGGATCACCTGCCCGGCCCCGTATTTCCCTTCCAGAATCTGCATCAGGGCCTTTTGCGTGTCCTGCTGGAATGTCGACTCGCTGGCGCTCGTCGCGACCGGGATCTTCGTGATGAACTCCTGGTTCGACTGGGAGCCAACCGCCTGGAGCGTGAACTCGCCGAGGGAGAGCAGCAGCGCCCGGACTTCGGCAATCGACGTCTCCGCTCCCCTGCCCGGGCCCGGCGCGCGGTTGATCGTGTAGGGGGCGTTCGTGATGTCGGCGGGACGGGGAAGAGGCTCCAGCTCCGAAGGTGACGCTGCGGGATCTCCCTTGATCTCCACGGTCACCCCGGCAACACCCTTTGCGATTGCGTCCGCGAGGTCGCGGACGGTCGCGTAGCCCGAGTAGCGGAACGGGAAGCTCTGCTTTGTCCCGTTCTTCGAGCTCGTGACGGTGAAGATGATGTCCCCGGGGGACGTGAGGGCCTGCTCGCCCGCGGGGATAGAAATCTCGGTCTTGTCGGGACCCGCGTATTGGACCGTGAAGCTCGCGGGAGCCACCTGGAACTGGAATTCGATGCCGGCCTTGAAGTCGACGCCGAGGTTCAATCCCCGGTTGACGATGTATCCCGCGATTCCGATGAGGATCAGCAGCGACGAGAACCCGAAGAACCAGTACCGGGCGCGTGAAAAGCGAATGACTCTCTTCATGCCAGCTTTCTCCAGGTGAGCCGGATCCTCTTGGTCCTGAGCACGTCGAGCTCGAAGTCGAAGATGAGCCGGGAAACGAATACCGCCGCGAACAGGGTGGCGAGGTTGCCGATCAGCAGGGTGACGGCGAAGCCCTGGATGCTGCCCTTGCCGAGCTGGGTCAGGACGAGCGCCGCGATGATGGTCGTGACGTTCGAGTCGAGGATGGCCGAGAAGGCGCGGGAGAACCCGTGGCCCACGATGGCCTGGTTGGTCTTCCCGAGCCGCGACTCTTCCTTCATCCTCTCGAAGATCAGCACGTTCGCGTCCACGGCCATCCCGATGGTGAGGACGAGGCCCGCGATTGCGGAGAGGGTGAGGGTGAACCCGAACACCGAGAGGATCGCGACGTTGATGTACAGGTGCAGGAGCTGCGAGACGACGGCATTCAATCCCGCGCGGCGGTAATACAGAAGCATGAATGCCATGACCAGGCCGATGCCGATCACGCTGGCCTTGATGCCCTGGCTGATCGCGTCCTGGCCGAGGGACGCGCCGATCGCCTGCTGGCTGGTGATCTCCAGGGGCACCGGCAGGGACCCGGTGCGGAGCGTCAGCGCAAGGTCGGTCGCTTCGTTCGCGGTGAATCCGTTGACCCTGACCTGGTCGCGGATGGGTTCCTGGATGGTCGCCTGCGCCTTGACCTTGTTGTCCAGGGAGACGGCGAGCCTCTTGCCGACGTTCGCGCTCGTCAGCTTGTAGAAAGTTTCACCACCGGCGGAGGTGAGGATAAAGTTGACGGTGGGCTCTCCGGTGAGCGGGTCCCGGCCCACCTGGGCGTTGGTGATCTCGGTGCCGTTGAGACCGACCTCCTGGTGAAGCACCGTGTACCCTTTCAGCTCGTCCAGGCCGTAGGAATCCTTGCCGAACACCCCGCGCAGCTCGTCTCCCTTGGGAATCACCGCAAGCACACCGGTGTCCTTGACGTCCCCCGCGGCATCGAGAAGGACGCCGGGATTTGCGGCGGCGTAGTCCTTCACCTTTGCCACCGCGTCTTCATCCACGATGTGGAAGGTGAGCGATCCCTTCCCCATGATGAAGCGGTGGACGTTCTCGGGATCCGAGGTGCCGGGGATCTCGATGATGATCCTGTCGTCGCCCTGTGAGCGGATGGAGGGGTCGGTGAGACCGAACTGGTCTATCTTGTTCCGCAGCACTTCCATCGTCTGCGCCATCTTGTCCTTGCGCTGGGAGGCGTTCAACGAGGTCTTGTTCGTCTGCTCGAAGGAGGCGTAGTCGACCTGGATGGTGACGTACATCCCGCCTCTCAGGTCCAGACCGAGCTGCATGGTCTGGTTTTTCAAGTCTTTCAAGGCGAACATCTGGTCGCGGTACCAGGTCTCGGCGTCCGCCGTGATGTCCGTGCGGCTGGAATACGCCTGCAGCACGCTCTGCACGGTCCACGCCGACGGGGCGCTCTTGCCGGCGGTCTTGTAGCGCGCCTTCGCCTTCGGGACCAGGAACGAGAAATCCGCAGGCAAGGGGTCGGAGGCTTTCATTGCCAGAAGGGTCTTGATGGCCGCATCGGCCCGCTCCTGCGCGTAGACCTTGATCTGGTTGCGCGAGCTCTCCGCCATGTCCTTGTCCGTCTGGGCTGTCATGAAGTACCACTTGATGGACGGCCAGACGAAATAGAACCCGACGGCGAGGACCGCCAGGATAATGAGAAACCGATACCGCTTCTTCATGAAAAATGCTACTCCTTGGAATCTCCGAAATCGTCCCTGCGCTCGAGTACCTGGGAGACGGCGCTCTTGGAGAACTTGAGCTTCACGTTGTCGTCGACCTTGAGCACCACCGCGTCATCCTTCACAGATTCCACGAAGCCGTGCATGCCGCCGATCGTCACGACGCGGTCGCCCTTGCGGATGCTTTGCAGCATCTTCTTCGCGTCCTTCTGCTTCTTGTTCTGCGGCCGGATCACGAGGAAATAGAAGACGACGATGATGAGCCCGAATGTCACCAGCATGGTGACGAGCTGCGTCCCGCCGCCGCCGCTTCCCGGGGTCCCCTGACCTTGCCCCATCCCCATCATCAGGGGGAGAAGACCGAAAATGTTTGTCATATGAAATCCTTAAAAATTGAGGATGAATAACCGCGCAACCATACCACAAAGCCGGAGCGAGCGTCAATCGGCATGCTCTTGCCGCTTTCGGGAGCGGATGACACGGGAAACGGCGCGCAAACGGCGCGCGAAAACGGTTTCGACGCGTGCCGAAGCGTCGCGCACCTCCCGCATTCTTTCAATGAGGTACTCCAGGGCGGCACCGGCCTTTTCGAGGTCCGCGAGGGGCATCCCTGCGAGGTCGGCGTCAGTCATGCCGAGGTCGGGTCCCGCGAGTCCGAGGATGGTGCCGATCTCGGCGAGAGTGTAGTTGAACGCCTGGAGATCCTTGATGAAGGACAGCAGCACTACGTCGCCGGGCTTGTACAGGCGGAACCCGCCCTCTGTCCTGCGATGCGGGGCGATGAGCCCTTTTTCCTCCCAGAACTTGATCGTGCGCACGTTGATCCCGCTGCGATCGGCAAGCTCGCCGATCGTCAGGAAATCGCTGCGGGAGACGTAGCGGCCCTTTTCGTCCTTGACCGGCAGGCCCACGCTGCGCTTTATTTTCAGGATTTCCTGGAGCGAGTACCCGAGGGAGGAGAACTTGCGGATCAGCTCTCCTTCCTCGATGGCGGATTCGGAAAACACGTCCCCCGCGCCGGGGAGCGGAGCAATCAGCTCGTGCTCCATCCATTCCTCGAGCTCCCGTGGGGTGATGCGCAGGCGGTGGAGAAACTCCTCCTGGGTCAGCTCCACTGCGGTCCTTTCAGACGACCGTGACCTTTTTTACTCCCTCCGGAACGCCGGTGACGCCGAAGGTCCTCTTCAACTCCTCGACCGAAGCGATCGGGCCCTGAGTGCGCGCGTTGTACAGGGAGAGAACCTCGTCGAGCTCGCCCGGGGACCCGTTGAACACGGCGGAGCAGACGGCCTGCTTGAACATCCCCGCCTCCGCGAGCTGGCGCGTGGACCGGGAGCCGTGACGCCGCAGCATCCGTCCGTCGATGATGGCGGTGCTTCCTTCGTAGCCGATGCAGAAAACGAAATCCTCCCTGCGCATGGGGCAATCCTGCCAGAAGGCGGGTGCTTGTGCAAGGCGTCGCATAAATCCGCGGAGTACCGCGGCGCGGTATTCCGTGGATTCAGGATCCGTGCGAATCAGTGCGATTCGTCGAGCGAGAATGTCGTGTCGGTGAGCGCGAACATCCGGTGCGCCCTGCCAGCCGCACCATAAAAAACCGCCCCCGCTGATGCAAGCAGGGGCGGCGAACTTTCTGTCGTGTTTCTCCCGTCCTAGTAGTCGCCCATGCCGCCCATTCCGCCCATGCCGCCGCCGCCTCCCGGAGGCATCGCCGGCTCCTTCTTCTCGGGCAGGTCAGTGACAATGCACTCGGTGGTCAGGAGCATTCCCGCAATGGATGCCGCATTCTGCAGCGCCGAGCGGGTGACCTTGGCGGGATCGATGATCCCTGCCTTCACGAGGTCGGTCCACTCCATGACCTGCGCATCGAAGCCGACGCCCTTCTTCTCGTTCTTCGCGCGGTCGACGACGATCGAGCCGTCCATGCCCGCGTTCTGCGCGATCTGGCGCAGCGGCTCCTCGAGGGCGCGCTTCACGATCATGAACCCGACCTTCACCTCCTGGGTGAAGGTGGAGATGTCGGTCTTTTCGAGAGCCTTGGCAGCCTGCACGAGGGTGATCCCGCCGCCGGGCACGATGCCTTCCTCGATCGCGGCGCGCGTTGCCGACAGGGCGTCTTCCACGCGATGCTTCTTCTCCTTGAGCTCGACCTCGGTTGCCGCGCCCACGTTGATGACGGCCACGCCGCCGGCGAGCTTGGCCAGGCGCTCCTGGAGCTTCTCGCGGTCGTAGTCGGAGGTCGTTTCGTCGATCTGGACCTTGATCTGCGCGATGCGGTCCTTGATGTCCTTCTGCTTGCCGGCGCCCTCGATGATGGTGGTGTTTTCCTTGTCCACCTTCACCTGCTTGGCGCGGCCCAGCATGGAGATCTCGGTGTTTTCCAGCTTCAGCCCGAGCTCCTCGGCGATGACCTGGCCGCCGGTGAGGATCGCGATGTCTTCGAGCATCGACTTCCTGCGGTCGCCGAAGCCAGGGGCCTTCACCGCGCACGCGGACAGCGTCCCGCGCAGGTTGTTCACGACGAGCGTGGCCAGGGCCTCGCCCTCCACCTCTTCGGCGATGACGAGCATCGGCTTGCCGCTCTGCGCGATCTTCTCGAGCAGGGGCAGCATGTCCTTCATGCCGGAGATCTTCTTGTCGTGGATGAGAATGTAGGGGTTTTCGAGCACCGCCACCTGGGTGTCGCGGTTCGTGACGAAATAGGCAGAGGTGAAGCCTCGGTCGAACTGCATCCCCTCCACCACCTCGAGGTTGGTTTCCATGCTCTTGGATTCCTCGACCGTGATGACCCCGTCCTTGCCGACCTTTTCCATGGCGTCGGCGATGAGGTTGCCGATCTCGTGATCGTTGTTCGCCGAGATGGCCGCGACCTGCGAGATCTCGTCCTTCTCCTTGATGTCCTTCGCGCTCTTCTTGATGTCCTCCACGGCGATCTCTACCGCCTGGGCAATACCCCTCTTGATGTCCATGGGGTTGATCCCCGCGGCCACCGATTTGAGCCCTTCCTTGATCATCGAGTAGGCCAGGACCGTCGCTGTCGTCGTTCCGTCACCCGCCACGTCATTGGTCTTGGTAGCCACTTCCTTGAGGAGCTGCGCGCCCATGTTCTCGAACGGGTCTTCCAGCTCGATTTCCTTGGCAATGGTGACTCCGTCATTGGTAACCGTCGGAGCGCCGAACTTCTTGTCCAGCACCACGTTTCTGCCCTTCGGGCCGAGGGTCACCTTGACCGCCGTCGACATTTTCTCCACCCCGCGGAGCAGCTTCTGCCGGGCATCCTCGTCGAAACGGAGTTGTTTAGCCATTTTTCTCCCCTTTCCTTCTCCAAGAGTCAAATTTGTCCACGCGCGTATTTAGTTTGAGCGTGTCGGTCGCTTTTGCTGCTAAGATACAAAAAGAGCCGGGAATCATCAAGGGGTATTGGGGCGAATTCGAGGTTTTTCGGACACCTTTCCCCGGCTTTCCGCACCTGGGCCGGAGCGATTGACTTTCGAGACCCATCTGTTAAAAAGGTGGGATGATTAGGAGGAACGGCGGTCAGGTCTGCCTGGGCTTCCAGTGGGACGCCGCTTCCTGGGAAACCGTCCCCTCCCTGTGGGATTCTCTGTTCGCCTGGCTCGGCGACCGCAAGGTCCATTGGAACCTCCCCGCGCTCCCTGCTGACATGCCCCTCCGGAGACGAACTGCCGTTCTCAGACCCCTGAGGTCCCGCATCGAGCTTCGGGGCGATGCCGTCACCGCGATGGGCTTCTCGGGGGCCTCGCATCCGCTTCTCAACATCGACGAGCTCGAACGGGAAGTTTCCTGGGGCTTGAAGAACCCCTGGGGGACCGGGATCACGGACGTGCTGGGCATGCGGCCGCCGATACTGATTCCCCGGGTCGCGGATCTGTGGCGGCCAGCGGCATGGAAGCTGTACGGAGACCACGGGTTCAGGCTGATCGGCGTATTTCCAGATGCGGGCGACCGCCCTCCGGAAGCCGCCGCCGGCTGTCTTCCCTTCATCCGGACCATGGTTTCGACGTGCACCCCGGGCAGCCCGGAGGCGCGGCGGCTGCGACGACTCCTCGCCTCATCGCCGGAATCGTTTCTCCAGCTCGATCTCTCGGGCGTGACTGACAAGGATGCCGTGCGGGTCCTGCTGGTTGCTGCCGTCGGGCTGTTCGGAGGCCGGCCGCCTGCACTTTCGCCGCTCGCTGAGCCGTCCGGCACGCTGCCGGGAAGGCCCGCCGGTCGTCCCGGGCGGCTGGACTGGGCGCCTTTCTCTCTCGCCGGCCTGCACGCGGCCCTCGAAAGAACCGCCGGGATCTCCCGGAAGAAGAGAAAAAAAGCCGAAGAATATGGCGCCCTGCTCAACCAGATGGGGTCAATCGGTGACAGATCGGCGGCTTCGGTCGAAAGCGCCCAGGACCCGCACCGGAAGCTCCGCCTGGTCGCGCACATGCTCGGCGAAGTCTCGCTGGCCGGGACCGGGTTCGACGTACGGCTCCAGGGGGGCCGTTTCAGCGGGATCACCCGTCAGGGAATGGAGCTGATGCCCGTGCGCCCCGCCCGGTCATTCGTCCGTGCGCGGGGAAGCCTCTGGTATTACCGGACGGTGAGCTCATTTTCCTTCGAGAGCGACCATGGGACCGGCCTGCGGGAGGAGCTGCGCATCGACGGCAAGGAGGGGTCACTTCTCAGCATCGAGTATTCCTTCCGCGACGATTCGCCCCTCCTTTCCATCGTGCTGGAGATGCGATTCCCGGAAATCCCGGCGGGTGCGCAGGTCGACGAGTATGCGCCGCTCGCCCTCCCGCTGCGCTTGCTGAAAAAGGGCGAAGCAGCAGCGATCGAAGTCTCCGCGCCCGACGGGAGCACCTCCTCGGTGGAAGTGACGGAGGAAACGGGCAGCGCGTTCGCGCCGGGAGCGCTGCACAGGATCAGGAGAGTGGACGGCGGCTGGATCATCCTGCAGTTCGCCGCACCGGGCGGGCCCGCCTGGGGACTTCCCTCCTTCCGCGTGACCCGATCCCGCGGAACCCGGGTTCTGGAAGCAAATCCCTTCGGCAGCTACGTACCCCAGCCCGGCCCTTCCTTGAGCGGACGCCGCGCGCGCTTCTCCCTTCGCCTCGGGCTGGAAGACGCCTGACGATGACCGGCATCGACTTCTTCGACGTGGACCATACCCTGACGCGACGGTCGTCCGGCGCGAGGTTCGTGGCCGCGGCAATGCGGCGGAGCGTGCTCCCGCTTCGCCTGCTCATCGTGCTGCCATGGTACTCGCTCACCTACCGGCTGGGAGTCTTCCATCCACACGCATACGAAAGAGCCTTCCCCTACCTGCGCGGGCTTGCACGGACGACCCTCGCGCACATCGCACGGGAAAGCTTCGACCGGGCGCTCAAGGGAGATCTCTTCCCCGAGGCCGTCGAGCTGGTGCGCAGCCTCCGCGCGGGGGGACGGCGCGTGATGCTCGCCACCTCGTCGCTCGACATCATCGTGGAACCCCTGGCGGAGTTCCTGCACGTGGATGGCGTTCTCGCCACGACGCTGGAGTTCGAGGACGGCACGTGTACCGGCCGGCTCGCGGGGATGCCGATGTTCCGGCGGGAAAAGAAGGAACGCGTTCTCTCGTTCATCGCCGGGGAAGGCGTCCCGGCACGGGAATGCTCGTTCTACTCCGACAGCATCTTCGACCTGCCGCTGCTCGAGGCTGTCGGGACTCCGGTCGCTGTCAACCCCGACTTCCGGCTTCGGCGGATTGCACACCGACGCGGCTGGCAGATCAGGGAGATGTCGGCAGCTCGCCCTGCGTCACGTACTCCCGGCGGCCATTGCTGAGCTCGAGGACCAGCCGGCCCCGCTCGTCGATGTCGCGCAGAATCCCCTGCAGTGTCCGGCCTGAACCGACGAGGTCGACGCGGACGGCCTGCCCGCGCCGATGCAGCCGCGCGCGCGCATCTTCCTGCCACCCCGAATGGGACCCGGCGGCCTTCAACCGGACGAGAATCGCGGAGAGCAGGGAGGAGGCCGGCAGTATCCTGCCGCAGACCTGCGAAAGCGAGCAAGCGGTGAGCGCGATCTCATCGGGAAAAGAGGCCTGGGCGCAGTTGACACCGAAGCCGACCAGCGCCGCGTCCCCGTGGGCCTCGCAGAGGAGCCCGGCGAGCTTCCTGCCGGCCGCGGGCATCCCGCGCGCGGCCACCACGTCGTTCGGCCACTTGATTTCCACCGCAATGCCCGCTGAATCCTCGATGCCGAGAGCCACGGCAACCCCGGCGCGCAGGGGCAGTTCCTCGAGGGCGTATCCCAGATCGGAGATCCTCAGGACGACGGTCGCAAGAAGGCTCTCCCTCGGAGGCGATATCCAGGTTCGACCTGGCACCCTTCCCCGTCCTTTCTCCTGGTAATCGGCCACGGCCACGGTGCCGGTCGGGCAACCGGCGCGCACGAGCTCCCGCGCGTCGTCCATGGTCGAGGTGGTTCGCTGCTTCAGTGACACGAAAGCGGCCGGCCATGGCGTGACCATGGACGCGGAGCGGGCGCGGCTTGTCTCCATCCCATCGATTATGTACCATTTTACGCTATGCAGGACAACCCGCTGATGGCCGGCCTGGGTCTGCCCCGCGAACCGAGACCGCTCAGCCTCGTCATTTTCGGCGCCAGCGGCGACCTCACGCGCAGGAAGCTCGTGCCCGCGCTCTTCTCGCTGTATCTCAAGGGCAGCATTCCGGGGGTCAGGATCATCGGATTCGCGCGCCGGGAGTGGGACACGCGGAAGTTCCGCGCGCTCGTGCGGGGATGGCTGGATTCGGAGGATTCGCCCGCGGCAACCGCGGAAGTGAAGGACGCCTTCGTCTCCGGCGTCGGGTTCATCCGCTCGTCCTTCGAGTCCCCCGAGGGGTACGCGCAGATCGGAAGGGAGTACGCGCAGCCACCGAACCGGCTGTTCTACCTCGCGACGCCGCCGGACGCGTACCAGATCATCGTGGAGCGGATCAGCTCCGCGGGGCTTGTCGACCAGACCCGGGGACTCTCACGTATAATAGTAGAAAAGCCGCTCGGCCGGGACCTCGCGAGCGCCCGCAGCCTGAACGAACGGATCGCAATGGCCTTCCCCGAAGAGCAGATCTACCGCATCGACCACTACCTCGG
>Ga0187861_10005194_pt1 | contig 10548 bp, 9 predicted proteins | sample June2016WEW_10_1_3_FD_132986 | JGI IMG/M metagenome (GOLD analysis project Ga0187861, IMG submission 132986) | Peatland microbial communities from SPRUCE experiment site at the Marcell Experimental Forest, Minnesota, USA - June2016WEW_10_100 | ecosystem: Environmental > Terrestrial > Soil >...
ATGTCAGTAAATGCGTGGCCCAGAGCGTACCGCGGGCGTCCCGCCCGCCTTCGTCCTCGCGCCCTGCCGGCCTGCCACGGGCGGGCGGGACGCCCGCGGTACATTTGCTGACATGCACCCCTCAGCACATTCCGTTGGGCTTTTCAGGCTTGTCTGTTTCCTTCGGATTTCGGATTTCGAGCTTGGGGTTTAGTTCCAGCACTGCCCCCGCGATTGCGCAAGCCGCCAGCGCCGCCGTTTCCACGCGCAGGACATGCGGCGCCAGGCGCACGCGGGGAAGCCCCGCCGCATCCGCAGCCGCCAACTCCTCCGGCGCCAGTCCGCCCTCCGGACCGACTATCAGCAGCAGCGGCTGAGCGCACAGGAGCGCGCGTTTCTCCAACAGGGCCTCGGCCAGATACAAATCCGCGCGCGCATCCAGCAGGAAGCAGCAGGCGTTGGGCGCTTCTTCGGCCAAAAGCTGGCTGAAGGAGCACTCGGCCGCAATCTCCGGTTCATCGTTGCGTCCGCACTGTTTAGCCGCTTCCGCGGCAATGCGCCGCAGGCGGGCAAGCGACTCGGAGTCTTCGGCTTTGAGCACGACGCTACGCGCATAGCGGACTGGAAGGATGCGGTGGACGCCAAGCTCGGAGCATTTCTCCACGAGCAGCGCGGCCCGTTTGCCTTTCGGCCAGGCAGTGGCCAGGACGAGACTGCCGGCCGTTTCAGCACGGGCGCTTAGTGCAAGCAACTCGGCGCCCGGCCCCTGCGGCGTCTCGGCCAGCCTGGCCAAAGCGGACCGGCCGGCGCCGTCGAAGACCGCGATCTCCGCGCCGGCGGCCAGGCGCAGGACCCGCGCGTGCCGCGCTTCCGCCGCGGGCAAAGCCACGGCGTCGCCCGGCCGCAGCCCTTGCAACGATGCCACCCGAAAACGGCGCTGTCTGGCCATGCGCATCATCCTCGGGCAATGGCCGCCGCGCGCACCTCGCCAATCCCTGCCGCGGCCAAGGTGCGCGCGCACTCGGAGGCCGTCCCGCAGGTGGTGATCACGTCGTCAATCAACAGCACGGGCCTGCCCTTGCAACGCGCGGCGAGGCGCGGCGCGCAGACAAACGCGCCCTTCAGGTTCGTGCGGCGCTGCTCGTGGGAGAGCGTGGCCTGCGGCGCGGTATTGCGGACTTTGCGCAAGAGCCGGGTTTCAAGCGGCAGTCCCAGGCAGCGCGCCACAGTGGCGGCGATTTCCTCGGCCTGGTTGAACCCGCGGCGGCGCAACGCGCGCCGCGTCAAAGGCGCGGGCACGAGCAGCGTGCCTGGCGTCGCCAGGCCCGTGTCGCCTATGCGCTGCGCCAACAGTTGGCCCAGCGGCCGCGCCAGGTGCTGCCGGGCGCCGAACTTCAGGCCCAGGAGCAGGTCCCGCAGCGGCCCGGCCATGTAGTGCGCGACCGCGCAGGCTGCCTGCACGAAGGCCGGCGCGTGAGCGCGGCACGAAGGGCATTCGCGCACGACGCCCTCGCCTTCACCCACGCCGGCGCCGCAACGTGCGCAGCGGTCCGCGCCCAGCCACTTGATCCGTTCCGCGCAGCCACGGCACAACGCCGTATTGGTGGCGCTCGGCAACGGCGCGCCGCAGGAACAGCAGTGCGGCGGAAAGAGCAAGTCCAGCGCCGCCACCAAGTGGCCGGCCAATTCACGCCGCCACGCCGGCGCATTGGCGGCGGCCACTGGCAACGGGAACAGAATGCGCTCCATTGACGGAGCGAGAACAGTGCCCATGACCGGAGAAAGGATATGCTCGCGGGGCAGGAACATGTAGCGAAAATTCAAGCCCCTGGATCCCTGGGTGCCTGGCGGATTCGGCGCGCCCCCTCTCCCCTTGCGGGAGAGGGCCGACGTGAGCGAAGCAAACGCGGGGAGAGGGGTGTCGTGCCCCTCCCCCTGCCCCCTCCCGCGAGGGGAGGGGGAAAAACGGCCCGCCTATAGTGTCATGCTCCTGGATTCCCTGCGGGCCGGCGCCTTTTCTGCCGATAATTTCTAAGAGCTTACTTGGGACAGCCTTGTGCCGCCTCGTGAGCAAGTGTCGAGCCCCGGAGAAAAGGAGTGAGGGTTATGGCGTCTTCAGCAACCGCAAGCGTCAATGTGGCGTCTGTGCCTTCTGTCTTGCGCTGTGCAGGCGTGAGCGAAACGCCGGGCCAGCGCCCCGGAAGAAGCAGTGGCAAGCTTATCTTCAGGGCGGCGGCGAAAGCAGCGGAGTTCTCTGACCGCTTGTGCGCCCACTATCGGGAAACGCGGCGGATAGCGGTGGAGATTCCTTGTGACATTCGCCTGGTGCTCAGCGATGGAGCGTTGTTCGATGCGGGCAGCGCCGTAGTGAGGAACATTTCGCCGTCCGGCGCCCTGGTCTCGGCAATCAGGCTGGAAAAGGGCTGTTATCCTGCGCGGCCGTTCAAAGTTGTGCTCATCCTGAAGAACGATGAATACAGGGGCATCGGTATCGAAGCCACACCCATGCGGATCACCGCGGAGGCCGCCGGCCTGGGCGTCAGATTCGACGAAGTATTCGTGAACGTGGAACCGTAGCCAGCCAGTCCGAGCCGCGACCGTGAGGGAGCGGACATTGCCGCTTGCTTACGCGCGCGGCTCCGAGACCGAACGGTTGCGTTTTTAGGGAAAACACAGGAATTCGGCCGCGCGCTGTATACAATACCTGCGCTGGGGGCAGGGGAAGGGCACGCGCTGGGAGCACCCGTGAAGATACTCGTTCTATCGGATTTCCATCTCGGCATTCCCGCCTCTGGCATGGGCGCACTCCTTGGCAGCATCCGGCACCTGGCCAGGCAATATGACCGCGTGATTCTCAACGGCGATACCTTGGACCGCTATGAGGCCCCGCACTGCACCTCAAATGCTGAGGCACTGCTCAAGGACGTTTTGGATGCGTGCCAAAGCCGCTGCGGCCCTCCGGAGCTGCTCATGGGCAACCATGACCCGGCCATTTCCGAACTTCAATGGGTGTATCTGGAGCAGTCGCTCACGCTGATATTTCATGGGGACTGCATTGCAGACTGCACGCACCCCACCAAACGGGAGGAACAAGCGCTGGCGGCAGTACTGCGGGAGCGCTGGTCCCAACTGGGCGGGCGGCCCAAGAGCTTTATGGAATTAAGCGACATATTTCGCAGGACGCAGGCCCAACACCTGCGGGAACACCCGATGGCCCGCGAGCCGCGGGGCAAGCTGGCCTACTTGGCAAGTGTAATCCTGCCGCCGCAGAAGCCGTTTCACATCCTGCAATACTGGCGGCGCGCGCCGCGCCTGGCGGCCCGTTTGGCCGCGGCGTTCCCCAAGCCCGTGCGCCATGTGCTGGTCGGCCACACACACAATCCCGGCCGCTGGGAACTTCAAGGAGTAACAGTGCTCAATACCGGCAGCTTTATGCCGCTGTCAACTCCCCATGCGGCCAGCATCGAAGGAGAGAAAGTGTTGCTGCAGCCGCTGCTGCCGCTGTTGCGCTCCACGCGCACCTATTCTTTTCCCGCTGACGCACCTGCGATTGGTTGATTGCGACAACGACTTCTTGCCACAGAGAACACAGAGGACACAGAGAATACGGAAAGAAACAGCAAAATAACCTCTGTGTTCTCTGTGGCCTCTGTGGCTAATCGTTCGTAGTAGTATTGATGATGCCGGACTGCGGAGCGTCTCTTGTTTTATGCCAAGGCATGGTCTCCGCCCCCAAGTTCTCATGGGGGTCTGTTGTCTTCTTTTAGCGCCGGACTTGCTGAGTCCGGTCCTGGGAGGCGAGATTCAGGCAGAGCCCGGCGCGCTCAAAGTTCCCATTGACACCCCAAGAGACCGCCGCCCCGGACAGGCCGCCGAACAAGCTGAACTGGCGCCGGCCAGCCTGGGGCTGCAAGTACATGAGCGCCTGGTTTACGATATCCGGGTCAATGGCGTTCCCGCGGGGAAAAGTCTGCTTGAGGTGTTGAGGGTCGAGGGCGAGGAGAAAGGTCCGCAAGTCTGGGTCGTCGAGCTGTACACGCGCTCAAACCGCGCGGTCTCCTGGTTCTTCTATGACGTGGACGACCGCGGGTATTCCAAGATAGACATGAAGGGCGGCTTCAGCCGCTTTTACTCCATGCGCAAGGAGGAGGGCGCAATCAACACCAACGAGAGAATGCTCCTAACCTATGATATCGGCAGCATGGAGGCGGTCTATGAACGCCCGCGCCCGGATGGCCAGCGGCGCGCTTACAGGATCCCGCTCACAGGCAAAGTGCTCGACCCTCTCGCCGCGATCTACTATCTGCGGGCGCGGGCCTTGAACCTGGCCAGCCTGCAACCGGGCGCTATGGTTTATCTGCCCATTTGCGCCGACGGCCGGGTTTGGAATACGGCCCTCAAAGTAAAAAGCCTGGTGCCGACAGACGCGGGCTATCTCAAACAGCGGCCCTGTGTGGTTTTTGAGCCGGAAGCCGAGTTCAGGGGGCTGTTCGAACGCAAGAGCAGTATGCTCATCTGGGTTGACGTGGCCACCGGCATCCCGCTGAAGATGGCTGTTGAAATCCCGATTGGGCCGGCGGAAATAACATTGCAGGAAGCGAAGCGGTCGCCCCTGCCGGAAAAGTGAGTAGTACCAGCATTAGTTCCGGTTCTGCTAATAACCTACGACTGCAATGTCCTCTTTCCGCTCGCAACTGCGGAGGCCGCGGCCAACCTCGGCAACGCGCCGCAGAACGGAGGCATCAAAATAACGTGCACCGCACTTGCCGCAGATGCCGATCGGGACACGCTCCAGGATGACGAAAGTTCCCTTGTGACGGAACGCTTCCCGGTCCATCAGGTGTTCGGCCACCTTGCCGCCACAGTGTTCACAGTCGAAATCGTACATAGATCACCTCGACAACTGGTACACCGTTATTACGAGCGCTTGCCCATTGGCCACAAAACGCACAACTGCTGCCACGGGAGTGACCTCGTCGCACGCCTTTCCGTGTACTACGTAACGCGGGCCGCGCAGATCGTCCGTCAGCACTTGGTGAATTCTGCCTGTCAGAATGGCGGACTCTACATCAAGCACGTCGAGCTTGTCTGCATCCATCTCCAGGTAGGCGTGTTCCGTCAACGCGTATCGCTGATCGAGCACGGCTCGTCGTATGCGCTCTAACGCTCCGCCTTCCATTGCTGTGAGGCCACTCCCCCTACCACGGATGGTGGCTCTGTGTCTCTGCGGCGAACAATGCGGTCTAGTGCCTGCTCACTGACAGCTTCTCGCAGATCTTTTGCGCGCCCTTCAGCTTAGGTTCCAGCTCAAAAGCCTTTCTGAGGTGAAAGCGGGCTTTCTTCTCGCAGGCGCCCTTATAGTAGCTCTCGGCGATCTTCTTGTGCAGGTAAGCCTCGGTCTTCTTGCTGACCCCCATCGCCATCACCTTCTCGTACACTTTTACGGACTCAATGGGTCTGCACCGGCGCGCCACTTTCTTGCAATATATGTCGCGGATGCGGTCCTTTACCTCATCGAGGAAGAAGCGCATCGGCGAATTGCGTTCCGCATTGTACACATTCTCATAAAAACGGAGCGCGGCCTTCCAGTTGCCTTGCCGCTCGTATTCTTCGCCCATGAGGAACTGGCAATCGAGGTAATCTTTCTGGTCGAGATACTGCCACACCTCGAAGTTCTCATCGCGCTTGCGCATGCGCTCGTAAATCTCGATGGCGTCGCGCGGCTGGTCATTCAGCAGATTGTAGAGAATCAGACGCGACTGCGCGGCGGGGTCGTCCATGCGCTTGGCCAGATTCTCGCGATACGGGTCTTGATAGGCCTTAAGGAACGGGCGCAGCTTCTTGTCGTACTCGGCCCTTTCCGAGTCGTTCATGAGCGTATCGTAAGCCTTTAGAATAACGCGCATCTTGGCTTCCGCCCATTTGGTGCGCGCAGCGTTATGGTCTGGATGATACTTCTTGGCCAACCGCCGGAACGCCACCTTGATCTCGTCGCGGGTGGCCTCAGGCTGGAGCTCCAGAACCTCGTAATAGTTGATCATCCCCGAGATCACTGCCACCTCCTAACGGCTCCGCACGCCCAAGCTAATCGTCGCTGCGGATGCCATTCCAATCAAACCAGACGGTGCTGGGGCTCCACGTCCCAGCAGCGCGGGCCAGATTTCAAGGCCATCCCCGAAGTTCACCTCTCCCACGCTAACGGTATTTTAGGAGAATTTTCACGGAAGTAAAGACTTTTGTTGAAAATAAAATGAAAACCGCATATAAGAATATAAGATGTGTTTGGTATTAGGCTTATGCACTATTACAAACGAGATGCACTCGTGCATTGCACAAGTGCAGCAGCAACGCAAGTGAAAATGTGAGCCCGCACCGCCGGTCTCGCCAAGTCGCCTGTCACTACAAGGTCTGGTAATCTTGCAGTCCGAGCCGCGACCGTGAGGGAGCGGAAATTGCCGCTTGCTCACGCGCGCGGCTCGGAAACTGGACCACTACAAGGTCTGGTATTTCCTACAGGCATAGACGATCATGTTGGCCTCAGTCTGCCTGTTAAGGACGGCCTTGTTGCCTGGGTCTTCCCGCAACGCCTTATCGTAAAGCGCCACTGCTTCTTCCAGGAGTTTCAGGGTTTCCTTCAGGACATCGTTGTTGCTCTTGTTGTCCTGGCTGCTCTTGTTAGTGCCGAGTCTGAAGCGCCTGTATGATTTCATCCCCTCATCGAATTTCGTATTGGCTTGCTCAACAATCGCGGCTGCGGCCCCGTGGCCCTGGACGCCTTCATTCTCGACGACAACCTCAATCTGCTCGATCTGCTCGCCCGCGTTTGCCATTTCCTTGGCAGACGACAACTTTACATCCGCCTTTTTCGCGGCTGCCACGGTGTCAGGCCTTCTGACCTCTTTGAGCGTGGACTTGAAGTCTTCCTTGATCTTGGCCAACACCTGAATGTTGAAAGCCTCGACCTCGTCTTGGGCAACCTGGTAGTCGGGGAACATCTTGAGCAGTTTGTTCAGTTCCGCAGTCGCGAAGCGTTTGGCGCGTCCTGCGGCCAGCATCAGTGAACACTGGTCTATGGTGCGGCGGATCCTTTCCTTGCGGAAGCTGTCGCCCAGATACGGATCGGCAGCGTGTCCGGGACCTCCGTTGTATGCCCGATTGAGATAAGCCATGCATTCCTTGGCCAAACCCAGGCGCTTGCTGATGTATACCAGATCGTAATAGTCCGTGGACCGCTGAATCGAGGCGCTGCTTTCGATCTGGCCCAGCATCTGGAGGAACTCCTCCTGCCGCTGCTGCCTGGTAACGGGGACTATCTTGGCGATCTCAGTCTTGGGCAGCGGAAAGCTGGCCTCGCCGGTCGTGGCCGGGTTGTCATGCGGGACCCGGATCAGCACGAACTCAGTCTCTGTTTCAGCTTTCTTCAGCCCCTGCATCTCCCTGCCGTCATTCATCTGCAGGACGTAGGACGTGTCCGCCAAAGCGAATCTCGAGACGGGGATGTGGCGCGTAGCCTTGTTGAATTCCTCGGCCTTCTTCTCCCAGCCCTGCACTTCGGACCTCACAGCCGGGCTGATCTTCTTTTGCGCGGCTTCCTGGAACAACTCCGCCGCCTTGCCGAACTCAAGCTGCTCCACCAACTCCGCGCCTTGTCCGATCAAGGCCTTCACCGCCGCATCGTCCGTGGCAGGCTCAACCTTGGCCAGGACCTCGGCTGGAGCAGCGCGCTTGGTTTCGGCCTCCGGCAATATGACCTTCTGCGCCGGCGCTGGTGTCGGCTCTGCCTGCTTCACCGCCACCGGCGGTTGCGGCTTGGGCGGGGGCGCAACCACTACAGGCGGCGGCTGGCGGTTCAGCAGCGCGATGATCTGGTCTTTATAGACAATCCCCAGGCCCGTCGCCACGCCCAGCACAACCACGCCGAGGAAGTACTTTATGAGCCGCGCTGTGCGCCGCCGTGCTTCGCGCGCCTCCCATGCTTCCCGCCGCATTCTGGCGCCTGCGTCCTGCTCCGGTTCCCGCTTCCGTTGTTCAGCCATTTCCCAAAACCTCGCTCCTTATCTTAGACGACAAATCCCCAAAAGTATAACGCAAAAAGCCCACTTTCCTTTGGCGAATCCTTTGCTTTCTTGATTGTAAAGGGGCATGCTGGCGGCGTCCACCCAAGAAGGCTGCCAGTTTTGTGTACTGGCTGTGGCGGAAATTTGGAGTGCTTTGCCCTCTCCCCCGTGGGGAGAGGGCCGACGTGAGCGAAGCGAACGCGGGGTGAGGGGGCAATGGGGACGTCCCAACCACCCCCTCACCCGCCGCGCCTGCGGCGCGGCACCCTCTCCCCACAGGGGAGAGGGAAACGAGGAAGCGCCTGTGCGCAGTTGTTGGAGCAACCCTTACCTCTTGCTGCTGGCGCCCTTGTATGGCGCGGCCTTGTGGGCCTGGTGGCGCCGGCAGCACTCGCTGGCACTCGCTTTCCGCCGCCGGACAGCCACAAAAGCGCTGCTCCATGCCGCCGCTGCTCTCAGCCTTCTCCTTGCCGCGGCAGGACTCCAGGTTCCAGCCCATGCGTCGCGGCAGACAGTTGTGGCCGTGGCGGATGTCAGCGCGAGCGTCTTTGACCTGTCCACCCAGTCAGCGCGCCTGAGCGAAGCGTTGGCGGCGCTGGACCCGCAGGCGGCCCAAGCGGCCATTGTCATCTTCGGGCGCACGGCCGGCTTGGAGCGCGCTTTGAGTCCTTTGGCCAGGGACCAGCGGGGCCGGACAGCCGCTTCCCCAACGGCCGGAGATTGGTATCTGTCCCCGCCGGGAGCCGTGGACCTGGCCAGGCCGGCGACCATCGTGGACCGCTCTGCCACGGATATCGGCAGCGCGCTCAACTTCGCGCGCGGCCTCTTTCCAGCGGAAAGCGGCCCAACCGCGCGCGCCATTTTGCTGCTCAGCGACTTCCGGGACACCTGCGGTTCCGCCGGCGCCGCAGCGGCAGCCTTGTCAGGCAGCGGTATTGACCTGCTGGCCTGTCCCGCGGCACTGGGGCCGTCGGCGGACGTGCGCATTGACGCGCTGAACGTGCCCCTGGCCGGCCGCTTGGGCCGCGATCTGCCGGTGGAAGTGACCGTGGCCGCGCAGAGCCCGGCCACGGTGCGAGTGGCTGTCTGGAAAAAGGGCAGCGGCGCTGAAGACACGCCGGTGGACTTCAAGACAATTGCTCTGGCCGCGGAACCGGGCGCGGCGCGCACGGAAATCCGCAGACAGGTGCGCGTGCTGGACCGGCCGGCCTCGCCGGGGGTGGCGGTCTATACCGCGCGCGTCAGCGCCGCGGAAGGCGAGTTGCCCGGCGACATTACTCTGAACAACGAACTCTCTGCCGCCGTGCGCATCACCGGCGTGTCGCGCTGGGCGGTGCTCACGCGCGCCGGTTCCACCCTCGCGCAGTTGTGCGCGGACAAGGCCCAGCCGCTGGGCGTCGAGGCCGCCATGTTCACAACCGCGGATCTGCCCCGGCATGTTGCGGCTTACGATTCCTACGCCGGGATTCTGGTGGATGGGCTTTCCGCCGCGGAACTCCCCGAAGGCCCCGCGCTCCGTGCTCTGGCCGGCGCCGTGGACAATGGCAAAGCCTTGGTGGCGCTCGGGGGTGAACAGGCCTTTGGCGCCGGCGGGCATCGCGAAGGCGCCTGGGAGCAGCTCCTGCCCGTGGAAATGACTCCTGAAGACGACCGCACGCGCGCAGTGCTCTTCATCATGGACGTCTCCAAGTCCATGGAGGAGCGCATGGGCAGGGACCGCAGCGGCGTGCGCAAAATTGACTTCGCTTCCGAGCAGCTTGCGCTGGCCGTGCAGAAGCTCAGGCCCCCCGACCGCCTGGGGATGATCGCTTTCTCCGGCGCGGCCGAGTTGGTTGCGCCGCTCTCAGCCGAACCCGGCCGCTCCGCCTTCCTTGCGGCAGTGAAGAACCTGGCCATTCTGTCCAACACCGACCTGGTGCCTGCGTTGCGCCAGGCCCGCGTGGTCCTGAATGCGGACAACGCCGAAGAGCAGCTCGTGGTCCTGCTCAGCGACGGCGTGCAAACGGTTCCCAGGCCCGAGGCTGAGATCCTCCAGGCTGCCAAGGACTTGTGCCCTTTGCCGCAAGACCCCGCCAAGCCGCGCCGGCCCGTGCTCTGCACCTTCGGCATTGACGTGGACGCCAAGGATGCCGACCCCGCGGGAGAGAAGCTTCTCAAGGGCCTGGCTGCGGCTGGCGGCGGGAAGTACTTCCCTGAGTTTCTCAAGCTGGGCGAGAGATTGGAGCAGGCGCTGATTGGCGCAAAAAAGGACTTCTACGTGCGCAGGGAACCGTTTGTAATGCGGCCCGCATACCAGCACCCGCTGCTGGCGGCCGCCGGCATTCCCCTCACCCCACCCTCTCCCCAGCGGGGAGAGGGTAGGGTGAGGGGCGGCCAGGAGGCGGTCCTGCCGTTTCGCAACCGCGTGAAAGCCAAGCCTGCGGCGGAAGTGCTGCTGTGGAGCGTTTCTGCCGGTGGTAGCGCCAGCGTCCCTGCCGGTGGTAGCGCCAGCGTCCCTGCCGGTGGGAGCGCC
>Ga0187861_10005196_pt1 | contig 10543 bp, 8 predicted proteins | sample June2016WEW_10_1_3_FD_132986 | JGI IMG/M metagenome (GOLD analysis project Ga0187861, IMG submission 132986) | Peatland microbial communities from SPRUCE experiment site at the Marcell Experimental Forest, Minnesota, USA - June2016WEW_10_100 | ecosystem: Environmental > Terrestrial > Soil >...
CATGTCAGCAAATGTACCGCGGGCGTCCCGCCCGCCCGTGGCAGGCCGGCAGGGCGCGAGGACGAAGGCGGGCGGGACGCCCGCGGTACGCTCTGGGCCACGCATTTACTGACATGCACCCTATTGCTGTTGTAGCGCAGGCATCTTGCCTGCTCGTGGACTTTGAGTTTGCTACGGGAGGAGATGCAGGCTGGAAGCCTGCGCTACAGCCCATGAAGGTTACATCCGGCATGAAACTATCTGGCAGCATGAAACTATCTGGCGGCGTGAGACGACGCCGGGGGCCAGCCGCGGCTGGTTCGGAAGCGGTCTTCTGCACTCCACGTGCACCCCGGTTACTCCTCTGCGTCCTCTGTGTGTTCTGCGTGCTCGGCGGTGGGGCCGGGGCAGTAGAGACGCCGGTCCAACTCCTCATCAAGAAACTCTCCGACCCGGATACGGATGTCCGCAAGCAAGCGGTGCGGCAGTTGCGCAACTTGCCCGCTGGCATCAAGGAGGCCGTGCCGGCGCTCGCTCGCATGGCCAAAGACGACAACCGCAAGCTCAGCCTCGAAGCCATTGAAACCTTGAGCAAGATTGGCGCCGAAGCCCTGCCTGCGCTGGTGGAGACGCTCAAGGATCCCCGGCCCGAAGTGCGCAGCGCGGGCGTTCAAGCGTTGCGGAGTCTTGGCATGGCCGCCAAGGACGCCCTGGCGCATTTTCTCCCGCTGCTCAAGGACCCCAGTGCTGCAGCCCAAGCCGGCGCGATCTCCGCCATAGGCGCCATCGGCCCGCCTGCCGAGACGGCCATCCCCGTGCTGGGCGAACTGCTGGCCGCGGCGCCCGGCTCTCAAGAACCCGCTGCGCAGCACGCCGCTAACGCACCGCAACGCGCCTTGATTATCGAGGCGCTGGGGTCAATCGGACCCAAGGCGGCCCCCATCCTGATCAAGGCCCTCGACAGCCCGCTCGCCGAAATGCGCGCCTTGGCCGCGGCGGCGCTGGCCAGGTTCGGACCAGCCGCAGCAGATGCCGTACCGGTCCTGACCCAAAAACTGAAGGACGCCTCTTCCGAAGTGCGCCTCAACGCAGCGCTGGCGCTGAGCAGCATAGGCAGCGCGGCCAAAGGTGCGGCGGACGACTTGGGCCAGTTGCTCAAAGATGCCAGTCTGGACGTTCGCAAGGCCGCCGCGGGCGCCTTGGCCAGGCTTGGCGCACCTGCCGCGCCGGTACTCGCTGCGGCGTTGCAGCACCCTGATCCTGAAGTGCGCTTCCTGGCTGCCGATGCCTTGGCGAAACTCGGTGTGCCGGCCCATCCGGCCCTCTTGGAGGCGCTCAAGGACAACTGTCCCGAGGTCCGCGCCAAGGCCGCCGAGGCGCTCGTTCGGCCCGCTGTTGCGCCCCCAGCGGCCCCGGCAACCGGCAGCACCGAAGGCCGTCCCCCCGACCCCGCTGTCCAGGCGGCGGTCGCGGCGCTGGCCGCCGTGCTCAAAGACGAGAACAGCGCCGTCCGCCTGAAGGCCGCGGTGGCGTTGGCAACCTATGCGGCTGAAGCTCAGGCCGCTGTTCCCGCGGTGGTGGCCGCCCTTCAGGACAACAACGGCCGAGTGCGGCAGACGGCTGCCGAAATACTCGCGCAGACCGGAGTGGACAAGGCGTTTGTGCCGGCCTTGATCGCGGCGTTGCAGGAAAACGGCCCGCTGGTTTGTAATGGCTTGGTGCGCGCTCTGGGAAGAATGGGCCCTGACGCTGCGGCGGCGCTTCCCGTGCTCGTCACTGCGCTCCAGGATGACAACACCCCTTGGGGCCGCGTGGCGGCGGCCGACGCTATCGGGAACGTGGCGACGTCAATCCCGCCTGACATTGATGCGGGTCCCTGTCCCCCGGCCCAGGCGGCGATACCCCCGGCCCATCTCAAGGCCGCTGTGGCGTCCCTGGTTGCATTGTTGAAGGAGGCCGACCCGCAGAACTGCGCGACTGTGGTTGACGCCTTGGGGAGAATTGGCCCAGCCGCAAGCGACGCCGTGCCCGCTCTTACGGAGGTCTTGAAGCTCAAGCGCAGCGACGCGCGCAGGCTGGCCGCGCGAGCGCTGGCCCGCATTGGCGCCGCCGCCCAACCGGCCATTCCCGCGCTGACCGCGGTGCTCAAGGACGAGTCCCCGGAGGTCCGAGGCTATGCAGTTGAGGCGCTCAGCAAAATCGGCGCGCCGGCGATCCTGGCGCTGGCCGAGGCGCTCAAGGACCCGCATTACGCCATCCGCCGCGTGGCGGCGGACGCTCTCGGCAAAATGGGGCCGGCCGCCAAGGATGCCGTTCCCGCCCTGGTGGCGGCGCTAAAGGATCCTGAGCCGTACAGCGGCCAGAGGGCAGTAGAAGCGCTGGCCAGCATAGGCCCGCTGGCGGTTCCGGCTCTGCTGGCCGCGTTCAAGGATGCCGACGCGAAGACGCGCTTGCCCATCCTGACCGCCCTCGCCAGGATCGGCCCGCAGGCCCAGGAAGCCATTCCGGTCCTTGTGGAGGCGCTGAAGGAGGAAGGCTACGTTTATGCCCGGACCAGCGCTCTGGCCGCTGAGGCGCTGGTCAAGATCGGGCCGCCCGCCGCACCGGCGTTGATTGCAGCTCTGAAAGAACAGAAGGGCGGCCGTGCCGCCATCGCTGCCACACTCGGCAAGCTCACGCCGCCGGCGAAGGAGACCATTGCCGTTCTCGTGAAGATGCTCGCCGAGGAGAAAGCCGAGAGTTATGGGCTTCAGGCCGCCACCAGAGCGCTGGTGGAACTCGCCCAGTCGGCCAAGGAAACCGCTCCCGCGGTGGCTGAGTTGCTGGGCGACCCCAGCGCCCTGGTGCGCGTCAACGCCGCTGTGGCGCTGGGCCAGATGGGCGCCGGCGCCAGGGACGCGATCCCCGCGCTGGTGACTGCCACCAAGGACGAAGAGCCGCGGGTGCGCAGGTACGTCTTGCGTGCGTTGGAGAAGATCGGGCCTGCCGCGGCCGAAGCCGCTCCTGCGCTGCTCGAATTGCTCAAGGATCCCGAGAGCAATGAGGCGGACTTGATCGTGGCCGCGCTCTCGGCGTTTGGCCCGCCTGCCGCTCCGGCGCTGATTGCCTCCTTGCGGCTGGAGAACGCCATCGTGCGCCCCAAAGCGGCCACAATTCTGGGCCGGATTCAGCCCGAGGGACAGCCCGTGTTTCCCGATCTGCGGCGGCTCCTGAAAGAAGAAGGCTGGGCGGCGCGGGAAGGCGCGGCGCTGGCACTGGGGCATATCGGCGCAGCGGCGAAAGAAACTGTGCCCGACTTGACCGCGCTGCTGCAAGACGCCCGGCCTGAGGTGAAACTGGCGGCTGCGTGGGCCTTGGGGCACATTGACGCCAGCTCCAAGGAACTCGTGCTCCCTATCCTGCTGGCGGCCTTGAAAAGCGAGAGCGCTGAAATCCGGGCGCAGGCCGCGGACGGGCTGGCGCAAATGGGGCCTGCGGCCAAGGACGCGGTGCCGGCCTTGCTGGCCGCCATCAAGGATGCGGATGCCGATTCCGAGGAAGCTATGGGCAAGGCGCTGGGCAAGATCGGGGCGCCGGCTGTGCCTGCGGTCACAGAGGCGCTCAAGAGCGTCCGCCCTGAAATGCGCCGCAGCGCCGTCTGGGCCTTGCGCAGCAACACCGCGCCCGCCGCCGAGACCGTGCCGCTGCTGGCCACTGCGCTTAAAGACCAGGATGAAACTGTCCGGCGCGCTGCGGCAGGGGCCTTCCGCAGCCTTGGGCAGCCCGCGCTCCTGGCCGCGCCCGCGCTGCGCGAAGCCCTCCAGGACCCTGACCCGGAAATGCACCGGCTGGCGGTGGAGGCCTTTGGCCAACTCGTGCCCGCCCCGGAAGCTGTGGGCGGGCTGCTGGAAGCAGTCAAGGATAATGCCGAAAACGTCAGGGCGGCGGCGCAGGAGTATCTCAGAAAACTCGGCGCGCCTGCGTTGCCTGCCCTGCTCGCAGCGCTGAAGGACCAGCACCCCGAAGTCCGCAAGACGGTCATGGCCGCCTTTGCGCGCCTCGGCGCGGCTGCTGCGGGGCTGGTCCCTGGCCTGACCGCGGCGCTGGAGGCAGAACCCTGGGCAGGACGCGAGGGCGCCGCTTTGGCCCTGGGGTCGCTGCAACTTTCCGCCAAGGATGCGGCCCCCGCTTTGAATGCTCTGAACAAGGCGCTGCAAGATGCGCAAGTGGAGGTCAAGGTCGCCGCCGCCTGGGCATTGGCCCATATCCCCCGCGATGCTAAAGACGTCAAAGACATCCTGCCGGTGCTGGCCGGCGCGCTGAAAGCCGAGCAGGCCAGGGTCCGCCAGCTTGCCGCGGAGGGGCTGAATTACCTGGGCGTGTCCGCCAAGGACGCCGCACCAGCGCTCATCCACGCGCTGAAGGACACTGACAAAGTGGTCCGCAGCACGGTGCGGAAGGCCTTGGAGAACCTCGGCGCCTCCGACAAAGACCTGCTCCAGAAGATCACGATCGGGATGAACGAACTGTCCGCGCTCGAAGCTTGCCTGCTCTATGCCGAGGCGCAGGACATCTATTACGAGACCGACTGGAAAGGCGACGGCGTGCTCCAGTACGCCCAATCCCTCCAGGGCGACATGGGTCTTTACGAGATGCCCGCCAAGAAGAAACTGGTCATGCTGGGCATCTTCCCGGACGCTGTCCCCGCCAAGAAGAAAGCGGTCACGAAGGAAGTGTACCGCTTCAAAATCCTCAAGGGCCAGGGCGACAAGGCCCCGGGAGGCCGCAGGTCCTACCTGGAGAACGAACGCCTTGTCGGCGGCCACGCGCTGCTCGCCTGGCCCGCCGAATACGGCAGCAGCGGCGTGACGACTTTCTTGATCAACGACGCCGGCAGGGTCTACGAAAAGGACCTGGGGGCCGAGACCGCGGCTATTGCTGAGAAGACGGTTGAGTTCAACCCCGACGAGACTTGGAAGGAGACCCAGAAAGCCAACACCCGCAGGTCCCAGAAGGGCGCGCCGCGGGGAGACCTTGATTTCTGAAACTCGAAAATCGCCTGCAAACATGGTAGTGTTCCAGCATCAGGTGAGGCTCCCTGCATTGTCCGCCGGGCTTGACACTGCCGCCGCCACAAAGTATGAATGGTCTGAGAGACAAAGGAGGAACCAACAATGCTGGTTGCGTATATTCAGGCCGCCATGCGCCACGCCACATACGAGATCCTTGATGACGGCAGCTACTACGGGGAGATCCCAGACTGCCAGGGCCTTTGGGCGAACGCCGCCACTCTGGAGTCTTGCCGGGATGAGCTACAGTCCGGCCTGGAAGGCTGGATCATACTGGGCCTGCGCATGAACCACACGTTGCCAGTCGTGGAGGGCATTGATTTGAACCCGAAGCCGGAACAGGGCGCCACAGAGGCCGCAGCCTGATGCCACCCTTCCGCCCAATGAAACGACGAGAACTGATCCAATATCTCAGGAAAGACGGTTTCCTCGGGCCGCTTCCAGGTGGCAAACATGAGTACATGGTAAAAGAGAACGTCAGAGTGATTTTGCCGAACCCTCACGTATCGGACATCGGCAGGGCGCTTCTGGCCAGAATACTGCGGCAGGCGGCGATCAACCGGGAAGAGTGGGAGGAATTGTGAGCCGAAAGAGGGTGGTGGCCTTGTCCGCAGAGAACGCCCTTGACCGCGGGTCACCGAATTTGCCAAATTTGGCCCGAAAATGGCAGGAGCAAAAAAGGGATCGTTCTCGAGGGTTTGCGATAAATGCAGGAACACTGTTGAGGCTGATTGCTGCGGCTGTACTGCTGTTTGGCTCTACGCAACTGGTGAGCGGTGAAGGCGCGCCGCCCCAGCGCCCCAACATCCTCTATATCATGGCCGACGACCACGGCTCGCAAGCCATCAGTGCCTACGGCCCGCGGGGCCAGGCGCCTGCTTCCGGCAACTCGGAAGCCGAATGGGTGTCCTTGCTGGGGACCAAGACGCCGAATCTGGATCGCCTGGCCACACACGGCATGCGCTTTACCAACTGCTTCGTGACGAACTCAATCTGCACGCCCAGCCGCGCCTGCATCCTCACTGGCAAATACTCGCACATCAACGGAGTCCCGGTCTTCAACCGCTTCGACGGCAGCCAGCCGACGCTGGCCAAGTACCTTCAGGCCGGCGGTTATCACACCGGCATGATCGGCAAATGGCATCTGGGCAGCGATCCTACCGGCTTCGATTACTGGAATATCCTGCCCGGCCAGGGCGTGTACCACAATCCGGTTTTCATCGAGATGGGCACGCGGAAAAACCACACCGGCTACGCGACGGACCTGATCACGGATTCTGCTATCGAGTTCCTCAAGAACCGGCCCAAGGACAAGCCCTTCTTCCTGATGTGCCACCACAAGGCGCCGCATCGTCCTTGGGAACCCGACGACAAGCACGCGCACATGTATGACGACGTGGAAATCCATGAGCCGGCGACGTTCAACGACACTTACGCCACGCGCTGCCCCGCGGCCGCGGAGGCGACCATGACCATAGACCGCCACCTGACCCGCCGCGATCTGAAGTGCCTTCCGCCCGACGACCTGAAAGGCCCGGCGCGCAACAAATGGCTGAACGGCGTGGATACGGAACTGGCTGTCAAAGGAGCTGACGGCAAGGAAGTGAAGCTCACCGGCCAGGAACTGAAGAAGTGGAAATTCCAGAAGTACGCCAAGGACTACCTGCGCTGCATCGCCTCCATTGACGACAACGTCGGGCGCCTTCTCGATTTTCTGGATGCCAACGGCCTGGCCGGGAACACGGTGGTCATCTACACCTCCGATCAGGGCTTCTTCGTTGGGGAGCACAACTGGTTCGACAAGCGTTTCATGTATGAGGAATCGCTGCACATGCCGTTCCTGATCCGTTACCCGCCGCTGATCAAGCCCGGCACGGTTAACGACGGCATGATCCTCAACGTGGACTTCGCGCCCATGCTGCTCGATCTGGCCGGCGAAAAGGTCCCGGCCGACATGCAGGGGTGCAGCTTTGCCCCGCTCCTGCGCGGCGAAACGCCCAAGGACTGGCGCACGGCCATGTATTACCGCTACTACCACTATCCGGGCGACCACCAGGTGCAGATGCACTACGGCATCCGCACGCTGCACCACAAGCTGATTTACTTCCATAAGCTGGATGCCTGGGAGTTCTACGACCTGGACAAGGACCCTTGCGAGATCAAGAACCTCTACAGCGACCCGGCTTGTGCAGACAAGGTAAAGGAACTGAAAGACGCACTGTACAAGCTGAAGAAAGAGTTGAAGGACGAAGACCAGTTCCAGGACAAGCTGCCGCCGCCGGGAGTGTAGTGCGGACGGAAGCCGGGGTAAAATCAGATAGCCGCCAAAAACTTTTGCAGTGCGGCTTTTGCTTTGGTCCAGTCTGCCAATGTCAACTCCCCAAGTTTCCGCTCAACAAGTCTCTTCTCCAAGGTTGCCAGCTTGTCCAGCCTTACGACCGATGGCCGGAGGAGGCTGGCCTGCCGCCACTCGCTGATCTCCACGTCCGCTGCCGTGCGGCTTGCCTGTGTGGTTATGCGCGCAACGACAATGTCATCATCGCCGGTGTCCAATACGACGAGGGATGGCCGTCGCTTCACTCTGGTCGTCCCAACATATGGGAACTCGACCAGGACGATCTCCCCGCCCTTGTACGCCTTCATCGTCTAGACCTTGTCGTAAATGGCGTCTGATTCGCTGTAGCCGGCGGCGAACTGCTGGGCTGTAAGTTGCGCCCACGCAGCGTCGTCATCGCCTTCCTCTTCACTTACAAGGATGATTGCGCGCAAGGACTGGTTGACTGGGAGTTGTTTTAGGAAGGCTGGAGGGATCTCGACTCTGCCTTCCGGCGTGACTTGAACTGGACATTCGATGGCTCTCATAGGCTGTGCCCTTTCCCGCTTGCACCTATGGCAATGATAACCTCTAGCCGCGGAACAAACAACGCCCACTTCTTCTTCACGGCCCATTTCCCCCCCGGCAGGTCTTCGACCTCGTAGCCCAGGGCCTTCAGATCGCTGCGAATCTTGTCGCCGAGTGCAAACAACTTGGCCTTGCGCGCCTCTTGCCGTGCTTGCAGGAGCAGGTCCACAAGTTTTTCGCTGTCACCGGCCCCGCCAGCTTTGGCGCGGTGGGGACGGAGGCCGAGGACGGAGGTATCTTGGGGATCGAAACCTACGCGCGTCAGCTCGTCTGTCTTCTTCCGCCAGAGCCGCTCCTGTCGCCAGTTCAAGCGTAACCAAGCGTGCGTCACACCAGGAAGCAAGGGCCGGGGATTTCGCAGAGCTCCCTGCAATTCCCGCTTGGTGCTACCACCACTTAAATACCTTGCCAAGGCCGTAAACAGCAACCCCAACAACCGCTCCAGCGATGACAACAGGCGCAGCAGTGACAGCCACAGCCGTTCCGGCGATAGCGAGCCCGCCATCGCCAATGGCAAGCGCCGTCGCGCCCCCAGCCACTGCCCCACTGCCTGCCGCGATCCCTGCTTTTGCCGCTTCAGGCATTCCTTCTTGCTCGTTCGCCATTGCGTTTCTCCTTTACGGGTCGAGGCCCACTAACGAATATTATAATCACAACCCTTTTTGTTTCAAAACCTTTTTTATTTAGTTGCCAAATATAGCCCCTCCCGTCAAGTGAAATGAGCATTTGCCCTCAAAAATTCCTCTTCACCGCCCACTTGCCGCTGGGCAGGTCTTCGATTTCGTAACCCAAAGCCTTCAGGTCGCTGCGAATCTTGTCGCCGAGAGCGAACAGCTTGGCCTTGCGCGCCTCTTGGCGTGCTTGCAGGAGCAAGTCCACGAGTCTTTCGCTGTCACCGGCCCCGCCGGCTTTGGCGCGGTGGGGACGGATACCGAGGATAGAAAGACGTGCCGCGACGAAGCCAGCAAGCATCTTTAGCTCACCGACATGTTGCGGACTGATGGGGTCCACGTTTGCCAGAAGCCGCAGGTTCATCGTGTTCACGACATCGAACAAGACGCCAAGCGCACCAGCAGTGTTGAAGTCGTCGTCCATCTCCTTGTCAAACTTATCTTCCCACGCGGACAGTAAGCCTGAGTTCGGAATGCGGGAAACTCGCCCTCCCAACACCTCTGCGTTTCGTTCGAGGGCACTGTAAATCCTCTCCAGCCTTGCCGTGGCCTCATCCAGCATGGCCGGCTCAAAGACAATCGGCGAGCGGTAGTGGCTGCTCAGCAGCAGCATGCGCACGGCCATCGGATCGTACGGGCCGTCGGGCCAGATCATCTCGCGCAGCCATTTCACGTTGCCCAGGCTCTTGGACATCTTCACGCTGCCGCTCTGCGCGTCCACCAGGTCCGCCGCCAGGCCCTGGTCTTCAGGGCGCGCCTTCACCGTGACGAAGGCGTTATGAATCCAGTAGCGGACTGACTCCTTGCCGCCGAGTTCTTCCGCGTAAGCGCATTCGGTTTGCGCCTTCTCGTCCTCGTGGTGGGGGAAGAGCAGGTCCTGGCCGCCGCAATGAATATCGAAGGGCACGCGTAGGTACTTGCGCGACATCGCCGAGCATTCGAGGTGCCAGCCCGGCCGGCCGTCGCCCCACGGCGAAGGCCAGCGCGGGACTTTGTCGCCGCCGCGCGCGATTTCTTCCTTGTCGTTCTTGTTCAGTTTCCACAGCACGAAGTCGCCGGGGTTCTTCTTCACGGCCAGGCGCGCTTGGGTGACACGTCCCGAAATCCCCGCCTCCTCTTCATCCAGATTGCGTCCCGAAAGCCCGCCGTAGCGCGCGTAGCTGGACGTGTCGAAATAAACGTCGCCGTCCGCGGCAATGTAAGCGTGCTTTTTCTCGAGCAGCCTTCCGACGATCTCGAGCATCTCCGGGATGTGGTCCGTCGCGCGCGGATAGGCATCCGCGGGCTTCACGTTCAGGGCCAGCATCAGGCGGTGGAACTCATCAATGTACGTGGCCGCGATCTCGCGCCAGTCGCGCCCTTCAGCGTTGGCCCGCTTGATGATCTTGTCATCCACGTCAGTGAAATTCGTGACGTAGCGGACCTGCTGGCCCTTGTACTCCAGGTATCTCCGCACCACGTCCGGCGTGATGGCTGCCCGCGCGTGGCCGAGGTGCAGGCTGTCGTAGACCGTCGGGCCGCAGGTGTAGATGGTTACGCGCGCGGCGCTCAGCGGCTTGAATTCCTCTTTCTGGCGTGTCTGGGAATTGAGTATGCGCAGCATGGCGGTTCTCGGCTTCAGCTCCTGACCTCGTTTGTTCACCACAGAGACACAGAGGCACAGAGAACAGCTTAGTTTAGGGTCTTCCAAAATCCAAGATCCAAAGTCCTTTCGCTGTGTCCTCGGGAGTGTTTAGTTTCAGTTAGGTGCCCTGAGAGGGGCTTTTTTGTCCAAGCAGGATCTGCGCCGGGCGGACAGCTAACTGAAACTAAACAGTCCCTGGGGTGCATGTCAGTAAATGCGTGGCCCAGAGCGTACCGCGGGCGTCCCGCCCGCCTTCGTCCTCGCGCCCTGCCAGCCTGCCACGAGCGGGCGGGACGCCCGCGGTACATTTGCTGACATG
>Ga0187861_10005207_pt1 | contig 10529 bp, 9 predicted proteins | sample June2016WEW_10_1_3_FD_132986 | JGI IMG/M metagenome (GOLD analysis project Ga0187861, IMG submission 132986) | Peatland microbial communities from SPRUCE experiment site at the Marcell Experimental Forest, Minnesota, USA - June2016WEW_10_100 | ecosystem: Environmental > Terrestrial > Soil >...
TGTTTTCAGATGACCTATGCAATATCCTATCTTGTAATGGGGCGACTGATCGATCGCATAGGCGTGCGTCATGGACTGGGCCTTGCCGTGATATTATGGAGTTTAGCGTCCATAGCTCACGGATTTATGGGATTGCTTAAGGGGTATGGCACGCTGGATTTATATCTCATCGGACCGGTTCCCGCTACTGTGTTGGGATTCTGTATCGCGCGGTTCGCGCTGGGGCTGGCCGAAGGCGGAAACTTTCCGGGCTCGATCAAGGGCGTGAGCGAATGGTTCCCCAAAAAGGAACGGGCCTTGGCCACCGGGCTGTTTAATTCGGGAAGCAACGTCGGCGCGCTTCTGACTCCCATGATAGTGCCCTGGGTCACCGTGCTTTTTGGCTGGCCTTTCTCGTTTTTCACAACCGGCGCCTTCGATCTATGCTGGCTGATATTGTGGTATTTTATGTACCAAAGCCCGGATCGCCACCCCCGCGTCTCAGCCGGGGAACTGGCCTTCATCCGCAGCGATCCCATTGCGCCGCCTGTAAAAATCCCCTGGTTGGATTTGTTGAATTATCGTTCGACCTGGGCGTTTACAATAGGCATGTTCATGACCAGCCCCATCTGGTGGTTCTACCTTTTTTGGGTTCCGGGTTTTTTACAGGATCGCCACGGCTTGAATATCACCCAACTTGGGCCGCCTATAGTAATTATCTATGTTATGGCGACTATCGGCAGCATAGGCGGCGGATGGATCTCGTCGACCATGATCAAACGCGGCTTTAGCATCAACTTTAGCAGGAAAACGGCGCTTTTAGTTTGTGCATTATGCGTGGTGCCGGTGTTTGCCGCTTCACAGGTTGACAATATGTGGACGGCCGTGATCTTAATCGGCCTGGCCGCCGCGGCCCATCAGGGATTTTCCGCGAATCTGTACACCTTCGTCTCCGATACAATGCCGCGACACACCGTCAGTTCGGTTGTGGGGATCGGCGGCATGGCAGGGGCCGTGGGCGGGATGGGCTTCGCCAAATTGGTCGGCTATATACTAAAATGGACCAATAATAATTATTTCTCCTTGTTTATTATCGCCTCGTCGGCCTATCTAGTGGCGCTGCTGATCATTCACCTCATAGTTCCACGGATTAAACAAGAGTGAACAGGCTACAGGCCGGAAGTTGTTGGTGGAGGATGAGGAATGAATGCGGAATGTCTATTTCAGTTCCTCGTCGGTAAAGAGGCGGATCGTGCCGTACTGGCCGTCGAAACCCGGGCGGCGAATTACCCGGCCCGCGCGCATTCGCGAAATGGCTTCGGCTAAAAGCGACGAGCCTTTTCGCGAAATTTCATTGATCGGCGCCGCTTCCAGAATAAAAAGTTCCGGACCAACTTCGGCGAGCAAATTGTCGTAGTTTCGTCTGACGAATTTGCTTTGCGGACCGACTCGGTGTATCTCGGATAAGATCTCTTCCAATGGAATCAAACTGCGAAACGGCGCGATATGCGGCCCGGGTGTCGCGGCCTTGTAGGGTGCGTGAAACGCACCCGAATCATCATTATCGGTGTGTTTCACACACCCTACGATCTCAGAGCGATCGGCCAACTGGCCGACGCGGTGCATCACGCCGAGTGTAAGCGGTTTGCCGCAGACCGGGCATTTTCCTTTGTATTTGCGGGACTCGTCGGGCGTAAGACACACGCCGCACTTGCGATGGCCGTCGTGATGATATCGGCCCTCTTCCGGAAAAAACTCCACGGTGCCCAAAAAGCCTTTGCCGGTCTTAATCCCGCGAAACATGCTGAAATAATCCATATTCGTATTGAAAACGGTTGCTTCGCGGCCCAGCTTTGCCGGGGAATGGGCATCGGAATTGGATACCGACCGATAGCGGTCAAGGCTTGAAAGGAGCCAATTCGTGGCCGGGTCGGCCGACAGGCCCGTTTCCACGGCGAAAACCCGTTCGGTCAAATCGCCGTAACACTCCTCGATCGAATCGAAACCCGACTTGGAGCCTAAAACCCCGAACCAGGGCGTCCAGATGTGCGCGGGAATAAGATAACAGTCTTCGCCCGAACCGAGCACGATTTCCAGCAGGTCGCGGGAGTCGATGCCCAGCGTCGGGCGTCCGTCGGAGCCAAGCGAGCCAAACCCTTCCAGGCCGCGGATCAAGCGGCGTGCACGGGCGAAATCGGGCACGTAAACCACGTGATGCACCTTGCGCGTCCGGCCGCCTTTTTTGTAGACCGTGGATATCTCCACCTGGAGCATGAAGCGAGGCGATGAGAAGGATGAAGTGTGAAGGATGAAGGATGAAGGCGTTAATTCACGAACTTGTTTTTCTATGCCCCTCCGCAGCCGATACAAGCCCGGCTCGGCCGGGACGAGTTTTTTGCGAATTTCCTCGAACCATGCGGGATGCGTGAAATCGCCGGTGCCCAAAACCGCGAGGCCTTTCCGGCCAGCCCACAATGCCAGATGCTCCAGATCGCACTGGCGACTGGTGGCCAAGGAGTATTTTGAATGTACGTGCAAGTCGGCGTAAAACATGGGCTATGGACTTTAGACTGTAGGAAGAAAAATTCGTACTAAAAACTGATTGCTGACCGCTGAAAGCTTAAAAAACAAAACTAGCCGGCGGGTGCGGCCTGCCGGCTAGGGGAATTTTATTATTTTAAATAGAATTTATTTCTATTGATCGCTCCAGGGTTGTACACTCGTTAGCGGAGTAAGAGCGGGGTATGAAGGAGTAATTTTACGGGCGCCGGCGCACATAAAGGCGTTCGCATCCACGTCATAGGAAACGACATGAACCGCGCCGTCGGCAGCGAGGAAATGACAGGCGGAGGCATGGACGCTGCCAAACCATATAAGAGAACCAAGGCCTTTTTGACAGCGTACCGGCACTTGGGATGTAATTCGGGTAACATCATTATCCTGGCCGACGTACATACATTCATTATCGGCAGTACCAGCTCCAGTATTTATAGCGTTCGGATCATAGTATCTTTCTCCGACGAGGATGGTATGTGCCGTGCCGCGGGTAACGTCTTTTTGCTTGATCATGGAACGTTGATAAATAATGCCATTCATATATCTTGCCTGAGAAGGATCATTAACAGCGTACCATGAATAACTACTGGGCGGTGGATTTGAGCTGGGACCACCGTCAGTTGTTTCAGCTAGATTAGCACTATTGCCCGAGCCGCAGCAGCCGGCATAATCGGTGCGGGCAACTAACCAGGGCTGGGACGGTTGGGTAGCGTTAACGTAAGTCCATGCAGTGGCGGTAAAAAGTGTTACCGTGTGTCCTGATGGACAAGTCATATCCGTTAAGGGTGTTTGAATCTGTTGCATTGCGGCGTGCATCTGACCCGCGCTCCCCGAGGGTTGGCCTTTGCCCGCATCGTGCAGACCTAATTGTTCCAGGCCGGGGAGAATGTTATAGATCCAGCCGCCGGGCTGACGGCTGTCATAACCGCAATTGGGATCGCCGACCCAGTTCCAACTCCAGCCGCCCGACGGATAGTATTTCTGGCGGTCGTAGTGAGTTATGCAAGCCATTCCGATTTGCTTCAGATTATTGCGGCATTGCATGCGGCGGGCCGCCTCGCGGGCGGCTTGGACCGCGGGAAGCAACAAGGCGATCAAAATGCCGATAATGGCGATGACCACCAAGAGTTCGACCAGGGTAAACCCGCGCCGGCCAAAGGGGCTAGTCCTTTTTTTTCTTTGCGAAAATCGGGACATTCCCCATGCTAAAAAGTGTTTAAATAAATGCATGGACCTTACTCCTTGAGAGCGCGGCTTTAATAACACCGCACCCCAAAATAAATATGTATGAGTGAAAAAAACCGCTGTCCAAGACAACAGAAGTAAATTTTAGCGCTGTTCCGCACTTTATATAATTCGATCTACTTAGTCTTATTATTGCAGGTTTTTGCCGTTTTGGCAATCGTCATTCAGTAAAATCAAAAAACCTGAAAAATCGAATCGGGATAGATTCCCTTAAGAAGGATGGAAAAAATATTATAAGTTGACTTTTGCGAATTTCAGAATCGAGGTCCCCGCTCCCTCCGGGAGAGGGCTAGGTTGACGGCAGTTGGCTGAAAAACGGCTTGCTTTGCCTGTTTGCTTTTCCCAAGCCCTCACCCCCTGCCCCTCTCCCAAAAGGCGAGGGGACCAATTTGCAAAAGTCCAGCGATAATAGGGGGCGTGATAATGCGGAGGCGTAATCTGTTGGGGGTTAATTGCTCAATAGATGCTGCCGTCGACTCCTAGTTTACTGCTTTTGCGAGCGCCCAATCGGCTGAAAACCACGCCATCGACTTCATATCTGATAGAATGAACCGCGCCATCGCACATGGCGCAATTTATCGACGATGGGTGCGCGCTGCCGAAAAAATCGTAGTTTGTTACACCCCTGCGGTCGCACAGGGGCGGCTGAGTCGCGGATTCCGTTCCTGTCCAGCGTGTGATATCCGGGTTGTCGCCGATATACATGCACTCGTTGTCCCCGCTGTCTGTGCCTGATAAATAGGCATCCCGATTAATGTATTTTTCACCGACCATAATCGTGTGGCTGGAGCCGCCGCTAATATCATTCAACCTGATCATACTTCCGCAAAATATGACGCCCGTGACGTTGTTATAATCGGCCGTCCATCCAAATGTGGGTCTTGCCATGACTGCCGCCGTGGTACTCGGTCCTAAAGAACCCAAGATGTAAGCCTCACCTCTGTCATTACTACCTGAATTAGGATCCCAAGGATCGGTGCCGCCGTTGGCCGCATAGTCGCTCCGCGCGCCGATGAATTGAGATGGATCGTCCGGGGTATGATCAGTATCGTTTATGAAGAAGTGTGTTAAAGCTGATGTTGTGTCGAGCGGCATCAATTGCGGGGTTCGGCGAGTCGGACAGTTCATATAGGGAATACAAGTTCGAATCATTGCTACTGCGGCGTTTATCCGAGCGGTGCCCGTCAGATGCGCTTGCATCAAGTATGTTTGCCTCTGTTCCATATAAGGCAATAGATTAAATATCCAACCACCGGGTTGATGACGGCCGGTGCCCCAGTCGGGATTGCCGATCCAAGCACACGACCAACCACCGGTGGGCAGCCGATTATTATTGATGGAGACATGATTCTGGGCCGCCATGCCCATTTGCTTGAGGTTGTTGGAGCACTGAGACCGCCGCGCCGCTTCCCGCGCGGCCTGGATGGCCGGCAGCAATAAAGCGATCAAAATACCGATAATGGCGATAACAACCAGGAGTTCGACAAGCGTAAAACCAGGCTGGATTTGCAACGCATACGCAGGTTTCTTTCTTCTTATCCGTGGTGAATGCATGGCGGTTAGTCTTTCAAAAAATAAAAGTAATATCAGGAAAAAGTGACTTCATATCTAATTATTGTGGAAATTAAATGCCAAATTTCCGGTCGTCCCTGCAACAAATTTTTCTAAAAAGGGTCAAATCCAGAACTCCGCTGCTGTTAAATGCAATATCATAAGACACGGAACTTACCGAACCATCGCACATCACCATATTGAAGGTGTAAGGGTGCTTGCTTCCAAAAGGGGTGGCAATATTCGTACCCAAGCCCCGTGTATCGCGCATAGGCTGAATATCTCCCCACCCACAAAGATCCCAATCGTCCGCGCCTAGGTAAGGGTGGTCGTCGGAAAAGTCCATCCCCGAGTAGTATGAATCGGGATTCATGAATTTTTCACCGGCGAGATAAGTATGGGATGTCCCGTCGACAACATCTTTAAATGTGACTTTACTGCGTTGGTAGGAAATCCCGGAGCTAACGGTTTGTACGTTTGCAGTAAATCCAGTGCCGGCCAGCGCGTCGCTCCAACTGGCGGGACCGCCGCCCCATGCGCAAAAAGTCGCGCCGGCGTTGACTTTATAGTCGCCATGATACCATGAGAGACCTAATGAACTGGCTGTTACGGCATTATGCATGGTATCGTAAGTGGGATTTACTTTATTAAGCGGCGGCTCGCGACGGCTGGGACAGTTAAAAAGGCCCAAGGGTTGGGCAAGCATTAATGCCGCAAATCTTCTTGTACCTGCACTTTGAGGATCGCCTTTTGACATGTCATGGATGCTTTTATACTCCGTCCAGGGAAGAATGTTATAAAAGAATCCACCCGGCTGACGGAGCCCGGAACCCAGGTCCGCATCTCCCACCCAATTGAATCCCCAGCCTCCGGTCGGGTAATTTTTCTGTATTTGTTCGTAGCTTACAGCCGCCAATCCAATTTGTTTCAGATGGTTGATGCACTGCATGTTCCGGGCCGACTCGCGCGCCATTTGGATGGCCGGCAGCAATAAAGCAATCAAGATGCCAATGATTGCGATCACAACCAGGAGTTCTACAAGAGTAAACCCGCGTGATTTTGGTGTCTCACTTGCGCATTTGCGTTTGTACAAATACATAGCGATCACCTTTGATGGAAAAAATGGCTTTGTAAAACAGCATGGTTCTGAATGTTATTAAATACTTTGATAATGATAAAAAACACAGTTGACAAGGAAATGCAAGTTATTTTTTTAAAAAACTATAGAGGTGTTTTTTAGGAAAAAGCCTTTTTTAATACATCCTCAAACATCTTATTATGATCATTTCCAAAACTTAAAACAAGAACCATTTTAGTCGTAATTCTTTGATATTACTCGACTTTCGCCGAATCTATCCCAAAAATGCAAATTGACTAGTTTCGCCAATATTTCTAATCTAACAGGGATTGGTTATTATAAAAGAACAGAGATCCAGGCCTATGCCGATGCCTACGTCAGCCCGAGTTCGCCTTGGATAAAAAAGATCTCTCCGATTTAGACATTTGGCCGATTAGTGACATTTTATTACACATAAGATATTCGCTTTGCTCGGAATGATAAGTATGTTTATGAGGAATGCGCCGTGAAAATACAATTTTTAGGGGCCACACGACAAGTAACCGGTTCGCAGTATTACCTCGAGGCGGATGGGGTGCGGCTGTTGGTGGATTGCGGGATGTTTCAGGAGCGTGATTTTTTGAACCGGAATTGGGACGCCGGGGGGATCCGCCCGCGAAATCTGGACGCCATCCTGCTTACACATGCCCATGTGGACCATTGCGGATTGGCGCCCGTGCTGGTTCGGGAGGGATTTCGCGGTCCGCTGATAACCACGGCAGCCTCGGCCGATCTGGTGGAATTGGTGTTGCGCGACGCGGCCGAGATTCAGGCCGAAGACGCGGCTTTCAAGCAAAAGCGGCATCGCAAGGAAGGCCGGAGGGGAAAATACCCGGTCAAGCCGCTGTTTACCTTAAAGGACGTCGAGCGCACGCTGCCGCTTTTGCACACCGCGCCGTACGACCAGGAGTACAAGATAAACGACCGAGTGTCGGCGGTGTTCCACGACGCCGGCCACATCCTGGGTTCGGCGATGATCGAATTGTTCGTTAGCGCCGGCGGCCAAGCGCGGCGATTGATATTCACCGGTGATTTGGGGCAAATGAACAAACCCATCGTCCGCGATCCGGAGACCTTCACCCAGGCCGATTACATCGTCATGGAATCGACGTACGGCAACCGCGATCATGAAAACAGCGGCAGCGTCGAGTCGCAGTTGGAGCGCGTGGTTCGCGAGACGGTCACAGCCGGCGGATGCATTATCATTCCCATCTTTGCCATCGAACGGGCGCAGGAATTGATCTATTATCTCAACCGGCTGTTGCACGACGGGCGAATCCCGCAGATACCCGTGTTTCTGGACAGCCCCATGGCCGCCGACGTGAACGAGGTTTTTCGCGATCACCGCGACTGTTTCGACGCGGAAGCCCTGCAAATGCTGGCATCCGGCCAATCGATATTAAAATTTCCCACGCTCAAGGTCGTCCGCACGCAGGAGGAATCGATGGCCATTAACGGTGTAAAGGGGCCGTTTATCGTCATGTCCACCTCGGGCATGTGCACGGCCGGGCGCATCAAACATCATCTTGTGCACCACATCGAGCATCCCGAAGACACGATTTTATTCGTCGGTTACCAGGCCCGGGGAACGTTGGGGCGGCAGATCCTGGACGGCAACCGTGAGGTCCGCATCCATGGCCGATCGCGCTTGGTTCGGGCAAGAGTGGCGCAAATTCAAGGCATTTCCGGCCACGCCGACCGCGCGGGCCTGATGAAATGGCTGAGCTATTTTCAATCTCCGCCACGAGAATTGTTCGTTACCCACGGCGAAGAAGACGTATCCCTCTCGTTTGCCAAACTGGTCCGCGAAACCCTGCACTGGAATGTAACTGTGCCGGAATATAAACAAACGGTGGAATTGGATTGATATCGAATAACATTTTTTCATCACGAAAATGCGAAATAACGAAAACACGGAATGCAAATCTCCTGTTTTTTCGCTCTTTCGTACTTTCGCATTTTCGTGATAAATAATAGCAGACTATATACAAGAGGTTGTGTGAGGCCGTCTAGGTTTTAAAAGCGAATCGTGAAACCCTCGGTCTCAGCTTGACGGACATCAAAGCACGCACGGGCATCGAAAAGGGAAACTTGTCGCGTTTGGAAAACGCACCCAATCCCAATCCAACCATCGACACGCTGATCCGCTACGCGGACGCGGTCGACAAGGAGTTGATCATCGAGTTGATCGACAAGAGCACATTTTCATAAAATATTTTTGCACTAGTAGAACAGCGAGGCGTTGACTGGAGTTGTGAAAATTTGTAGGCTAGTGGCTGTCACCGGAATTCCCAAGAATTTCCACCTGTTAGTCATCACACATGATCAAAGTTTTCCTTTCACGACCGAACTGGGTTCCGAGGCACATTGAGAATCATCTAGTGCAATTTGATGAAATTCTTCGCAAAATGGGGATGGAGGCTTATACCATTGGCACAAACGTGGTATCACTTTTATCGCCCTTTAACGAAGTTGTAGCGCTGATGAAACAGTGTGATTGTACAATTGTTTTGGGTATACCTCAAATCAAAGTCCGGGAAGGGGAAATCAAGGAAAGTAAAATCGAGCATGGGTTTGCTTTGCCAACTGAGTGGAATCAAATCGAGGCTGCAATTTCTATCATGTTAAACAAGCCCACTCTCATGATGCTTCACCGAGGCGTGGCCAATCACGGCCTCTTTGAGCGTGGTGCAGCCAACGTATTTATTCACGAATTCGACACTTCTGGGCTGCTTAAGACAAAATGGTTTGAGAAAATGATTCCCAAATTAGAGGCACTAAAGGCTAAGGTCGAGGAATTGAAACGAATGTAATTCCGGGGCCTTTAATTCCGATAATTCCAGGAGTAATTCCGAAAACAGTATACATAATTCGAATTCCGGGGAAGCCCTACTCAATTCTTGGCTCGTAGGCTTACTCATGGACTGCCCGTTCAAATTAAATCTGGTTCTTCATGCGGATCGTAAACGCGAATGCGTCCCGGCTCGACAATCCACAATTTCCTGTCGGGCGAGCGGATTTTCAATTGCGGCAAGAGACTCGCCAATGTTGCCCTAATCGCCGGAAGAATAGGACGCGGCGGGCGGACTACGATAATGCCCGCGCTTTGAAGCGGAGGAAAGCGAAATGGATTCGAGAAATCCAAATCCAATGTGATCAATATGCGTCCATTATCGCGACATGCGCGGTAAATCGTCTCGTCATTACAACCAGAAAGACCTTCGGTGAATACTGTATCCACTTCATGGCCTTCCGAGGTCAACATTCCAAGGAGTCGCATGTCGAAGTTTTCGTCCAGTTTCAGCTTCACGATTGACCCGCCTCGACTGGAATGGGGATAATCCGTTCGCGTGTCATCTCCGCGGCAAAGGACAACGCCGCGTGGATATCATCGCCTTGAAGTTGCGGGTAGGCGGCCAACATTTCCTTTTCCGTCATTCCCTCTGCTAAATTGTCCACGATTAGCGACACCCAAATGCGCGTGCCGCGAATACATGGTTTGCCAAAACAAACCTGCGGATCAATTGATATGCGTTTCAAAAGATCATTTCGTGTTGTCATTGGATTTATCCCTTTCTATTTTTCGGGGTTCCATACAAATAGCAGTCATATTTCTTGGCCAAATCCTGTAATTATCATATTATAGCACGGGAAGATAGTGAAGTGCAAAAAAGGGAGATACTGGAAAAAAGCATTCATCTCTATCGCTTGCTCGATCAGACGAACTATTCCAAGTCGATGGATCAGTTAATGACTTTGCTCGGAATTCTCGATTGCGAAGTCGATTTTGTCGTGAAGCGGAAAAAGGCTTGCCCCGGCGTTCCAGTTGCGTTATAGGAAATCTTGGCAATTCCACCGCTCCCCGACCATACTCCGCATAGTGCCCGGTCGCGGCTAAACGAAGACCTCCCGGCATGAGTGGCGAGGCTAAAGGCTATTCCTTCGGGCTGGTAAGAGGGCGGAATTGGGGTTCGGCGTGCGATGCCTCGCGGACGGCGGTGAGGGCCTCTTGATAAAATTTCTGCTGGGCGCGAATCTTGGGGCCATTGCGCGAGACCAGTTCATAAGAGCCGTCGGGAAA
>Ga0187861_10005208_pt1 | contig 10528 bp, 14 predicted proteins | sample June2016WEW_10_1_3_FD_132986 | JGI IMG/M metagenome (GOLD analysis project Ga0187861, IMG submission 132986) | Peatland microbial communities from SPRUCE experiment site at the Marcell Experimental Forest, Minnesota, USA - June2016WEW_10_100 | ecosystem: Environmental > Terrestrial > Soil >...
GATCGAATGGAGGATGACAATCTCTCCATCGTTTTTTCTTGCCATGTCGACGGCGTAGAAGAAGGCATACGCTGAGTTTTTGCTGAGGTCCGTGGCATAAAGAATCTTCTTGATCTTGGGAATCATGAAATTCCTCCCCTTTTGTTATTGTTCTGCTACTGTAATATAAAACAGATCCCGCTCAGAACAACATACTGATGACACGCAATAATAGCCGCAAAGGCGCAATAATGTGGTGCACTTTGAAGTGGAATTCACCTGACATGATGTAGGCTCCCTGGGGCATCAAGGCGAGATCGGCGAGGCATAACGGATGGTATCATTGACAGGGAAAGACTTCAAGAGTTATTTACTTATTCTTATTTAAGAACGTCCCCTTCGGCCCTTCGGCCCCCCCCCTTAAGGGAGAGTTCGGGGGCTTGACTTTGATGACAGTATCTGACCCCGAGACCTTTCTCGAGACCTTTCTGTGGGGATATACCATGGCCCTCGACAGGAGGGATATAGGATGTCCCCAAAGTTGTTCGAATCTTTTCTGTTGACTTTGTTAGACCTGGTCGTCCCCATTGGAGACTGGAGTTTGATTATTTTCTTGCAAATGCCAAACAGTCTGTGCGAGAACTATACTATGAGGTATAAATGCAGTGGCAATAGCGAACGTCAAGGGTCTGATCAGGCCCTCTTGACTTCACCAACTTCGTGATTAGTAACCAGTCTAAGGGGGGATATATTTATGTACAGAGAATTGACTGCACGGAGTCTGGTTATTAACAGTCTGTTTTATGCTAGTAGACCTATCCCGATTGAGCCTGATTTTTGGGAATTTATCTCGCTGGTCTCACAAGAGCTTGATAAGAAAATAAGGGATGTCAAGATTAGCGACGACCACTATAGTATAGAAGATGTCCTGTGGCACAACGATCCAATGATTCAGAAGAGCGGGAATACGATTAGCCTTACGAACCAATTTCGAAACGCATGCTATTTTGATACCTTTGTTAACAGATGGCTGGACAACGATATCAAACAAATACTCCCAGAAGTGATCAAGACAGTGTTCGAAAGGTTCTATGGGCGGACCCAACAAGAGCCTTAAGCCAAAAATCATCAGGGATGCAGTCCACGGTTACATTGAAATCCCAGGGGCGTTTGTAAAAGAAATCATAGACACCCCGATCTTCCAAAGACTCCTGCGAATTCAACAAACAAATTTGAGCGTGCTCTATCCGTCAGCCACTCACACAAGGTTTGAGCACTCACTCGGAGTTTTTTATCTAGGCGGGCTATTATTCGATACTCTGTGTAAGAACACGACGAACTTCGACGTCTGCGGAATCAGCAAAGACGATTTCATACAGAAGTATAGAACAACCTTCCTCCTCGCTTGTTTGCTCCATGATGTTGGTCATGCCCCACTTTCACACACAGGCGAGCAGTTTTTTGAAGAAGATGACATGATAGCGAAGCTGAAGGGCCTAGGGGTCGATATAGACATGAAAAAAGGTCGCAAACCGGCGCGACATGAAATAATGAGTTGCGCGGTTGCTTTACACGTCTTTGGCGATTTCCTTTCCTCGAACGAAATAGACAAGGAACTATTTTGCCGCATAATTATGGGGCTTGAATATACCAGAGAGGCAGAAGATAAACCGATAAGGAATATCCTGACACAAGTGTTAAACTCATCTTTTGACGTGGACAAAATGGATTATATAATGAGGGATGCGGCCAGTGCAGGCGTTACCTCATTAATGCTTGACGTGCACAGGATAGCGAGTTCTTTAGCCATACTTGATTGTGCAGGAGAACCGAGACTGGCATTCTTAAAACATGGATTCAGTGTGATCAACAGCGTGATTGACAATAGAAACTATTTGTATTACTGGCTCTATGGACATCATAAAGTCCAATACCAACAGTATCTGCTAAAAAGTTATATTAGAGAACTGGTTAAGAAAGAGAAAGAAATAAAAAAACTTTTCAGTTTCGAAGGCATCATCGGCGAAATAGAACTTCATCTCCCATTCTCACACTCCTCTCTTTGTCAGGTCGATGACTACGATGTTTTGGAGATCATGAAAGTAGCGCGTAAGCTGGACTCTGATTTTAGTCAGTATTACAGTCAAATCTTTGAGCGTAAGCACTACCATCCGTTGTGGAAAACAAAAATAGAATTCGATCAGCAGTGCAATAGTAACGTCAGGTTGCTGGAAAAATTGCCAACTATTATGACGCTTGGGGATAACCCTTCTTCCGGGCTGGAGACAGAAATCTGTGACTATTTAAAAAGAAAGGGCGTCGATTTGGAACCGAGTAGGTTTTGCGTTTTTAATAGAGAATTTAAAATAAGTTTTCCAACCTTTGAAGAGAAAATATATTGTTATGTTCAAACTGCACAGCCGCAGTTTAAGCGCTATTCGGAACTATTTAATGTAGAAGGCGCTATCCCAATATCCCAGATCACGCAAAACATGTTTTATGTTTTCATAGATGAAGAAAAATGGTCTCTGGGACAGAGCATTATAGATGCCCTATGCTCCCTCGCCTGATAGTTTTTAGAATGGGTTACGTGGGGTCGGGTCTTTCATTGTAGGATTTCCCGATCGGGGATACTCTACCCTCTATAAGAAATTCGTGGGGAGCACAGGGACGCCCATAACTGGAGTAGCCCCCCTTTCAACCGGACACCTCAATGACTGAAATAAGCAATAGTCATAGACATGGGTTTATGACTATAATCATCGGTCGGAGAGGAGAAACGGATGGAGCGAGTGGACATAATCAAGGGGGACGTTCTTCACTTCTTTCACTTGCCGGCTCTCCATCTGTCTTATACAATCTCCCCATGCCTCGTCACGCCCGGTTGGATGCGCCAGGAACGCTTTACCATGTAATGGCCCGTGGAATTGATCAAACAAATATATTTGTCGACGATGCCGACAGGGCTAAGTTCCTCGGGATTGTCGAGCTTGTAAATGAGTCCGGGGTGTCCCTCACCGAGGTTGCCCGTCTGATCGGTATTTCGCCTTCCGACGTGGGAAATGTGTTGAAGCGAGTTCAGGCGGATCGGTAAGTGAAAGGAGTGAAGAACGTCCCTATGGTCTTTTCCGGCTTCTCCGATTCCTGGTCGGCCCCGGCCGGTGCTACCCTCTTGTCCGTGTCGCCTTCGAGCAATCTCTTCTCGATCTCGAATAGCTCATGGTTGACATCTCCGAGAATCTGGGTAAATCCCTCGTTAGAGCTGTTCGTGTCGTTCGGGTCGCCGGTCAATCCTTCGAAGTCCCCCCTTGTTGCAAACTCTTCTATCAGTAGTAGCTTTGCCCTTGTCCGCCTCAATGCTTCTGTTACTGTTTCCTGGTACGCCATGACATGCCCCCTTACGCTTCTTTGCGGAGAGCGATAGGCTCACTCGCCCGGTGCCCGATGATCTCCGCGTCCGTGATCTCTTTGATACCATCGTGGATGTCCCGAAGTATCAGGCCCAGCCCTATCCGCTCGTCATGACTGAGCTTCAGCGCTTCATCCGCTGTGTCCGGAAGCATTATTGATTCCAGAAAAGCGACCTTGCTCCTGATCGGCCAGAGCTTGTCCTGCACGTCAATCATGTCGACCTGTTTCTTTTCCTGTTCTGAAAAATCCACCCCGCCTCGAACACCAAATCCAATCTTAACCGAACACCCAATCCGATGATGCCCGAACGGTAAATCCACTCCTCCTCGAACACTTTTTCCCTCCGAGTGGATTCGGTGTTCGGGTAAGATCGGATTCCTTCTCCTCCCCGCCGCACATGCTACACTGCCCTCTTTGATCAGGAAGGGAGGGCAGATGAAGAAGCAAGGGAGGAGAATATCGATGAGAAAGTTGAAGGAAGCGGCAAGGTTGTTATTGGAGTTCAAGCTGGGCGTGAGGCTCATCGCCCGGGCGTGCAACATCTCGACGTCAACCGCCCATGCCTATGTGGACAGGCTCAAGGAGCTCGATGTCCCCTACGCCGAGATCGCCGCCATGGGCGACGACGAGCTGGAGGAGTTCCTGTTCCCGAAGGAGGAGAAGGCGCCGATAAAACCTCTGCCCGACTTCGAGTACCTCTCGAAGGAGATGACAAAACCGGGTGTGACCCTCCAGATCCTCTACGAGGAGTACAAAAAGGACAACCCGGACGGCTATGAACGGAGCAGGTTCTATGACCTCTATCGAGACTGGATAAAGAAGGCAGACCCGGTCATGCGGTTCAACCACAAGGCCGGGGAGAAGATGTTCGTAGACTTCTCCGGAGACAAGGCCCACTACCAGGACCCGGCGACGGGGAAGACCATCGAGGCGGAACTCTACGTCGCCGTCCTCGGCGCAAGCTCCTATCTCTTCGCAAGGGCGGTCCCCGATCAGACCATCGAGAACTTCGTCGACTGCACGATCAGGGCCTTCGAGTTCTACGGAGGCTGCACGGAATACCTGGTGATCGACAATTTGAAATCCGGCGTGACCCACGCCTCCTACTACGAGCCCGACATCAACCAAACCTTCGCGGCCATGGCGGAGCACTACCACGTCGCCGTCCTGCCGGCGAGGGTGAAAAAAGCACGGGACAAAGCAAAGGTCGAATCGGGCGTGCTCCAGGCCCAGCGGCGCATCCTCGCATCATTACGAAACAGGACGTTCTTCAACCTGGCCGAGCTCAACGAGGCCATCGCGGAAGAGGCGAAGAAGCTGAACGAGAGGCCCATGACCGGCATCGGCAAATCCCGTCACGACCTCTACGTGGAGATCGACAGGCCGGCGCTGTGTCCGTTACCCAAGGAGCGCTACAGGATCACCGCCTGGAAGAAGGCCACGGTTCACATCGATTATCACGTCGATGTAGAGAAGACCTACTACAGCGCTCCCTACACCCTCATCGGCCAAAAGGTCGATATCAGCTACACGCACTCGATGGTGGAGATCTACCACCGGGGCAAAAGGGTAGCCTCCCACATGAGGGTCAACAAACCTGGTGCCTTCATCACCGACAGGCTCCACATGCCCCACGACCACAGAAGGTTCCTCGAATGGACCCCCGAGCGGATCAAGTCCTGGGGCGAGAAGATAGGGCCCAATACATGGATGCTCATGGAGGCGATCATGGAGCATAGGGAACATCCGGAGCACGGCTACCGGAGCTGCCTTGGTTTGATAAGGCTCTCGAAGCTCTATGAAGCCGAACGGGTGGAGCAGGCATGCCTTCGGGCGCTCGATCTCAAGGCGTACAACTACAAAAGCGTGAAGTCTCTTCTGGAACGGGGAATGGAGAAGCTGAGCCCCGAGGCGAAGCAGAAGATCATCCCCCTGCACTCCAATGTCAGGGGAAAAAGCTATTACGGGGAGGCGGACCATGATTGAGGCGATGATAGAGAAGCTCCTTCTCATGAAGCTTTACGGAATGGCGGAAGGGTTGCAGGAACAGATGAATAATCCCCAGTACGGAGACCTCGGCTTTGAAGAAAGACTCGGCCTTCTTGTAGACAAGGAGAAGCTCCATAGGGAGAACAGGCAGCTCAAGATCCTCGCCTCCCAGGCCCACTTCCGCCATCCCGCCGCCTGCTTTGAGGACATCGACTTCCGGGCGCGCCGGGGCATGACGAAAGACGCCCTTTTCAGGCTCTGCCAGAACGAATGGATCAGGAGCCATAACAATCTCATTGTGGTCGGCCCGACCGGCGTCGGCAAAACCTTTATCGCCTGTGCCCTGGGCAACAGCGCCATCAGGCAGGGCATCAGCGCCCTCTATGTCAGAATGCCCAGATTGGCCCAGGAGCTGAAAGTAGCCCGTGCCGACGGAAGCTACGTGAAGCTCCTACAGCGCCTCCAGAGGATGAGGCTGCTTATAATTGACGATTGGGGACTCAACCCCTTTACAGACGAAGAGAGGAGGGACTTTCTCGAAATCATGGAGGACAGGCACCAGGTGAGGTCGACCATCATAGCAACGCAGCTTCCCATCGACCTATGGCACGACGTGATCGGCGATCCCACCCTTGCAGACGCCATATGCGACAGGATCGTCCATAACGCCCACAAGATCATACTGACGGGGGAATCGATGAGAAAGACGCACTCAGGATTGACATAGGTCGAACACTCTTATAGAGTAAGGGCGGCCGGGGAAGGAGAGCCGGGAGACCGTTCGGATAAAAACGGATTGGCTGTTCGAGGTGAGTGGATTAGGCACCCCCCCTGTTCCTCTGCCATGTCCGTTCTCCTTTCCCGTTCTGTGCTCCCCCGGCATGTGATCGGATTTACCGGGGGTGGTAGTGCATTACCGTAGAGTATCGTATGTTACCTCTATGTATTGAGTGTTACATAATTATATCCGGTTTGCAATAAAAAAATGAAAAGCCTCCGGTCGATGTTGTAAAATGGTTCAGCTATGCCGGAAATTGACCTTATCCCCATAAAAGACGTACCGGGCATTTTGAAGATATCCCGCATGACTCTGTACCGGTGGATCGGTGAGGGTCGCCTTTCAGTCGTAAAGCTTTCAGAGAGAAAAGTCTATGTGAGGCGTGAAGAACTGGAGCGGTTCGTAAGGGAAAGCGAGAAGTAGGAGGAGGTCAAATGTCTGATCCTTCGTCTTTCGGAATTAAAGAGTGGACGACTATTATTGCTATTGTTCTCGGACCAATCCTGGCGGTTCAAGCTCAAAAACTCATTGAGGCGTTTCGAGAAAAGAAAATCAGACGCCAGACGATATTCAAAACACTGATGTCAACACGGGGAGAGCGCCTGTCGCGGGAACATGTCAAGGCGCTGAACATGATTGATATTGAGTTCTACGGGCGACGTATATTCGGAACTGGCTATCAAAACAAGCGCGAGAAGGCTGTTACAGATGCATGGAAAAACTATAACGCCGCCTTAAGCGAAAAGGCTCAATATGGATCGCTCGAACTGTGGTTCAAAAAATGCGATGAACGTTTCACGCGGCTCCTTTATGAAATGTCCCAAGCGCTTGGCTATGGCTATGACGAGGTACAAATCCAGCGGGACTGCTATCGTCCCGAAGCACATGGCAACATTGAAAGCGCCCAACTAGCGGTGTTGAATGGCTGGGAAAAGATTGTAACGGGTAAGATGTCCTTGCCAATGGCCGTCACCAGCTTGCCTGGCATGGCCGAAGCCGAAGCAAAACCGGATAAAAAGGTCACATGACGAAACACTATCATGAAGGCATTAAACACGTTGTCGAGGTTAGTACCCATACAGGAACATCTTGTGAACACTGTCACACTCAAGTAGGTTTAGCAAACTTCACAGAGGGCATCAATCATTATATCGAAGCACATGGGTATAAGCTGCTTCATATCGGGTCCGAGACTGGAGAAGGGTTACAAATGACAGTTGCTATCCTAGGGAAGTAAACCGGACAAAAAGACAAAAGGGCCGGTTGCCCGGCCCCTTGGTTGCCTTTCTAACATAGCGTAGCGTGTGCTGTAGCCGGCCCGGTGCCCTTCAAAGGGTGGTGTGGCACCCCCCCTCTGAAAATGGATTGCAGGGCATTGTAGAGATTGTTTATCAGCTTTGAGGGTAAAGATCGGCCCCCAGGCGCTCCACGGTATCTTGTACGTGCCGGGCCGTTATCTTGCCTTCGGGAGCGGTATCGACGGCTTTCTGCCAGACCTTCTTTTGATCGGCCGGGGGAAGAGAGGTAAGGGGGCGGACTACGCTCTCAGAGGTAGGCGCGTTACCAATTGGTAACAATGCTTAGTAGAATAGGATTGGAAGGAGTCACAAGGCAAAGCGAGAAGTAATGACGCACAGAAGGAGGGGCTAAATGGAAGAGATTCCGTATAAGGGCTATCTTATCGAGGCTACACCGGATCAACTGGCCGATTTGATGAAGTGGACTCTTCACCTTTATATCTTTCGGCACTCTGGGGGTGGTGTCAGGTCGAAGGATTTTTCCGCCCGAAATATCTTTGATACTGAAGAGGAAGCAGCGGCGGCCTGCGTTGATTTTGGAAAACGTATCATTGACGGAGAAATAGAAGGATGCACGGTAGATGACCTGTGAGGTCCCCTGTTTTCCGATGATTGCCCGCCAAAATGATCGCGTACACGTCTCTGTGAGACGACTTCAGGGGGGTTACAGGTCAGATCTTCTATTTGGGTAGTATTCCTCATTCCCTCTTGATAGAATCGAATTGATAGATCAATAAAGCCAGAAAGGGGGGTGAGGGAAATGGATGATGAAAAGATTGCTGCGATGCTCACACAGGCTGCATGCGTACTGCTGGCGGAGAAGTGGCGCCTGGCCGGCGGTCCTACCGAATTGAAGCCACACGACATTGAGAATATAGAAAAACAGGTAGTCACAATGTGGCGCCGGATCGAGGTAAGCATCAAGGATCAGCGGTAGCCTTTATTCCCGCCGTGGTCTCTTTGGCTACGGCGGGAGGAATCCTTTGCTTTAAAGAACTTGTATGCGTCGCCTCAAAAAGACATGATCGGCCCGTCGACGTGCTTGCTGCAGGGAGGTATTCCGAAGAGCCCTATGCCTCGTGTGGTTCTGCTCAAGCCGTGAGCATCGCGCCGTGTCCTCTGCTTCGTCCTAGCTTCCAAAGGGTAGTTTGGTGCCCCCTGCCGGAAAAACGATTCGGAGGGCTTCTACGAGGGTCTGTACAGCGCTAGGGGATACCTTCTGGACGTGAGCGGGTTCCCGTTAGAGTGGATTTGCCTTCTTGGCCAGCTTGCCAATGGCTTTTGGAACCAGGGGACTCTTTATAATGGCAGATACTACCTTTTCCTTCAGATAGGCCGCCACTTTCTCTTTTTCTATTACAAAACCCGCGGTCAAATCGACTCGCTGCACCAATTCATCAATGCTTACATAGTCAGCTTCATTGCAGTTCACCACACTATCTTTATGCAAGAACGCGAATTCATCATTACTGAGGGGGACAAGACAATCCGCTGCTCTCGGCTGTTTCGTCCGCTTATAGTACGCTGCTCGCTCTTTCCCTTTAGAGGTTATGATGCAGATAAGAAGAAAAGAGTCTTCTACCGGAATGGCAACATACCAATGGAGTCCCGAATTGGTTAGGCCATTATCCTGGAAACGAACGATGCGAAAGTCGGTGATCTGCTTAAGTAGATTGGGGAGTCGAAACTTAAGGGGAATGTCCAACTAGTTGTCAGCACCCGTGAGTATTTTGCGGGATTCCTTTAAATGCTCTTCGGGTACCGGGAAGTACTTGTCTTCCCTCGATAAGACCTCTTCCGTCTTTATGGTTGCTCTCCTGGTTTTTCCTTCTTTGAAAAGCTGCTCGAATTGCTTCCATTCCTTAAGTTTGTGCGTATAGTCAACGACTGTCCACTGATCCATTCTGCCGAATTTCTCAACAACAAAGTCGAGAGCCTCGACATCGGTATCGGCCAGCATTTCGAGCTGATCACGCGAACAGGTTTCACCAGGGAGATACTGAAAACCCTCTCCTTTTTTCAATAGCCGCTTAGCCTTGCCCATTTCTTTACCAAGGACAAACTGATTGAATCCAAGAACGTTCATGGTGCGGGAGCCGGCAGGACCATTCTCAAACGCCATAAAATCATCGCCGGTTATTGTTCTGCCATAATTCATAAGATGGTACTTGTCGGCCAAGTACATCAGTTTTACGAGATGAATCTTGTCCGCCTTCTTCATCCTTGAAAGGAGATAACAAAGAGCTTCGATGATAACCGGAACTCTATTCATGGTTCTCGCCTCCTTTCTTTAGCTTATCGTGCATTTCTGCCTATACATTATGCATGACTACCGGAAAAGTCAAGGTTTTTCGCGTCCGCGGGGAGTGTACGTCTCACCTCAACACACAGAGCCGATTAGAGGCAAAGGAGGCACGATCATGGTGCAGAAAAGGGGCCAGATCGCCCAGCCCCCTGGTTCCTGTGCCTATTGTGCCCGTTTTTGTGCCCGAGCCGGAATGTTTTAGACCGTTTTTTACCGATTTATACCGATACACGGAAGAGAGTAAATCTGTTGACTATCAACGGATTATAAGGAAAGAGAGGGGTTTTCAAGCCCCCCTCTTTTTTCCCTTTTCGGATTCCTAATCCTGGTGCCGTCCGTTCAAGTAACGCCGGCAGCACCAGTGACATCGATGCCTTAGCTGTATACTTTTTTTGCGGCCGGAGGAAATTTCGATGGATTTTTCGTTCCTTTGCGAAAGCGCGCGCCGGAGGCGTACTGACCGTGTACGTCGAGGACGCCGCGCCGAGCAAACGACGGAAAAGGCGCGGAATTAACCCGGCCGCTGCGTGCGCCGCCTAGGCCGCTGGGCGCACCTTGCGCGTCAACCCCTTCACCGCATCCTTCAGCCCGTCCAGAGTCAGCTCGTACATGGGGAACATCCGGCCGATGGCGTCCACCGTGGCGTGGCGCCAGTACTGCTTCGGCGTCGGGTTGAGCCAGACCGCGTAGGGGTAATTGTCCTTGATCCGCCTCAGCCACTCTATCCCCGGAATGTCGTTGGAGTAATAGTAATCGATGCAGCCGTAC
>Ga0187861_10005211_pt1 | contig 10521 bp, 10 predicted proteins | sample June2016WEW_10_1_3_FD_132986 | JGI IMG/M metagenome (GOLD analysis project Ga0187861, IMG submission 132986) | Peatland microbial communities from SPRUCE experiment site at the Marcell Experimental Forest, Minnesota, USA - June2016WEW_10_100 | ecosystem: Environmental > Terrestrial > Soil >...
ACTCCATGTACACCATGACGAACTCGGCCTACGAGGCCTTTTCGGCCGCTCCCCGCGCCAGCAGCACCGGCAGCGGCTTCTCCGGCGGCGGAGGCTTTAGTGGAGGCGGATTCAGTGGCGGCGGCTTCGGCGGAGGCGGCGGCGACGCCGGTTAAGGAGTCCCGCCCACCCCTGACCTACTCAGGAATTCTCCGTTAATATGTTGAAAACAAATAATTTGTAAAACAACGCGGTTTCCTGTGACCGCGATTCGGGCTCTGGCGCTCGTCAGGGTCCGCAGAGCCCGCAGCCTCCAGCTACTCTCGATTGCGCTGCACTCCCGCAAAACGATCCTGGGCCAAACCTCATCCAAATAAATGCACCGTTAATCCCGCATGGAAAGCGAGGACGTATATGGCTCATGAACCTGCCCCAACTCCGAACTTAGAAACCTGGCCCGATTCCAGCCCGCATACGGCATCGGCCGCGAGCCGCTTGCCCGGTACGTCGCCAAAAGTGGACGAGGCGATGGGGAGACAGATGGAACGGGAGCAGCAGATGCACGAAATTGCCGAACAGATCGGCACCGCGCTAGGCAAGGCGGTCAATGAGATACGCGGCCTGCCGGACCGCGTACGCAACGGCCTTCACGTCGTAAAGGGTCAAGCGCGCGAACACGCCGGATCGGCAACCGACGCGGCTTCGGAGCTGGCGCAGTCCATGAGCGAAAGAATCTCCAGCCTGCGTCAGGAGGCGTCGCAAACCGCGGCCCAATGGCGAGAGAAGGCAGGCCAGCGCGCGGGAGAGCTTAACGAATTGGCCGGGGAGCGAATTGCCGAGGCTCGGAGCCGCGCCGCGCGGTTCACGAGCGAGAATCCCATTCAGATGATTCTGGCTTTTGCGGCGGCTTCTTTTGTCATCGGATTCGGGCTGAGTCTTTGGAGGTCAAACCGTGGCTGACGGACTAGGACAGAATGGACGAACCGTTGCGGAAGTGTTGAATAGCTGCAAGGAAGATCTGAAGGATTTTGTTGCCACCAGGGTGCAGATGCTGCGCGGCGAAATGAAGGACAAACTTACCGGTCTCAAGCTGGCGTTGCCGGCGCTGGTGGTCGGCGCAATCTTGCTCCTCGTAGCCTTCTTCCTCTTCACCTGGGGCTTGGTATCGCTGATTGCAATGGCCATGATTGGCCAGCCGTACGCTTACACGGTGGCGTTTTTTGCGGTTTTTGCCTTATACGCCCTGGCGGGCGGGGCAAGTGCCGCCTACGGGCTGAGGACATTGAGCGCGCACGGGCTCACGCCGGAGCGCACCTTGCGCGTGCTGAAAGACGACCAAATCTGGCTGCAATCGGAGGCGAGAACACAGCTATGACCAACCCCTTACCCGCCGAAGCGCTGGAGCAGCGCGCCGCCGAACAACGCCGCCGGCTGCATGATTCGGTAGCCGAACTGCGTAGCGCCGTGCGCGAACGGCTGGATGTAAAGCGCACCGCCCGGGAGCATTTCTGGCCCGTTGCCTCGGTTGTTTCGCTGGCTATGTTGCTGCTCGGATACGGCATGGCCAGTATTTTTAGCGGGGATTGAGCCAGTTTTCGTGTCCAACTAGGTACGCGAATCAACTTTAAGTGTGCAAATTTGATACTTCCGGCTATGCGGGGGCGCTTTTGCCGTGGTATAACCCGGGTTGAGCTGTAAACGTCTTTTAGGTACCGAAGGATATCCCGTGACGGACGCAAGGACCGGGACACGATTCCCTGTACATCTTCCGATTAAGGTGCTCGGCACTTCAGAAGCCAAACCGGAGCTGGAAGGTACCACTGAGAACATCAGTGGGGCTGGAGTTTACATCTGGGTCGACCAGACACTCGAGGTAAACTCCCGCGTCGAGTTCGAAATCACGATTCCGGGTTCGGCCATCGCGGCGGAGAAAGACGTGGTTCTTCACTGTATTGGCCGCGTCGTTCGAGCTGATTCCAAATCTTCGGAAAAATCCGGCGTGGCGTGCGTGATCGACGAGTATGATTTCGTGCGCCGGGAAGGAGGTAGCTGATGCTGAAAATTGTCGTCGCCGATAATCAAGCTATCTTCCGCGCTGGAATCGCCAAGGTGCTGGCGGTGGAAGACGATATGCGCGTGGTTGCGCAGGCGCCAACCGTGGAGCAGACTCGCATGGCGCTGGAGAAGTTCCGCGCCAATATCCTCGTTCTGTCGGCGAGTTTTTTGAGCGAAGATGCCGGCATCCGCGTCGTTGCCAACCAGCTTGCCGCCAAGCTCATAGTTCTCGCCGAAAATGGCGACAATCCGCAGCGTTTCCTGACCCTCGGAGTAGATGCCGTCCTCTTCCGTTGCGTCACCGGGGAGGTGCTGCTGGACTGTGTGCGGCGCGTTGCCGCCGGTCAGACGTTTGTTCACGACCTGAAGCAGACGGGAAATGTGGTGGAGGTCGACGATTTCGTGGGGGCGAGGGTGCGCGATCGGCTGACCCCCAAGGAATTGCGTATCGTCGCCTTGATCGTGCAGGGATTCAAGAACAAGGAAATCGCAACGCAGTTGGGCACCACCGAGCAGGTCGTCAAGAATTACCTGCGTAACGTGTACGACAAGATCGGCGTCTCCGACCGGTTGGAACTGGCGTTGTTCACCATTCACCATCGGATTCTTGCCGAAGCCGCTGCCGCGATCGCTACCACCATTCGTCCGCAATAATCACGGGCGCACCAATAAATAAGCCCGCCGTCAAGCGGGCTTTTTTCTTTGGCTCTGGAGATTCTAGAGCAATTCCATAGTTGGTATACCCTTCAATATCACCGCCGGACTTGAAAGCCCGGCTTCTTCACGGGGTATACCTTCCGCGATCCGGTTTATCCGCCGATGTTCTTGTCGCTCGTTTTCAGGAGCTCGTTGACGATCGTGACCAGTTCTTCGGGATTGACCGGCTTTTCCAGGTAGAGATCCGCGAGCGGCTCGGCTGCTTGAAACGCTTCCGCCACGTACCCGGAAACCACCACGACCGGCATGGTCGAGTGCGACTTGGCTGCCTGCACGACCGCACGTCCGTTACCGTCCCCGAGCCGCCAATCGGTTACAACCGCGTCGTAAGTGTTTGCCTCCAGCTTCTCAATAGCCTCGTGTGCAGAGGTGGCTGCTGTAACCACGTGACCGGCAGCTTGCAAAATGGCGCACTTCAGCGTCACAACATGCGGCTCGTCGTCGATGCACAAGATTCTGGCCATACGAGATTATCCTTTTCAGGAAGTCCGAAGTGTTCCACTCTTCCTGCCACAGAACCGCGGGCCGGCAGCTCTGGGTACCTCACGACCAACCTAACCCTACTTGATTTTCAGCGTCTTTGCAGTGCTTGTCAAATCAGGGCAAACCTGGCTCCCAGAGGACACTGCTCGTCAGCTTAGCTTCTTGCCCACCGATTTCGCCTGCGTAAACAGATACAGGTAATCCGGCCCCCCGGCCTTGGAATCGGTTCCCGACATATTGAACCCACCGAAGGGATGGGCTCCCACCATGGCGCCCGTCGATTTGCGATTGATGTAGAGATTGCCGACGTGAAATTCGTGCATCACGCGCTCGATTTTTTCTTCCGCCGTGCCGTAGTAGGAGCCGGTGAGTCCAAACACGGTGTTGTTAGCGATTTCAAGGCCATGCTCGAAATTGCGGCATTTAATCACCGCCAACACGGGCCCGAAGATTTCTTCCTGCGCGATGGTCGCCTTGGGTTCGACATCGGCAATGACGGTCGGCTGAATGAAATAGCCCTGCGGGCCACCGGCTTCTGCCTGAGTAGCGGGACCGCCGCCGCAGATCAACCGTCCTCCTTCGTCCAGTCCTTTGCGGATGTAGGAGAGAATCGTCTCCATCGCGCCCTTGTTGACCACCGGACCCATGCCTGGATTTGCTTCGGCGTCACCCACAGTGATCTTTTCGACGAGGGCTTTCAGGCGCTCGAGAAACGTTTCATAGACGCGCTCGTCGACGATCGCCCGCGAGCAAGCCGAACATTTCTGGCCTTGGAAACCAAAGGCCGACGCGGCGACGCCCGCCGCCGCTGCGTCCAGATCGGCATCGGCATCGACCAGTATGGAATCCTTGCCGCCCATCTCCAGGATCGCGCGTTTGATCCATATCTGGCCGGGTTGCACTTCCGCCGCCTGCCGGTTGATATGCAGGCCCACTTCTTTTGAACCGGTAAAGGCGATGAATCGTGTCTTCGGATGTGCGACCAATGCGTTCCCGAAACTGCTTCCGCTTCCGGTGCAGAAGTTCACCACGCCGTCCGGCATGCCGCACTCTTCCAGAACTTCCACCAGCTTGGCGGCTATGGCAGGCGAGTCTCCGGACGGTTTCAGCACAACCGTGTTTCCGCAAACGATGGAAGCCATGGTCATGCCCGCCGTAATCGCCGAGGGGAAGTTCCAGGGCGGAATCACCGCGCCCACTCCGAGCGGTATGTACCAGAGATAGTCGCGCTCGCCCGGGTATTGAATTGGCGGCTCCGACTTCGCCAGCCGCAGCGCTTCGCGCGCATAGAACTCGCAGAAGTCGATGGTTTCACCGACGTCGGCATCGGCCTCGGCCCAGTTCTTGCCCACTTCGAAAACCATCCACGCCGCCCACTCGAATTTGCGCTCGCGGATGGTCTTGGCTACCCGCAGCAGCAACTGCGCCCGCTCTTCGACCGGGGTTTTCCGCCAGCTCTCGAAGGCGCGCAAGGCGGCTTCCATGGCGAGCGGGACCTCTTCGACGCCGGCCTTTTGGAACACGCCAACCACCTGCGAAGGCCGCGAAGGATTGATCGATTCGAACTTGTTGCCGGCCTTGAGTCTGCGTCCGCCAATAATCAGGTCGTACTCGCGGCCGAGTTGAGTCCGCACACGCTCCAGCGCCTGGCGCATCTTGTGCGCGTTTTCCTCACGGCGGAAGTCGAGAAACGGCTCATTCCTGAACGGCCCCGATTCAATGTATGCGCGACCCTGCGCCTGCGTAGTAGCCATTATGAAAGCTCCCAATCCGGATTCCTCATCAACACACTCTTATCTATCTCATTTTAACGCCGAACCCCAGTACTGTGCAGCAGGCATGCGTCCCTGCATCAGCCGGCGATGCGGCTACGAACTCGCCGTAGCAGAATTGCTCAATGGTCCTGGGTGACCGGCTCGGGTGTTCGAACCGTGGCCTTGCGCTCCAGTTTATCCCAGGAGAACGCGCCGCCTTCGGCAGCTCGCTTCAGGGTTTTGATCAGCACGAGAGAGAATAGCTGGCGATAGGCGAAGCGCTGCAGCCACACGTGGCCCAGCAACATCCAATCCGCCCGCCCCTCGCGCCGTTCCAGAGCGAAAGCAATCGCGGAAGCGATGAAATCGATGACCAGGAAGATGGCGAAGAAGACCACCAGTTGCTGGAAACTCGCCGGGTCCGCCGTATCCGGATGGAAATGCTTGTCCCACACCAGGTACTTGAGCGTGCCCACGACGAACATGAGGTCAATAAACGGCGAGAACAGCGGCAGCATGATCTGGAACACCACGATGTTGGGAAGGGCCATCCAGCCGAGCGCTCCCTTGCGGGCAAATGCCGAGCGATGTTTCCAAGTGGCCTGCAAGATCCCAAACGACCAGCGAAAACGCTGCCGCATCAGCCCGTTGGCCGACGACGGAGCCTCGGTAAACGCCAGCGCCCTGTCTTCGTACTCGACTTTGTATCCGGCTTGCAGCAGCGCCATCGTCAGGTCGGCATCTTCGGCAACCGTGTCGACGTGATATCCGCCGCACTGCTTTACCGCCTGCGTGCGCCACGCGCCGATGGCGCCGGGAACAACGCTCACCGCCGAGAACGTATTCAATGCGCGGCGCTCGAAATTCTGGCTGGTGATGTACTCCAGGGCCTGCCAGCGTGTCCACAGATTGATCTTGTTTCCTACTTTGGCATTGCCCGCCAGGGCGCCGATCTTCGGGTCGGTGAAATGCGGCACCATGCGCCGGATTGCATTCGGAGCAATGATCGTATCGGCGTCAATCCCTACAAAAATTTCCTCGGTCACGTATTCAAGGCCATGATTGAGCGCCGAGGCTTTTCCCCCGTTCGCTTGCGTCAAGATGGTCAAGCGGCCCTGCGCGATCTCCTTCCGGAACGTCTCCCGCGCCACTTCGCCGGTGCGGTCCTTGGAACCGTCATCAATGACAATCACTCGAAGGCTGGGGTAATCCGAGTTCAAGACGGCCATTACCGTGCGCTCGATGACCTTCTCTTCGTTGTAGGCAGGGATCAGAACCGCGACCCGCGGCTGGTAGTCAGACACACCCGGGTGATCTGTCCCGCGCCGCCGGAAACGGTCGTACATGGCAAGCGCTCCGACCGAGACCAATCGCCCGCTCATCAGCAGGTCGCCGACGAAGAAGACCAGCACGATGAAACTGTTGACCATGCTCAACAGCCAGAAACCTGTCGCATCGACGCGCGCCCAGAAACGCTCGTTGTTGGCGATGGGCGGCATGACATCGTTGTAGGTCTTCCCCAGCAACGTGGCCACCGACACGATTTCGAACCCGCGCGCGCGCAACTCGCGAATGATGAGGGGCAACGCGGCAACCGTCTGCGCACGGTATCCGCCGCCATCGTGCAGCAGAACGATGCCTCCGCCGCGGCGTTGCGCCTGCTCCAGCACGCTTTCCGCGATCTGTTCGGGAGTGGGACGGGGATCGTCGCGCCAGTCGTTCGGGTCAATTTTGTCGCCGACGGTGATGTAGCCCATTTGCTGCGCGACTTCCAGCGGACGCACCTCATCGGCCGTATCCGGCTCCTGATCGATCGAGTAGGGAGGACGGAACAGGACCGGCTTGACACCCAGCTTGGCTTCGAACAGGCGCTCGGTCAGATTCAGTTCGACCATCATGTAGCGCCTGGAGATTCCGCTGATGTCCGGGTGCGTGAATGTATGATTCCCGATCTCATGCCCCTCGTGGAAAATGCGCTGCAACACACTGGGAAACTTTTCCGCTGACAAGCCGATGACGAAGAACGTCGCCTTCGCGTTCTCCCGTTTGAGAACATCGAGGATCTTCGGCGTCCACTGGGGATCGGGACCATCGTCAAAGGTGAGCGCCACCATCCGATTGCCGCCGCCGAACTGGCCTACGCGGTATGGTGTGGGAAGCTTGCTGAAATTCTCGTCGGTGATCACGCCGCTGGATGCATCCACGTCAACATCGCGAGTGCCATTCGACGGAAGGTTTTGCACCTGAAGGATCTCGCCCGAACCCTCCATATCGACGTCCTGCCCGGGAGGCACATCGCGCAACTTCTCCGGCGCACGCGCTTCACTCGGTTGATCCCACACCGCCCACAACGATCGATCCTCCGAGCCCAGCCGCCACAGCGCGAACGTCGAGATGCCCATCGAGCGGGCAGCGCGCATCTGGTTCAGCGAGGTCACCGCATCCAGATACCACACGTCGTGACGATTCTTCTGATCGTCCTCGTAGACAAGGTGCGGATTCAACGAATCGGAGTCGAAATCAATCTTGGCTTCCGAATCGCGCGCCTCCAGCCATGCTTCCTGCACCGAGACATTGTGGACACCGGCCTGCCCCGGCTTCTTGCCCTTCTGAGTCGACCAGTCGTAGCCATAATTGCCGATGGCGCAGATAATTTTTTCACGCGGAGCGACCTTCAGCAAAGTTGTGAGATTCTTGACAAACCAATCCTGGCCGGCGATCGCACCCGGTTCGCCACCCGGGTAGTGCTGATCGTAGTTCATCAGGATCAGCCCGTCGGTTACTTTCGCAATCAACTGGTAATCGAAGTCCGGGTTGTTGGCGGGAACGCTCACGAAGAGTTTGAGTCCGCGTGAATGCAGATCGTTCGCTAATTCCTGCACCAGAGCCCGGTATCCCGCTTGCGAGTGCAGGGGGAATCCTTCGATGTCCAGGGTCACTCCGCGATATGGGTTCGTGGCCAGAAACACCGACAGCTCCTGCCGAAAGTGCGCCCGCGCCTCGGGAGAGTCCAACATCCTGCCGACATCCGCCTTCCATTCGTTGACGATCGGATCAAAGTTGTTGACCAGGGGCAAAACTTCCATCTGGGCATTTTCCTGCTTCAGGTAGGGCATTACCTTGTCATCGACCGGCATGACACGGCCGTTCTGGATAACATCGAAAAGCGTGTTAGCCTGGGTAACTCCCTGCAGGCGGCCGTCCGGAGTCAGCACATGCAGCCATTCCGGAAACAGAAGGTCGATCTGGTGAACGTACTGCCGTAGCGAGGAGAAACTCGCTGCATCCCACTTCACGTAAAATGCGCCGCGAATACCTTCTTCGGAATTCAGCACCACCTGCGACGCCGGGACACTCGTTTTGCGGTGTGTGCCGGTGCGCTTGGCGTGTCTCTTTTCGTTCACTTTCAGCGCGTGGTAGGACTTCTTCTGCGTCGCCAGCAGCAACGCCGGAATACTGGCATCGCGCACCACCGTGATTACGAAAAACGCAATGAGCAGAGAAAGAACGATCCCGATGACGTCGATGGTGCGGCGGATTCGCCTCCATCGTTTCTTCTGGGGATCATAAAAGACCGGCTTCAACATGGGAAACTACAGCTTACCTCTATGTTATGGGGCCACTTGGGATGCGTCAATGAAAGTACCACGCCGTGGCACCAATCCCAACTAGCCCGAAGATGTATGATTCGGTGCGTGTTCGAATTCGTTCGCAGGAACCTTAGGTTCGTTCTCTGGGTGACGGCGGGGGCGCTCTGTCTGCGGCTCCTTACCGTATATAAACTCGGAATGGTCGCCGGAGACTCGCTGGTTTACGACGATATCGCGAAGAATCTCTTGAATCACGGCAGCTATGCGCTGACCACGTCCGAAGGCATACAGCCTACTCTGGTTCGACTGCCCGGTTACCCTTTTTTTCTCGCGCTCGTGTTTGCCGTTTTTGGCCAGGACCACTTTCGTGCGGTCATGCTCGTGCAAGCCGTCATCGATATCGGCACTTGCGTGTTGGTTTGCGACATGGCTCGACGGACTATCTCTGAAGCAGCCGCGCGCATAGCGTTTCTGCTCGCCGCCCTCTGCCCTTTTATCGCAACCTATGCCACTACGCCCCTGACGGAAGTGCCCTCAATCTTCTTTCTCGCGCTTTCCCTGCGGCAGGCGATTCTTGCTTTCGACGACCCGCGCTACCGGAACTGGATCTATTGCGGCTTGGCCGTGGCTGCGGCCATCCTGCTGCGTCCCGACAGCGGCCTCATGCTGGGCTCGCTAGGCCTCGTCGTTCTGTTTCAGCTCTACCGCAATCCCGCGGAGCGAAAGAAGCTGCTCGCCGGCGGACTGTTGATGACGGCGGTTGCGCTTGCGCCCCTGGTGCCCTGGACCATACGAAACTGGCGGGTCATGCATGTCTTCCAGCCTCTGGTAACGATGGAGGCATCCGACCCTGGCGAGTTCATTGCTCGAGGTATGGGGCGCTGGCTGGGAACCTGGCTGGTGGATTACTCCAACGTGGAAGATGTCGCCTTCCATATCGACGGTGAGCCGGTCGATGTTCAACTTGTGCCGGCACGCGCCTACGACAGCCCGCAAGAGCGTGAATACGTTGCACAGCTCTTTGCCGAATACAACAAAACGACCACTACCACCCCCGAGCTCGACCGGCAGTTCGGCGAATTAGCGCAACAGAAGATTCGCCTCCATCCCTTTCGCTATTACGTCGGTCTACCTGTGCTGCGGCTCCTGGACATGTGGTTCCGTCCGCGCACGGCAATTCTGCCCTTCGATGTGCACTGGTGGCGATTCCGCATTGATCCCTGGAATACCGTCGGTTCCGTCCTGATCGGTTTTTTAAACCTGATGCTGGTGGGCGCCGCCATCGTGGGCATCTTCCGCGGCGAACCGGTGCGCCACATGGCTCTGCTGCTCGTCTATCCAGCGGTGCGCTCGCTCTTCCTGATGACCACGGGAACGGCGGAAGAGCGCTACACCCTGGAGTGCTTCCCTTGTGTTTACCTGTTGGCGTCACGCTGGTTGGCGACTTTGCGGGCCGTCCGGAGGTGAGAAAACCACGGTCTACATTGATAACGGAGGTTCGGGTTCGGTTGGCTGAAGCGGCGAATCGCTCATCCGGAACCGCGTGCGGACGTGCTCGGAAATCAGTTCCACGGCGGCGCGATTGTCGTCCGGGCCAGTCTTGATGAGATACCTCATGGCATCGACGAGCAGACGCTGGCCTTCAACATAGCGAGGATCGGAGGTGCGGTGACGATTCAGATGCTCTGCGCTGGGACGGGCCGGAATGAATAAAACTTTACCCATGAAACCTCTAGAGCAATTCTAAAGTCAGCATACCCCTCATCTCACCGCCGGGCTTGGAAGCCCGGCTCCTTTGCGGGTATACCTTCCGCGAATTCGGTCTAACTACTAAGAGTCCGGGGTGCGCCCGTGCCGTTGCCTCACCCCGGGCTATTCTATCTCAAGCCGCCAAAAAGATGGCCGGCAACGTGCCACTCCCCAACCAGGGTCCCCGGCAAACA
>Ga0187861_10005213_pt1 | contig 10519 bp, 7 predicted proteins | sample June2016WEW_10_1_3_FD_132986 | JGI IMG/M metagenome (GOLD analysis project Ga0187861, IMG submission 132986) | Peatland microbial communities from SPRUCE experiment site at the Marcell Experimental Forest, Minnesota, USA - June2016WEW_10_100 | ecosystem: Environmental > Terrestrial > Soil >...
ATGATACAAAGCGACCGACAAACAATACGAGGTGTTCGGGGTTGGCGAGGTCTCGCAAGAGCGTTGGAGAAGTCGTGAGATTCGCGAACTCTTCCGGTGTAATGCCGTTGGGGATGATCCTGATTCGCTCCTTAGGTGCGCCAAATTGCACGTGCAGCTCCTTATCCATTGGCGTCAGAGCGATGAGCGCAGCAGCGGCGCGCAACACGGCACGTCCGAAGACGACGTCGGCGAGGTTTTTGGCCGCTTCGCGAAAACCCCCGTACGACGATATCAGATCGTGCGATGTAAGAACAAATGGCGTCTTCTGGAGTTTCGACGCGATCGCCACGAGGCTCGGCTCAGCGTGCAAATATTGGTGGACGTGAACGATATCGTATTCTCGAATGTGCTGGAACAGGTAGCGTATCAGCCCGGGCGTCAAGTATAGCGTATAAAGCGCAAGTCTTGGCCTAAATCGGTAGATTTTTACGCCCTCTTCGTCTACGTCAAAACCGGGCAGATCGGGCAATGAATTTCGCAGCGTAAGCCCCTTGTTTGAAATACCGGGCACGTCCTGTTGCGCTACGGAAGTCGAGGTAACGACTGTCACGTCGTGACCCAGTTTTGCGAGCTCTCTGGATATGTGAAATACGTGGAATTCGACTCCGCCTGCCCTCGGATAAAATCGCTCTACAACCTGTAATATTCTCATTAAGCTCCCTCAGCGCGGTGCTACCGTGAGATCTGTCGCTTAAGCCAGATGCGGTACAATGAGAGACCGCGTATATTAGCGTTAATCTAAAAGCCCCTCCAAGGTGAACCAATCCTCAGTTTGGGTGTTCACGCGTTCGTTTCGTTTTCGCCCTGCAGCTTTGCCGCTCGACTGTCTGGAAGGCTCGGTGACCAAACCAGCGCAATTGCAAAAATGCTGCATCCCGCCATGAGGGTGCTTTTTCGCTCCTCCCAAGCTTAATGACTGTCGAACTAAGAAGTCCAGCCGATCGACACGTCTGCACCGAATCACGAAAGCAGCCCCTCGTAAACGTTCAGCAGGTTTTGAGCGATATTCTCCCATGAATAGGGAAAAACAAGTTCTCTCGTCTTGACCGCAGCTCCTTGCGACTTCAGGAGCTTCAACCGGTCAGGAAACTCCGCGACGTCGGCGTAGTAAAACCCGTCTGCTTCACTGAAAATCTGTGGCAGGCCGCCAAACCGTGTCGAAACCACAGGTAATCCACACGCCATAGCCTCAAGAACCGATAGTGGGATATCGATGCTTCCTGCGGCATCGGTCGTCGGAAACATGTAGCAGTCCGAGAGCGCATAGAACTCCTCGATCTTGGGATTGTACGCATGTGTGACCATGACGCCTGCTCTCTCTAACAGCTCTGTAACATCGCGTTCGTATTTAGTTGCAGGTCTCCCGACCAAAAAAACCTGGTTTTCGTCATCTTCTTGGATCTTCTTCAGACACTCCACATTGCGCCACTTTCGCACCGATCCTACGTGCAAAATAACAAATTTGTCTGATTCGACTTCATACCTCGCCCGCAGCTCCTTCTTTTCCGCGCTTGAAATAGGGTGGAACCTGTCGAGATCAACGCCGCTGTATACGAACGGCATTACGTTACAGCCAAGTCGGCGGTATGTCGCTTCCGCTTCAGCCGATTGGGTCAATACCAGGTCAGGTTTTATAAGAGGGACGGTGGGCTCAAGAAGCGACGAAAACGCGAACCAGAGCCCGTGGGAATACCCTCGAAATGGAATGATCGGTGAAAACATCACGGTCTTGGGGTTTTTGCACATCCTTTGGAGGATTCGCGTTAAGAGAAAACTAAAAGGAGAGGCGGCCATAATGGCGTGTATGACGTCAGGCTTGAACTTCTTGACCTTATCCCACTCATCGAGCGACAACAGACGTTGTAAGTCAAAAAACGTGACGTCGCATTCCTTCGCTAAGATAGACAACAGGTTGTGAGCCATGACTTTGCGAGCTTCATCGGGCGGTGAAACAGTGCCAACTAAGCATATCCTCACTCTAAAAACCCCCGCGAAGCTTTTTGTTGGTCTCTAGGTTCCTTAGTCTCGCAGCCCTCACCGTGCCGCGCGTCCTCGCGGCTTGATGCGCGCTGTACATCGCTACCCCGTGCGGCGTCGATCACGACAAAAAAGTTCAATGTACTGTTCATTGATCACTGAGGAGGCTATCGTGTGATTGCATTTCGACCAAAATCGGCCCCTAGCGGTTCGTTTACGGGCGCAAGCGTCTGAGCGCTGGGCCTGGCGGGAGACCGAGCAGCACGCGAAGATTGACCTCAGCGGCTATGCTCACGCACCGAGCTACGTCACGAAGACCGGTTGGCGTGCTTCAGAAACACTCGGGCAGACTTGATCAATCCCGATAGTTCATACAAACCGTCTCTACCTAAAATATTTCGCATGGCGATTTTTGCGTAGCTTGCGCTGATATAGTAGTCCTTGAGCGCTTCCTCCACTCGACAAACGAGGTCTTCAGTTGCCATGTTGGGATACGAGATGACACATCGCTGATGTCCGTTCTCATCAATGGTCTTGCTCGGGTCAGATTCGAGCAGGTAGCCGTTGTCGGAGACCCACTGATAGAACTCGGTCCCGGGGATGGGGGTTGCAACCGATATTTGCAGTAAATCGGGTTTGATGTCCTTGATAAACCGAACTGTTTGCTGTATGGTGTCTTCTGTCTCGTCGGGCAAACCAAAAACGAAGTCAGCCAAAATCTTTAAACCCACCTTTCTTGCATCAGCGGTAAATCGCTTAGAGTCCACCGTCTTGATCCCTTTCTTTATGTTTTTGAGTATCTTTTCGCTGCCCGACTCGTAGCCGACGTCGAGGAGGCGGCAGCCCGCCGATTTCATTATCCGCATCGTTTCATAGTCAAGGGTTACTCGGGCATTGCAGGACCAGCGAACGTTAATTTCACGTCGTTGAATCTCTTCGCAGATTTCTCTGACTCTCTGCGTGTTGATCGTGAACGTATCGTCTTCAACAAAGATCTCCTTGACTGCAGGGAGCTCGTTGCTGACGTACTCGAATTCGTCAACGACATTGGAGACGCTTCTCGCTCGAAACTTCCTGCCCATGAACGTGATCGGCCATGAGCAGAACGTGCACTGGTTTGGACACCCACGCGCGGTGAATACCTGCACCATCGGGTACAGTGCATGGTTGAGCGTGTAGTCCCTAATATCAAGGTGGTTCTTGTACACGCTCGTCACGAACGGGATAGCGTCGAGTTGTCCGGAAGTCATAAAGGGTCGGTCTGGCGTCTGGACCGTGCGCCCATCTCGCCGATATGAGATCCCGGGCACCGCTCCCAAATCAGTCCCTTCCTCAGTTGCCGCGGCGATGTCTCTGATCGTCAGGTCATACTCGTACCTTCCCACCACGTCCACGTGGTCTTCGAGCATTGCGTCGTGAAACTGAGACGCCGGCGGTCCGACTAACACCGACAAAAAGTCAGCATCTTGTTTCAACTGCCCGATGATGTCGATGTCGTTTTTTACGCTTGCGAAATTCGACTCGATCACAAGTATATCCGGATCGAACGCATCAATATCGTTCTTGACCTCTGGCACGCCCCATTCCTTTGCTGGCGCGTCTACCAGTGTGGCTTGGTAGCCTATGTCTTCAATGGCCCCTGTCGCGTACGACAACCAAATTGGATAAAAGTACGTGCCCCCAAGCGAGACGCCCCCCTGCCATCTTTCGCACCTATGGAACTTGGACAGGGTTTTTCCGTTTGACACAAACGGCGGGTTAAGTAGGTAGACCCTCACGTGATGCACCCACCTGCTGTCGTTTTTGTGATATTTGCGTGCACGGGTATTTTACCTCTTCTCCCGAATCTAACCGAATCCCTACCCTTTATACTTCTCCGTCACCTATGTATCGAACGTGATCAGCGCATTGGCCTTTCTTTGACCATCGTGTTTTTCGGTCTCAATCAACGCTATAAGTCCTTGACCTGGCCTCCACGACCTAAAGGCTCATTCCGCTGCAAATACTTTGTGCGTCGCCGTAGAGCGTGCTCGATTTTAGCGACATAGTTCGTAAAACTTTTCCGATGTACCCTTTGCGATGATGCTAGTTTATCAGTTTGCGTGCATTTGGTTCTTCGCTACAATTCGTTTTCAGTCTAAGAACATTTCTGCCTCTCTCAGAACCTGATCCTAGCTTGAGCCTATTCTGCTTAAGCCCGTTTTGAGAATAGTCCTCGCAATGCTTCATGGAATCCTCAACATCTTTCTAAAATCCGCCTTCACGACCAACAAACAGTCACCTGCGATTAAGACACTTGATATTTAAAGGCAGGTGACCGAATATTAACTACTGAACATAGTTACGGTGAGCTCTTGCATCTCCTTGAGATCTGAGATGCCACGCATTCATGATCTCATCGCGCAGATTCATGAAAATAGATTTGATCCTCGGTCAAATCAATAGCTCGAGCACTGGTCTTTGCTGACGTCCTCGTCGAATCGATTTTTTCCCAAAGAACCGAGTGTCTTCTGGACAAAAAGTCTCTCCAAGCCAGTAAGAGCAGGTATTCATCGAAAAGCACGTATGATGCTAATCGAAGGAGTGAGACCTGCCTGCACGGGGCGCCGCTGTACGCCCGGTGCAATCGGGGCACGAAGTGCAGGTAAAGAAAGAGCAGGATAAGAAAAAGCGCGGACATGATGAATATATGGCTCAGCACCAAATCCGGGTTCCCTATTACTATGTAGCCGACTAGTATCCCGACAAACATGAAGGGGGTGAACATAAGCAAGCCCTTGTGGGAAGGAAATATAATGAGGCGGTACCAATCCTTCGGGACAAAGAGATGATGCCAGTGCTTGAAGATGGTCTGGATGGTGCCCAAGCAGCGCCGTTTTTTTTGCGTTCGTTGTTCAGCAAATGACGTCGGAGCGGGCTCGTAAGATATTGCATTGGGCTCGAACGCCACCTTGTAGCCTTTCTTCCGTATCGCTATTGACATGTCCAGATCTTCGCCGATCATCGCCGTGTCAGCATCGACTATAGCTTTCCTCCAAGCGTTAATCGACCCTTCGAAAAGGCAGGCGGAATCCAAGGCAGACTCGCCCGTGCGGAGCACATCTTCTAGCCCCCAGTAGAACTGCTCGGCGCGCGGAAGGTGGCTTTCGGGGTTTGCGACCACGTATCGTCCCCCGACTCCACCTATTTGGTCGTCTTTGAAGTGGGGGACTAACTCTGCCACGGCACGCTCGTCAAATACCGAATTCGCATCCGTTACGAGTATTATATCTCCCGCAGCGTGGGCTTTTCCACAATTGATCGCAGATGCCTTGCCATTTCGCTCGTTCTGACACACGAGCTTGATCTGCGGGGTTCCACCTTCTTGGGAGATCCGCCGAACGATGCTCCTTGTGTCATCCGAGGAGCCCGAGTCGACCACGAGGATCTCATACTTCTCGTTGGGGTACCGCAGATCTCGCAGATTTTGGATCCGCTTTTCAATCACCCCGTCTTCATTGTACGTCGGGACAATTACGGAAACGAAGGGCTGGTACGAGTAATCCTTGTCGCTGGGCTTGTGACGCAGAGCGAATCGTAGCATCAAGAGCGGGTAGCCCACAAACACCCAGATGAGAAGAGCTGCAAGCGCATACACCGCAATAAGGGCTAGCGTGGGAATAGGATACACGTTCACTAGTGGCATCTCCCCTAGTGTGGCAGAAAAACTAATGCACAGCATCAGTTTCCCCCCAATCGGGTTGACGCGTTCCTTTTCGTTCCCGATTCATTCAGGCCATTCAATTGAGGCTGTCGCAAGCGTCGCTTGCACAAAAAAAGGCCGATTTTGACGCCGTCTCTCAGTGAAGCCAGCTTTGCTCGATCCGCTCGAGCGCGGTAGCTGATCTCAGTGGATTGCCCGTCGATCACGACAGTTTGGAGCCCGCTCTGCAGGAGGTCGGCAGCGGGCACGCTGTCGATGACCGTGCCGATTGAGCGTCCCTCGTTTAACGTCGGAATGACGACAGATACTGTCTCCATGACCTCACCCGTTCTCTGACCGTGCCATAGCGTCCGTGGTATCGGTGATCCCCCTTTGATCGAGCGATTTGCGTCGGTTGCTCAGTTCAGCAGCGTCAAACTGCTCGATCCTTCAAAAACCACCGCTACACATATTCGCCTATTCACAGCACCGCTACCAGAGCGCAACCGCCCGCTTCAAAAGCCCCAAAAAAAGAACGGGCCGGCATCTCAGCGCCATGATTTTTGTGCGTATCCGTAGCTATACGTCCAATGTATAAAAACGTTATGGCAATATTGCAAGATTAGGAAAATATTGTCCGATGAAAACAATATTGATATCAATAATTTAAATTTATATAAAAAACTTACCAGAGACCCAAGAGTCAAGTTGACATCACTTCGTGCGGTTCGCTAACGACTTCTGGTTCGTCTACAAGTTCGGGGGTATCAGATCGTCATTAGTACCCATGAGTTCTTGCTCAGTCGTCAAAGCCACGTGCGTGACTGACGTATCGATCGTTCATCCGAACGTCTTTGTCAGGTGCAGGGTCGCCGTTACACCTAGTCGCGGGTGTAGGTACGTCGTACATCTGGCCACAGCGTCGTGCAATTTGCCCGTGTGCTTACAGAAATGCCGCTCAACCCAACCAGTACTTTGGCGATAGCTACCGCCAAACAAACTATTCGGCTATTCACAGCACCCTACCAGAGAGCGACCGCTTAGAACGAGCATCATGCCGAGGCGATCCACCATGACGATAGCAGATCCACGGCGCGGAGCAGCGATCAAAAAAAAGCGCCGTGCCTGGCAAAAAAGGCCTGTCGAGGCATTTGCAAACGGAGGACCGCACCAGGGGTCTGCCTAATCCTCGCTTTCAGGGAAAAAATCAGGAATTCATCAAACACCGAGTAGCTTCTGCTAATCGTGCATCACAAAAGCCAGTGAGCTACGTGCATACGCGTAGCTCCTTAGCATTCACCAAGCTTTCCTGTGTCACCACTCGACTTTGCGGCCGCGCGTGTACTGCGTCAGCTCGCCCTGCCGCTGTCCAGGGAACCGCAGCTAAACCTGGTACGGCTGCCAAACGTGTTGAGCTGGACTCGCGGTTTGAGCAGGGCAAGCGGAGGTTACGACACAGCACGCGACTGCCGCGCAGGTCGTGGTCGGACACGTGACGGGGCACGGAGGGGAGCAGCACGATGCGGTGGTGCAGCTCGTGCACTGAGCGCAGCTCGTCGCCGGACACGTGCTGGTGGCGCCACATTTATCGCTGCGAACAGCGAAAGCGCCACGAATAGCCCCAATAAAGAAACAACTACTCTTTTTATTCTTCCTTCGACGCACAAATCGGGCTTGCCGAGGACGAAGCCCGTTCAGTTCGCATGAGCAAGGTCAGCACAACGCAAGCCCCTTTCAGCGATGATCGCTGATACGCGTGCTGACGCTATTGATGCTCGATACCAGAGTTAGCGTCGGCCAACATATATATCTTGCTAAAAGATTGCACGATACGATGGATGTTGCTGTTTTCTGACAACCTTCGCAGATGCCCCACGCGATGGGAGGGTATAGCCTGGCGAGCCTTTTCCGAAGTGTGAGCTGCTGCGCTGAAGATCCCGTCTGGCTGGAGAAGCAATCGCCTGCTGCTGTTACCGTCACCGTGACCCTTCGACTGCACACAATTTCGGCGGCACCCTGAACGAAGCACTCGGCGACGTATGCAGCGGCTTCGCGCAATAATGATCTACCGCGAGGTTCGCGCGCGTTGCTCGCGATTTCAATAGAGTCGCGGTTTTTTTTCGAGTTGCGTTTGACCGACGTTCTTGGAAACCTGTTCCAGGCGTCGCCTGCACAAAAAAAGCCCTATTCTTACGCCGTCCCGCAGTGACGCGAGCTTCGGCCGATCCTTTCGAGCGCGGTAGGTGATCGGGATTTCCCGTATGCGCAAGCCGTTCCTCACGCATTCAGCGAACATGTCAGCTTCAATTTCAAAGCCGGGCGCTGCGAGCTCCAAGCGCCGAATCGCGTCGCTTCGGTAGGCCCAGAAACCTGTGCACACGTCGCTGACGTGCACACCAGACAGCCCCCACGCGAGGAGCGAGAGGAGGACGTTCCCCACGACGTTGAGTGCGGTCATGGCTCCCGGCTCTATGGTACCCTTGAGTCGCGATCCGATGACCACGTCGTATTTCTTGAGCAGGCGGGTCATCTCTGTCGCCATTTCGATCGGGTACGTGTCGTCCCCATCAACCATAATCGCGTAGTCGGCGTTGATGGACTTAAATGCCGTTTGAATGGCCACACCCTTTCCCGGCCGCTCTTCGAGTATGATCGTCGCTCCCTTTTCGATGGCGATCTCCCTCGTGTTGTCGGTGGATCTCCCGTCGATCACGTACACGGCAGTTTTTAGCCCGCTCTGCGAGAGGTCGTCAACGGGCACGCCGTCGATGACCTTGGCGATTGAGCGTCCCTCGTTTAACGTCGGAATGACGATAGCTACGGTTTCCATCGCCTCGCCTTCTTGGATATCGTCCGTGAGATCGGCGATTCCTCCCTTTGATCGTTCTAGTAGGGCCACAGCTGCGAAGACTGTTCTCCGGGCTGGTGCATCACAACTTAACTATTGTTAAAGTATTTAAAAGTTGCCTAAAGTTATCAATAATTTAATTTAACAAAAACGTATATTAGAGCCTCGAGTTACGGTGGCATCACCTCGTGCTGTTCGCTAAAGATTGCGTTATCTTCGTCTCCACGTTTGGCTGTTCGGATTGTCATTGTTGATCGAACCGATTTGCTCGTCGGTTGCTCATTTCAGCAGCGTCACGCTGCTCAATCTTTCAAAAGTATCTAACAAGGAGGATTTCAATTACCTAAACGGTGCGCAGGAACTACCCTTCCGAAGCTGCACGTTGTACTGCGGACGATCGGTTTGCGGGTACGTGACCGTAGCCCTAACGGATTGTCAACGCTTCCCGACGCCGCGACGCACGCCATAATGACGAGACGTGCATCTCGCAGACTCGCAACGCATCCGAAACCGTACCGAAACCGTACCAAAAGTTAACCACATTTCCGCTCTCGTGTAGGCCGATCGCGGCACCGTTGCGTTCATCTCCCGGAATGTGGATGATCGTGCGTTCTATTTTGCCACGAACAACACCTCGAAGCTTCCCGAGGATTACCGCACGCGACTCAACGCAATTGGCATACCCGCTGACGCGGAGCACGTCATCACCCCGCTTGCGCCCCTTATCGCGTACCTGCGAGCGCGCGGTAACACACGTGTATCTGCTCGCGAACGCCACCGACAGCGGCTGTATCTTGTCGGTGCTCGAACAGGCATCCGGCCGCACGCCGGACACGGTTTTTGGTAAGCCTAACCCGCTTTTGTTGGGGCGCGTGACAGCTCAATACCGGCCGGACCAGATGGTGGTCGTGGGCGACCGACTGTACACCGACAGGACGATGGCGCGCAACGTGGGATGCGATTTCATCTGTGTATTGAGCGGCAAAACCACGCGTGAACGGATAGACGAACTCAGCGAGGACGAGTTCCCGTCGCTCATCGTGAGGGATCTTAGGGGCCTGCTGACGTGAGCAGTTGGACCGACCGACCCGTTGCCGACGACTAAACGTGAACGGAAACGACGTGGATGAGAGTGTCTCTCTCAGCGTGTGCTTTGCCGTGTTACCGTGAGCCGATGGCGGCGGCGGAAGCTATATATCCAAACGACTGAGACCTCCCGCGCATGCGGCGAGGGATTATTGCAGTGCTGCTTATCTGCGCGTTCGTTGTCCTCGCAGCGTACTACCAGGCAAATATTACGCAACACCTCGATTACCCACGCGAAGGCGAGGTGAGTGCGAACTACGCGAAGTACGTCGGGCAGAACGTCACGATATCGGGCACGGTCGCCGCGACAGACGTTGGGTCGTTTCAGCTCAAGGGGTTGTACGGCACCTACACGATCCTCTCGTCGGAGGCGGTGCAGCGGGGGGATGTCGTCACCGTTGTCGGTACGCTCCAGCCCGGGCACCAACTGCGCGCGGTGGCGATGTTCGTCTCACCCTGGCTGCTAAGCGAGCTTGTCTACGTCCGATCGTTTATTGCGCTCATCGTTCTTGTCGTGCTCTTTTTCATGAGTTGGCGGTTTGATTGGCGGGCATTCGTTATTAGGCCGCGTGAAAAACGTCGAGATCGCGATCAGCTCAGCGAGAGAAAGGTGGAGTGAGTAGCCGTGGACTGGATGGCGCACATCGCGTTTGCCTTTATTCTCTGCGCGCTCCTTGCGCTCAGGTGGCCGGTGTTTGGCGGGCGCAACACCGTGCTCGTGATGATCGGTGCGATCCTGCCGGACATCTTCAAGGTGTACCTGCCGTTGCAGGTGCTCGGCATTTATGCGCAAGATTCTCTTGCGCTCTTCCACATCCCGATCGGCACGCTCCTCGTGTGCGGAGTGTGCGCCCTGTTCTTTGAAGAGGGAACACGCGTGCGCG
>Ga0187861_10005214_pt1 | contig 10519 bp, 8 predicted proteins | sample June2016WEW_10_1_3_FD_132986 | JGI IMG/M metagenome (GOLD analysis project Ga0187861, IMG submission 132986) | Peatland microbial communities from SPRUCE experiment site at the Marcell Experimental Forest, Minnesota, USA - June2016WEW_10_100 | ecosystem: Environmental > Terrestrial > Soil >...
AGAAAGAAAAATAAAATATAGAATAGTTTTTTCATAATGCATCCTTATTTGTTCCTGGCGATAGATTTTACTGCTTAATAAATTTCCTCACTTCCACCGTCCTGTCATCGGTCAAGCGCACAAAATAGACGCCGCTGGGCAAATTTCTGATATCAATTTGCGTCTTTGGCTCAGTGATTTGGCGGGTGATGAGTTGTTGACCGTTCAGATTCGTAATAGAAATTCTACCTGTCGCTGGGGCTTCAATGGTGATATAATTGGATGTTGGGTTGGGGTAAATGCTCAGGAAATTGGCATCTGAAAGAATATCATCAATTCCAACGACCGTACGAAAATAATAATAGGTGCTATCTCCACTCTCTATTATGGTTCCAGTATTATTCCATTGTTTAAATGAATCACTTATTTTAAAGTTATTTGCATCGTATGTATAGTTAAAATAACAGGAATTCACCCAGGCACCACTGTTCCATTCTTGTCCTAATATACTTGTCTGATTATTATAGGCATCATAGGTACAGGTGTATAGGAATGAATTCACCCAGGTGTTTCCTTCCCAATTTTGGCGTAATGTAATTGTCCAATTATTGTTGGCATCGTAGGTATAGGTATTTTGGAAATAATTCACCCAATCACTGCCGTTCCATTCTTGATATAACAAACTTGTCAGATTATTATTGACATCATAGGTATCGGTTTCGAGCGAACTATTCTCCCAAGTGCTTTCATGCCAAACTTGGTATAAAACATTTACCTGATTATTGCTGGAATCATAGGTGTGGACGTTTTGCCAGTCATTTACCCAGGCGCTTCCGTCCCAGTTTTGATATAACAAAATTGTCAGATTATTATTGGTATCATAGGTATTGGTTTCGAGATCGTAATTCCCCCAAGCACTACCTTCCCATTTTTGTTCTAAATAATTTGTCAGATTATTGTTAGTATCGTAGGTAATGGTGTAGAGGATAGAATTCTCCCAAGCGCTTCCGGTCCAGATTTGGTATAAATCACTTGTCTGATTATTATTGGCATTGTAAGTATAAGTGTGTTTCTCGTTGTTCTCCCAAGCGCTTCCGTTCCAGATTTGATGTACAATACTTATCAGATTATTGTTGGAATTATAAACCATATCAATGGATTTAGAACTAATCTCCCATCCAATGATTACATCCCAATACCAGTAATAGATACTGTCAAATATTTGGATTAATGAACGCTGCTCAGGTTTTTGATGTTTGATTGGTTCTCTTGATTTCTTTTCAGCAATAATGTTTGATGCTTTCCATTCCTGATTTCCCATCATACCCTGAAAGTTTTCCATCGAATTTAATGTTCGATGTTGCGGGTTAAATGCTGAATGGTTGCCTTGTGCAGGTGCATCAATCAATAATATAGAGATTGAACCCTGACCACTTGAAATGTTTACCATAAACAAAGCAACCAATGATAAGATATAGAACTTTTTCATACCCTTGTTCTTTGAAAAGTTGATCCTAATTTATTTTTGCTTATCTGATAAATAAGCAATTCAAGAGGTCACTGCCGTGGCGGAAGGGGGTGGCAGTCAGAGGGGCAGCTGGACGGACAATACTACGTCAGGGGCAATAAACCGATATATGTCCGAAAAATACAACAAAAAAGGGCGGAAAGCAAGATTTTGACTGGTTTTGGGCAGAATAGAAAACAGCAGGTTCAGGGTGTTGGCATAAGAACCTATTTTACCCGTTGGGACATCCAATAATGACATCTTCTGTTGTAATATCTTAAAAGGTGGTGACTACTAATATTGAATTTCAGGCACTTAGAAATCGCTAAGCTTAATTCTTAATGAACTTCCCCACCTGCACCCCTCTTCCCCCAACTATTTTCAAACTATAAACTCCGTTTTGCAATATGCTGACATCAATTGTATTGGTTGATTCGGTGATTTCTTGGTGCAGCAGTCCCATTAAAAAGGAATGATCTTCAGAAAAAACATTAGATATTTCGGTTTCTTGTCTAGAAATCTTGTTATATATGAAGAACAATACCAGATGCACAACTCGACACAGAAGATGAAACTACAGCAATTATAGCGAAAAATATACCAATGGTAATAATAATGTTAAAGATTAATGCCAGAATCCCAATTATTACAGTGGATTGAGCAATCTTTTTCCCTTTAATACTTGCCAGATTTTTTCTTATTCTGCGAAGATTTCTTGCTCCTAATATTATACCTATTATGGCGAAAGGAATACCAACAATAGGAATAAACCCTATCTCAGAGTATCTTAAATATTTTTGTTCGTTTGATTCCGTTTCTTTTGTAGTATTTCCTTTCCCCTGTTTAAATGAATAGGCAGTGCCAGTCAGGATTGTGTCAACCTGCTCCATCATAACTAACCGCACAACACCTTGTTCCGAGGTTAACTCGTACTTCAGAGTATCGTGGGATTGAGAAATGATTCTTACCACTTCTTGTTTTCCGTTCTTAAATTTAATTACGTTTTGAATTATAGAATCGTTAATTGTTCCTTTTGAGGGCGTAATTCTTTTAGTTGTATCAGGGTATAAGTTAGCAATTCGGTTATCATTGACCGCAATGATGGACGGTTCATCTGAAGTTGAGGCGATTAAGTTTTCATTTTGGGATATTGGGGCAGGATCGAGTGTTGCGATTTCAGGTTCTGGTAAATTCTGCACCCCTGTTCTGTCAGAAGCAATTGAATTATTTTGTGCTTCAGTTTCTTTTAAATGACTTTTATGAACAGTAACTTTTAATGATTTAGTCCTTTCTGTTGAATAATGATTGATATATGTTACTTTGCCATTCTGATATTTCCTTGTTGTTGTGGAGAACTGTGACCTTTGGCAGGCACCCATCACCAAAAACAGCACAATCAAAAAAATATAAAGTTTTTTCATATCACTGATTTTTTAAATTGTGGAACCCATATTGATTTTTTCTGCCGTATGAAACAGCCGTAAAGGAGTCACTGCCTGTGTGGGAAGATGGCAGCAGCAAAAGGGCAGAAGAAGAAACATTAAAATGTCAATGACATTAAACCCCATTTATGTCCGAAAAATACAACAAAAAAGGGCGGAAAGCAAGATTTTGACTGGTTTTGGGCGAAATGGAATACAGCGGGTTCAGCGGGTAGTCAGCGCCTATTTTTACCACAAGTACATCTAACAATGACATCTTCAGTTTTTATTATAATTGATGTGGGGACATATTCAAGTATTAGTAATATTATAAAAACATGATTATCTTGAGAAATTCCACTTTATTGAAACATTTTTGAATATAAATCTTCATACCTGATTGAGTTTTTGTTTGCAGAAAGTTAATCAACGGTCTTTTGTCTAAGTTTTCAATCCTTGCAAATCAATCACGGGTATGAACCCCAGGATCCCGGGTACTCGGGAGACCCAGATTCCGCCGCAGCGGGGTAATATAACCTCCCCCGAGTACTCGGGGGGATTCCTGCCTGCCGCAGACAGGGTTCGACTTACAAATTTTTAATCACTTTGTTCAAAAAATTTGAGTATCACGAATAAAAATAGTTTTGGGTTTTATCACGTATATATTTTTCTTGTAATTTGCAATAAAATATTTTAACCATGAAAAAAATCATTCTTGCAATCTCAGCTTTTATCATTGCAGTAGCAGCTTCACCTCAGCAACCAAAGACCCCGGGGATCATGAAGGAAGGGAAAACCGGTTATTTCCAGAATACCATCATGAAGGATATTCGGGCAGTAGATGAAAGCGCTCTGCCCGCTAAAACAGAAAAACGGTTCCAGGCCGATCTTTCAGGGATGACCTGTCCGAACAAGATCAGTTTTTATCAGAAAGAATGGCACCTTCCGCCTGTATCCCAGGGAAACAGCAATACTTGTTGGTGCTTTTCAACTACCTCTTTTTTTGAATCTGAAGTCAATAGGCTGACCGGCCAGGAAATCAAGCTTTCCGAAATGTACACGGTATACTGGGAATATGTGGAACGGGCCAAACGGTTTGTTTCAGAACGCGGAAATTCAGCCTTTTCGGAAGGTTCTGAAGCCAATGCCGTGATCCGTGATTTTAAAAAATACGGAATAGTCCCGAAAGAAGTATACACCGGAATGGAACCCGGCCGTAAATTCTATACACATGAAAAGATGTTCAAAGAACTCCAGCATTATATGGATAATGTAAAGAACACGAATGCCTGGGATGAAGCACAGGTTGTTTCTACGGTGAAGAGCATTCTGAACCATTACATGGGCGTTCCTCCGGAATCCTTTGAATGGAAAGGGATACAATATACACCAAAAGAGTTTCTTTTGTCCTGCCTGAAGCTGAAAATGGATGATTACATCGATGTTCTTTCCTATCTCCAGCAACCCTTCTGGGACAAGGTGGAATACGAAGTACCAGACAACTGGTGGCACAGCAAAGATTATTACAACGTACCCCTCGAGGATTACATGAATGCCTTGAAAAATGCTATCAAAAACCATTACACAATGGCGATCGGTGGCGATGTCTCTGAGGCAGGGTTCAGCCGTGATGCACAGGTGGCCATTATTCCCACATTCGACATTCCTGCTGCGGAGATCGATGATAATGCACGACAGTTCAGGTTTTCAAACGGCACTACCACAGATGACCACGGGATGCACCTGGTAGGCTATTACGAAAAAGACGGGACCGACTGGTACCTGATCAAGGATTCGGGTTCGGGTTCAAGAAACAACGATGAGGCAGCGCCGGAGTTTGGTTATTATTTTTTCCGCGGAGATTACGTTAAATTGAAGATGATGGATTTCCTGGTGCACAAAGATGCTGTAAAGGATCTGCTCAAAAAGTTCGCAAAGTAGGGAGAATAGTCACGCCTGCCAGACGGCAGGCAGGATTTACGATCAAAGATTCAGTGTATGGTGAGAAGATGATACCATAACCCCTTCATTCCTTTAATAGTCCCTGATGCATTTCACCGGTAAACCGGAATTCCCGGCTGTTACCGTAAGATTTACTTCCATTACCTCCAGGTCCAGGTAAAGGCTGTGTGCGTGACTGGTATCCTGCCCGGTGGAGGACCACCATTTGCTTACCTTTCCTGCGGCAGAAAAATTTTCCATCAATTTACCCGCGGCCTTACTGGTTCCTCCGAGGCAGTTGATCAGCGAAGTCCATTCACCATAAGAGGGTATGTGCCAGTTCTTCGGACAAATCCCGGATGTGTCACTTACCGCATACCAGTTGTAAAACATTCCTTGAGCAGTAGTAATTCCTGAATCACTCCTGTAATTGCAGTATGCCGGGATATTAACGGCGCTCAGGTCAGTATTGTCTTTCATATATGGGATCTTCTTCCCGTTATGAAAATGTGTTACCTTAAGGTTTTCAGCCATAAATACCATGGCCCCGAGTGCAGCGGTGTGATAAACATTCCCGTCAATATCCACCACGGTGTCGCGAAGCGTTGTAAAAGAAAAACCTGCAGGGTTTTCGTTTAATTGAAGCCCGTTTAAGGAGAGGGAATTCAGTTTCTCATTATTTTTCCCGGGCGGCGGCTCTTTCCTGTGGACATGTGCTTTGGACAGGTCAATCTCCGGGTTACCACCGGAAGCACCGGCAAGAGCTGCAATGATTATTGTTCCGGCCACCGCTGCCACACCATCAATTAGTAAGGATTGCGCGTCGGTCACACCGTCGATGGAGTTCTGGTTCAGGAAACCTGTATTATTCCCGCTCTTTCCCATGTGTAAATCCAACATGAAATCGTCTGCCGGAAACTCCTTCCCGGCACCGGGACTGTTCCTGACCTGAACGATGCTGATATTCCCTGCCTCTGGATTTGAAAAAGAAAATCTGCCGTTTAAATAATCTGTCTTTGTGTATTTACAGGGTAACAGGATTGCTGAATCACTTATACCGAAATCCGACCTGCTCTTTTTTCCTTTTTCCGCTTTTATTTTGATCCAGGTAATGTAGATTTTCATGGATCGGGTAAAAGTTGTTTGTGCAAGTGAAGTCTGAATATTCCACAGAAAGAAAAGTGTAAATATGACAACTACTCTCATCGTTTCAATATTTACCGGATGATGGTCCGATTGAACTCTTGCACTAAAAACTTCAGGATAAAATTAGCTTCGGATGGCATCTTTTCAAAATGGAAATCAGCTGCCGTCCATAAGATAATTGCAATATTTCGCATACAACCCTGCAAAAAGGGGATCATTTTGACCAAAATAAGTATTTTCTGTGCATAATTACATTTTTTTATTAATTTCAGCAGGATTAAATTTTAGGAGTTGCACATAATCCTAAACATAAACTGATAATAATTTTTCCACGCCGGCAAAATACATAAAATATTATCCACAAAAAAAACATGGATGTAAAGTACCCATGTTTTTCCATTTACTGTCAGTTCATCAGCTATTTCAAGCCATTACCGAAAAATATAATGGTATTAATATTCCTGACTAAGTCATAATCAATTATTTCCTCTTATTATTTGGTGGAGTTTGAATGTTTTGTCGAACTGGTTGCTCAACCTGACGAATTTGCTGCTGTTTGGCAGGAGGATTACTGTTTTGTTGTTGGATTTGTCGAACTGGTTGCGATTGTGGTTGCGGTTGTATTTGCTGCCATGTGTTTTGATGAAATTGCTGGGCATTTCTTATCTGATTGGAATTTTCAATTTGCTTAACGGGAGTAGGATTTTTGGGTTGTACGATTACATTTTGAGTTTTTTGTCTGGATTCAGTACTAATTGACTGCGGACTCGGATATACCGGTTTTTGTTGTTTATTAATATTGTTATTTTGAACGTTATTATTTTGTCGTTGAAGATTTTGTTCGGACTGTTTATTATTTAATTGTTCATTCACTGGAACTTTATAATGGTCAGGTATTGTAACGGTTGGTTTCTTGACCGGTTCAGATCTATTTTCCTGGATTGGTTTTACTTTAGAATCCTTTTGGATTATTTGTCTTTTAGAAACATCTGCAGATAATAAAGGGTATTTTCTTTGTTCTTTCTGTATATATTCAGTTTGCTCTATCTGTTTTTTCGGATTTTTAGTATTATATTTCCTTCTATCCACTTCCATTTTACCGTATTCTTTAAACCGCTGGATTCTGTTGGAATTATCTTGGTCCCAGTCAGCATTAACTATATCCTTGTTTCTGTTACGCCAGTCGTTCACACTATGGCTTATGCTGTTAAAATTCCTTGATTCGCGGTGCCTGTCATAGTAATTATAATAATGGTTTGATAATTCGGCGTATCTGGAACAATGCTCCGGATAATAAAAGAACCAATCCATAAAATATTCGGAGGGAAGTCCGAAAAACACTATTCGCCGGTTGGGACCATAATAAAATCCCCAATCATACCAGTATGGGTAAGGATTCCAGTAATCATAAGGATACCACCAAGGGTAGCCGAACCACCAATTATATGGATAAGTATTGTAATCTGTGACATCCTGTGTCAGGGGAACATTATAATCTTCAGGCTGATAGCCATTGTACTGGGCATATTCCTGCGCTGCTTCGGTATATTCTTCCTGTGCCTGGGGATTGTCATTCATACTTTGTTTCCAGTCATCGGCTTCCTGTGTATTTTTTTTAGTTAATACCAGGTTCAAAGAATCTGTTTTATGTAAAACTCTTTCAGGATTCTTTTTATAATAATCTCCGACAACAACAGTATATTGCATATGGTCGAAAAGTATATCCAGAACTTCAGGCATCTCTATAATTTTCCTGAAAGCATCGATAGCTTCGGGCGGGTAGCCACTTAGCAAAAGCTCAAAATCTGAATTATAATTTTTATTCATTTTATCAATCTGAACAAGCAAGTCATAATTATTTTTTTGCTCTTCTAAAGCGGTTTTATGTATTTCTTCGGGATAATTACCCAGTATATTATTGATTTCATCTTCTGACTTGTTCTGGTTAGCAGTAAGATCAGATATTAAACCATCATAACGGGTCAGGTTCCATATTTTCTCCTGCTCTTCCTTGCTGAGAGAGGAAATTAGTTTCTCGAAGGCATCCTGTGAATTCTTTTGCATTGCATTCAATTTCGCAATAACTTCAGGGTATTCAGTAGCTTCAAATATTATTTTTCTTGTTTCTGTCGGATACATTGCAATTGCATCCACAGCTTCCTGGTTTTCCCGAAGGACCTGCTTTAATAAAGTCCTGCTGTTATCCTGTGCTACACATTTTATCCCTGTAGCAACAACTATCAATAATACTAACACTACTCCACTGAAAATCTTTTTCATAGCTCTATTTTCAAATTATCAATCAATCTTAAGATTAAACCTACTGAACGCAAACCACTTTATCTACCTTTACCAAAGGTACTATTTTTTTACAATTTTAAAACCTTTTCCGTATTTTTTTTTGTTAAAATCCTTTATCAGCTTCTACCGTAGTGTGCCCTTATCCGGATTATTGACATCGAAGGAGAACCATACTTATTTCCAAAGTGATATTACGGTTCTAAACCTATTGAGTCGCATCTTTGTTGTCGAATCTCCTCTTCCCATTATTCAGTCAATTATTATACAGGCCCAAACATCACATATTGTAATAGTCTACGAAAGATTCAAAATTATAAAAGCCTTTATAAAAAGCTGATACGAATAAACATCAATGATATGGATATTCTTTATCACAAAATCTCCAAATCGATTAATTTTGTACCATGGATGAATAAGAATATACCGATTATCCGATTTGTTATGCCTGATTAACTCATATTAAAAAATTCACGATGTTCATAGATTATTATAAAATATTAGGGATAGATAAAACGGCAACGCCAAATGAGATCAAAACTGCCTACCGGAAATTAGCCAGGAAGCATCACCCCGATTTACATCCGAATGATATAAATGCGAAAAAGAATTTTCAGCAGATCAATGAAGCAAATGAAGTATTGAGCGATCCCGAAAAACGCAAGAAATACGATCAATACGGAGAGGATTGGAAACATGCTGATGAATTTGAACATGCAAAACAGTATCAGGAACAAACATCAAATCACGGGGGGGCAAGTTATTCAGGGGAACAATTCCATGGGGATTTTTCCGATTTTTTTGAATCCTTGTTTGGCGGGGCGGCAGGTGGCGGCAGAAGAAGACAGGTGAAATACAGGGGAGAAGATTACAATGCCGAATTGCATCTCAACCTTACCGATACTTATAAAACCCACAAGCAAACGTTAACGGTAAACGGGAAAAATATCCGGATTACGATCCCGGCCGGAATTGAAAACGGACAAACAATTAAAATTTCCGGGCATGGAGGACCGGGAATAAATGGCGGGCCGGATGGCGATCTGTATATTACATTTTCCATTGCCAATCATCCCAAATTTAAAAGGTTGGGAAATAATCTCTATACTACGGTAGATCTGAATTTATATACAGCTGTTTTAGGCGGTGAAATCACAATGGATACCTTGGATGGAAAGGTAAAACTGAAAGTAAAGCCTGAAACGCAGAATGGAAGTAAAATAAAATTAAAAGGGAAAGGTTTCCCTGTTTATAAAAATGAAGGACAATTCGGGGATTTATATATAACCTATGCCATTAAAATCCCAACAAATCTGACGAATAAACAAAAAGCATTATTTACCGAATTATCCAAACTGTAATTTTTAAAACATAATCCATGCAAAGAGAAGATTTGATAGCTATAAATGAGTTCTGCACCATTCATAACGTTGATATTTCATTTATAAATTCATTAGAACAAACCGGGTTAATAGAAGTTACCACCATTAAGAAAGCCGGGTTTATTGATGCCGGTCAGCTTCAGCAGTTAGAGAAATTCATTCGCTTCTATTACGAGTTGGATATTAACCTGGAAGGGATTGAGACCATCACGCATTTGCTGCAACGGATTGTCAGTATGCAGGAGGAAATCAGGATGCTTAAAAACAGGCTTCGTCTATATGAAACAAATGAATAATCTTGATAATTATGGACCAGAACCTACTGTCTTTTTGGAGCATCTCAGCTACAGAATTACTTGACAGGCTTCATACAACGGCCAAAGGTCTTACTGCCGATGAGGCCAGAAAAAGGCTTACAAACTATGGTGCAAATCGCCTGAAACCCCAAAAACGATCTGATGCATTCACACTCCTGGTTGCCCAGTTTAAGAGCCCGATCATTCTCATTCTCATACTCGCAACAGGATTGTCATTGTTTTTGCATAACCTGGTTGATGCCTCAATCATTCTTACCATCGTCGTCATAAGTGGGCTTCTTGGTTTTTGGCAGGAGCACAGTGCATCCAATGCAGTAGCGAAATTACTTGCCATCGTACAGATTAAAGCAGCGGTACTTCGCGATGGAATTCAACAGGAAATTCATGTGGAAGAGATTGTACCGGGTGATGTCGTTATCCTGAATGCGGGTGACATTGTTCCGGGAGACTGCCTGATTCTTGAATCAAAAGATTTGTTTGTTGATGAAGCTATGCTTACCGGCGAAACCTTCCCGGTTGAAAAAGCTG
>Ga0187861_10005216_pt1 | contig 10518 bp, 7 predicted proteins | sample June2016WEW_10_1_3_FD_132986 | JGI IMG/M metagenome (GOLD analysis project Ga0187861, IMG submission 132986) | Peatland microbial communities from SPRUCE experiment site at the Marcell Experimental Forest, Minnesota, USA - June2016WEW_10_100 | ecosystem: Environmental > Terrestrial > Soil >...
GAACCCTTGCTGAACGGACATGATGCAGGCATTATTTCAGAAGCAGGTACCCCCTGTGTTGCAGATCCTGGTTCGCTGGTGGTGCGCCTGGCACATGAATCAGGAATCAGGATAGTTCCGTTGGTAGGTCCTTCATCCATCCTTCTTGCATTGATGTCCTCCGGGTTCAACGGGCAGCAGTTTGTGTTTCATGGTTATCTCCCCATCGATAAACCTGCACGGACAAAACGACTCAGGGAAATCGAACAGGACATGATCAAGAAAGACCGGACCCAGATATTCATTGAAACGCCTTACCGGAATCTTCAGCTTTTCCAGGCAATTATGGAAACCTGCCAGGAATCCACATTGCTGTGCCTTGCAACTTCACTGACCACCCCCGAAGAGTGCATTATCACACTTTCTGTTAAGGTATGGAAAAAGAAAAAACCCGAACTCAATAAAAAGCCAACTGTATTTTTGCTTTACCGGTAGCGAACAATACATTTTGTAACAATTTCCGGGTTGCTTCGTCTAAACATCATTCTTTATCTTCACCATCACAGAAATTTGGAAAAGGTCTTATCCATCCAGGGAATCTCAAAAAAATACGGCAGGATCCAGGCCGTCGATTGCCTCTTCATTGAGATTCAGAAAGGGCAGATTTTTGGGTTGCTTGGACCGAACGGCAGCGGGAAAACCACCACACTCAGTATTCTTCTCGACCTTGTAAGAAATGATGCCGGCAATTTTGAATGGTTCGGGAAACCGCCTTCAAAAGAAAGCAGAAAACGCATCGGATCGGTTATCGAAAGTCCAAATTTCTTTCCCTATCTCAGTGCGGTGAAAAACCTGAAGATTGTTGCTGATATTAAGGATAAACCGTACGATGATATCGAAGAAGTACTTCAGATTACAGATTTGTACGATCGTCGTAATGACCGGTTCCGCACTTATTCCTTTGGGATGAAACAACGCCTGGCTGTGGCTTCTGCCCTGCTGGGCAGCCCGGATGTGCTCATCCTCGATGAGCCGACCAATGGACTGGATCCCCAGGGTATTGCACAGATACGCGACCTGATCAAAAGGGTGGCAGAAAAGGGGATCACAATCATCCTTGCAAGCCATCTCCTGGATGAAGTTCAGAAGATCTGCTCGCATGTAGCCGTTCTCAATAAAGGTAAAAAACTGTTCGATGGGGAGGTGAGGGATGTGCTGGCGGTCTCTGAACTTCTCGAGATTGCTTCAACTGATATGGTACAATTGCAGAAAGCCATTTCAATGCATCCGGATTTCACTTCCATCATACGATCTGAGGATAAATGGCTGGTTTATTTTAAGGATCAGATCCGGCCTGCAGAGATTAATGAATTTCTTTATAAACAAGGTATCGTGCTGACTCATCTTTCCGAGCGGAAAAGGACTTTAGAACAACATTTCCTCGAACTCTTACGCGATAATTCCTGATCCATGGTGAGACTGCTGAAGATCGAACTGAAAAAAATCCTGACCTATAAGGTTTTCTGGATCCTGATGGGATTGTATTTCCTTTTCCTCCTTCTTGGGATCCTGATGGCCGGGTTTACGATCAACAACTGGATTGATAATTTAAACAAACATAGTCCGATCCCTTTCCCCCATGTCACTATCTATTTCTTTCCTGATATCTGGCAGAACATCGCATTTTTCGCCAGCATCCGCTACATCCTGATTCTTCCTTCCATCGTGATCATCATCCTGATCACGAATGAGTTTACCAATAAAACGATCCGGCAGAATATTGTGAATGGCATGAGCCGCCCGGAATTCCTGCTATCAAAACTGCAATTGATCTTCATAATCTCTCTGCTCATTACCTTTATCCTTATCCTTGGCACCCTTATTCTTGGAATGGCCAACACCAGCGGCTATGATATGACAATTATGTTTGCAAAGATCAGTTTTGCCGGTGGGTTCTTCATCCAGTTATTTTCATTTCTCGTATTTGCATTTTTCACCGGTTTCCTATTAAGAAATACAGGCTTATCGATTGCTATCTTCACCCTTTATGCCCTGATCATAGAGCCCGTCCTCTATTTTATCCTGAAGATACCGAAACTGCAACCCAATAATATTTCCCAGTTCCTCCCGGTTAATTCCGTTATCCGCGTTGTTGAGTACCCCTATTTTCCTGTATTGAGAAAACTGACGGGGTTGAATGTACAGGAACATCTGTCATTGCTTGATTGTGCAGTTCCACTGATCTACGCCATCGTGATGGTCGGGATTGTATACTGGGTGCTTTCGAGGAAGGACCTATAACTTCCGGATAATATCCCTATTTTAGCATTAAAAAAGATCAGATTCAGCAATTGATAAAGATGAAAACAATAAATAATCACGGATGGATGGAATTTTTAAAAGGATTCCCCTGGTATAAAGGAGAGAACAATTACCCCTTGCGAGCTTATTCCGAATATATGCCTCCATCGAGGAACGGAATCTCATCCTATACCGGGGAGATTGATTCAAGGGTATTCGAAAACAAGGATGTATATGGGTGGAAGATCTCCGAATTTGAGGAGGAATACCAGCTGAGACCGGGACTTGAAGAAACCGGGAAACAGATCCTGGCGCATATTGTGCAAATGGGAAGCGGGAAATTTCCTGCCCATATTGCCGGTCATAAACAAAAAAATCTCATCGGGAATCTTTTCTGGCCGGAAGAACTGATCCTGCATTGCCGCCTGCCGGAAAAGGAAAGATATGTATCATTGCTTCCGTTAGCATTGTCGAAAACAAAAGACGATAAAGGAAGAGTCAGATGGACTTTTTTCGGGGCCAGTGAGCAGGGACCGGAGAAGGCTTTCTGGAAATCATTCTACGAGGCGCCGGGTAAGGAAGTCCCGGCGTCGGTTTTCCTCTCACTTATGCAATGGATCCTGAAGAATGCCTATGGAATTCCTGTTGAGAATGAAGAACATTTGAAAAATCTGGGATTCCGGATCCTTCCGGCAGGAGATTTCTATCCATTTACGTATTGGAAGATGGAGACCCTGCCATCCTGGACCCGGGATTATCTTATAAATGATGAAGACGATTTTTCAAATATCAACTATCTATTGACCTTTCGCCCTTTCGGTAAATTGCCATCCAGTATAAAAAAACGATACCTTACAGGTGAATTAGCTTTATTACCTTTTCCGGGAAGTATGATGCTGTGGGGAAGTCCTGATTATATCAAGCTTCAGAAAAAACAGTATAATGCGATCCAGATCCCGATGTTAGGGTTGGTAAAAAGGAATGAAAATGTCCATGGTATCCGTGTTCCGCAATCCGGTTGGCTGCATCAACCAAAATTTCCAGGGGAAAAAGCAGATATCCTGGAAAACTTAATCATAAACACTTATATCCGGACGAACCGCTGGGACAGAGTCCACCGGAATGAAGATGCCTTGATGACCAGCAAAGAGGTTGACCCAATGGCGCAAACCCTGTTCAGCACCAACCTGAAATCCCTCGATCTATACAATAAACCCATGGCACGAAACAGCCAATTGCTACACGAATCACTGGAACTGTTGCTGGATGGTCCACGGGCCGATCGGAAGGCGATTGATGAAGCTGAATCGAAAGTGGTCAATGGAGGACTTTTCCGTTACCGCTTCTACTTCCCTCCCATGCAGGCCGGACTTCACGAAACCTGGTGGCACCGTCCGCTGGTGGGTTGCTTGTCGAAGGAAAGTAACGAGATCATACTCTCCAATGACCTTATAACAGGATACCTGACAGGTTATGATACCGATAAACCAGATCCGGACTGCGCCATAGAACTCTGGCCGAGGTTTTTGAGAAGGGACTTGCTTCTTTCGATCCTGAACAATTTTGATCCTGCTCATGATCATTACCTTCATCAGACTCCCCTTAACCTTCTTGCACTTTTCGACAGCTGGGAACAGCTTGGAAATCGTCCCATCGACAGGGAATTTGCTCGACACCTGTTACGGATTCCAAAGGATATAAGCCTGGATGAATGGCTGGAATCCTTCCCGGAGAGGTCAAAGAATCAGGAAAAAGCGAGATCCATCCGGATGGCTATGGCATCCATTCTCGGATCCTTCTCTGTCAAGGATGAGATCCCTGAATTCCTGACATACGGCGATACAGCAACCCGGGCCTATGAAGAAGCCTACTGGAACCAGATCTTTTTCCTGGCACATGGAAAGTTCATCAATAAAGACAATGCAGATGTGGTCCAGGATCCACCGACATTGAAACAAATCATTCATCCGCACCGGGACCTGGAAAAGCTCGGAGATTACCTGCTTAACCGTTACAAGGAAGAGATAAGGTCAGCGGTTATAGAGAATAAAGCGGAAGTCGGAGAATTGCCTTTTAAGTGGGAAACTGATTTTGAATTTCGTGATTATGGAGGATGGAAAGCAAACCAGGAAGGATCTGCCTCGGAACGGAACATTCTTGTGATCATTCCCGGTAAGAACCATAAGGAAACAGTCATCATGGCCGATCATTATGATACGGCCTATATGGAAGATGTTTACGGCAGCAGCGGTGAAAGCGCCGGGGCCAGGCTGTCAGCAGCAGGTGCCGACGATAACCATTCCGCAACTTCGACCCTGCTGTTGGCTGCCCCGATATACCTCAGGATGGCCAAAGAAGGGCGTCTTGAGCGGGATATCTGGCTGCTGCATCTCACCGGCGAGGAATTTCCTTCCGATTGCATGGGAGCGCGTAATTTCTGCCAGCATGTGGTTCAGCAAACCCTTCAGCTTCACAGATCCGATGGAACGATACGGGACCTTTCCGGAATAAATATAGCCGGCGTTGTGCTGATGGACATGATAGCCCATAACCGTGATAACGGCCGTGACATCTTCCAGATTGCACCCGGCTATTCAGCAGCATCCCTGAGTCTTTCAACCCATGCCTACCAGGCCTGTCGTTCCTGGAACATCCATGCAGAAAAGTGGAACGAATCCCCTGACAGGAAAGGATGCGATCGGGGACAACGAACCAAAGACGGCATGACCATCCCGCCAAAGGCCTTACACCTCCGTCCTGACGCAGAAATCCGCACCTGGGAAGATCCGCACAGTACACTCTATAATACCGATGGTATCATCTTTTCAGATACAGGTATTCCTGTTATCCTGTTTATGGAAAATTATGATATCAACCGGAAAGGATACCATGACACGCATGATACGATGGAGAATATCGACCTTGATTATGGTGCAGCAGTTTCAGCCATTGCGATCGAAACGGTAGCAAGAATAGCTACTTCTGGGAATCCCAAAGCACTACCGGACAAATAATTTATTCAGACTGTGTATAAATGACCTTCTGGTGATGGAAATGCCACACGGGGCATTTGTTAACGGAAAATTTCACTATGATATATCCCTCCTAGAACTGACCGATGAGGTAAAGATTTTGCTCAAATCACAGCGCATACATGTGAGAACACAAAAACTTTACCAAACTTCACATTCTAACCGGTCAAAAAGATAAGGCAATACTTTTTGAAATATCTTTATTAAATTGCAGACTTTAGTTTACCCACGAACTCATTGTCGGGTAACCTCAACACATATATATACACAATGGTTAGTTGCTATGAAAATGAAAATTACTTCTATCGTCATATTAACAATGTTCGTCTTATTTTCCTTCGGCCAAACTCGAAAAGAATACGTATTGAAAGATAATTCAAATAGCATTAAGGCTAATCCCTATCAAAATCAACTTGATGCCCTTTATCATCAACCAGATTCTGGGGAGATATTTTTTGTTCCAGGAATTGTTCCACCGAAATTGTACGCATTAGGAAAAAATTCAATGGATACAATTTTTTTAAAATATAATGCTGAATCTGTTGTGTTTTATAATAAAACAATGGTAGAATACATTGACGAAACCGATTCAACATTGTGGAACAATCTGGATCATGTACGTTTTGATGTATATATTAATTGGGACGGGGAAGTGTTTTATATTAAAGCGTCAAATGTGATAGGTAAATTCGATAAAAAGAAATGGATAAAACTATGGAACAATATTTATGCAATTCCTTCTCGAGAGGAAGGAATATTAAATGAATACAGGTTTTCTTTGCCAATAATAAAAAAACACAGCAACTAACATGCCTGTAAAACCAATGCTGTTAAGGGTTTATTGCTTAGCAAAGGTTATAACGGCACATGGTTTTACAGGCAAAGCGTTAGCGGTAATTGTAAGCTACAAACCAGATAGGTTAAGATAAAAGAGATTAATAATGAAACAAGAACTAATCGTAACCCGAATTTTTGATGCACCCATTGAATCTGTTTGGAAATGTTGGACAGAACCAGAACTTGTGATGCGGTGGTGGGGACCTGATAAATTCATTTCACCAAAAGCAAATATTAATTTTCAAGAAGACAAATTTTCAATTGTTTGTATGAGAGCCCCAATTGAGTTAGGCGGACAAGACATGTATAATGTATGGTCATATAAAAAAATCGTTCCGAATGAGAAAATTGAATATATTCAAAACTTATCAGACGAACATGGGAAAATTGTTGACCCAATCAAATTGAATATGCCTGCTGACTTTCCCAAAGACACCGAAACTATAGTTACCTTCAAAAATCTCGGGAAATATAAAACAGAAATAACTTTTAGGGAGTATGCAGATTTTGGACAAATGTTTGAATTTGCAAAAATTGGTTTAGAACAATGCTTAAATAAGATGGCTGCCATATTCATTAAATCTTGATTGAAAAATAAAGCAAAATGAAAACAATTACCGCTAATGAGCATGTAGCCGAGCAGTGCGGGGCATCGTGGTTAAACGAACTTGTTGTGGCTATTGAAATGGAAACGAAATTCGAATATAAAATCTTCTAAAGCCCCTGCCTACCGTCAGGCAGGCCTGCCGAAGGCATGGCAGGCAGGCGCACTGCGGCTGCCGAGGCGTCAGGGCACATTGAATTATGAAGATCTTTACGGTAATATTAATAGGTATTTTGTTTCTTGGTTGTTCTCACCAAACATCAATAAAACCAGGAACCTATACATATGTAAGATTTTCGAATGTTCAATTAGGATATTTGTTTCTGACAAAAGGTGTGAAAAGTTATTTTGTAGGTTCTGAAATAGTATTGAATAAAGATTCAACTTTTAAATACACAACTTGTGGCAACATCATGACTGGAACATGGAACTACTTTAATGATTCCTTATTTTTAAAAATAACCAGAAATCGATGGAGAATTGACAGTCTGGATAAATATGGGTTTTATGGAACTTGGCCAACAATCCCAATAAAGCCAATTGGATTTAAATTTGATAAAGATTATTTAGTAAAAATCCACATTTTGAAAAGTGGTAAAAAAGTTATAGAAAAATTAAAATTCAAAGTACCCTAGCAGGCCGCTACACTATCATGCGGGTAAGTTGGTTAGGAAAGTGAATGGGTCAATAATCATGAATACAAAAATCAAACATAAACTCTGCTAGTTCGCGCATGCCGCTAATCGCAATCCCGAGTACTCGAGACTAAAGCAATGTCGCTTAGCAAAGGTGCTTCTTTTGCTTGAGAACTATTTGTTAACGAGGTTTTCCTTGTATGTAATCCATACATTAAAAAAAAGCCCTACCATAGAGCAAGGCTTTTTACAATTACGAATTTTTATTTTCGCTACTTGCCTTCCGGCAGGCAGGTTTCGCCACTTCACTATTTGTTTATAATGATCTTCTTCACCACCTGGTTCAAGCTGTCTTCAAAGATCACGGTATAAACACCGCTCGGCACGGGTCTCAGGTCGATCATCTTTTGGAGTGTACCATTTACATCCACCTTCGTTTCTTCATAGATCTTTACCCCAAGGCTGTTATAAACGCTGATGGAGAACGATTCTTCGGAAGCTGTTATGATGGAAACATTAAACATTCCCTCATTGGGAACCGGGTATAAATTGATCACAGCTGATGAATGCTGACCAATGCCGGTAAGAGGGAACACTATATGGTTTGAGGTATCGGAAGAACAGCCGTTGAGTGTAACCACATCCCAGTACTCACCAAACTGAGTTACAACATAGGTTTGGCCGGTAGCCCCTGTGATAAGGACTCCCTGGTCGTACCATTGGTTGCCTGCCGGGGCACTGCTGTGCAAGGTCATTCCTGTAATTGTGATCACCGGAGTAGGAGGAATAACATTAACGGTCACAGCGAAGTTTGGAGAAACCGTGCCGTTACCACAGGAGTTGGTCCCGAGAACGGTAATATTACCTGAAACGGAAGTAGTGCCAAAATTAACGGTGATAGAGTTTGTATTAGTTCCACCCACGATAGTAGCGCCGGTAGGGACTGTCCATGTATAACCTGTGGCATTTGCAATCACAGGTACCGAATAAATTACCCCCGAAGCTCCCTGGCAAACATTAGCCTCCCCGGTAATAGTTCCTGCTGAACCAGGGAGCGGTTCAACGGTGACGGCAAATGCAGGTGAAGATCCTCCGTTGCCGCAGATGTTGTTGCCATAGACGAGGATGTTTCCTGAAACTGCATTGTTTGCAAAGTCCACAAGGATGGTATTCGATGACACGCCATTGGAATTAGTTGCTCCCGGAGGTAATGTCCAGACGTAGGTGGTTGCATTTGGAATGGGGGCTACAGAATAAGTGATATTTGAGGCTCCTGCGCAAACTGTTACATTTCCGGTGATAGTTCCTGCAGTGCCGGGTATAGGATTAACAGTAACTGGGTACACAGTCGGGGTGAGAGCTGAACATCCATTTGCATTGGTGTAGTTCACGCTTACATTTTGAGATCCTGCAGCATTCCAGGTCACGCCAAGGGTAGTTGTACCCTGACCATAATTAATAGTTCCTCCAGTGGAGACGGTCCATATATAATTTGAAAATCCGGTTTGTGTTGTATAAGCATAAGAACCGGAATTTACACACAGGTTGTTCAGACCTGAAATTGTTGGTACAGGTAAAGCATTCACAGTGACATTATAAACAGTCGGAGTGGGAGCTGAACATCCATTAGAATTGGTATAGTTTACACTTATGGTCTGAGCTCCATTGGTATTCCATGTCACGTTAGCGGAATAAGTTCCCTGTCCTGCCGTAATCGTGCCTCCTGTAACGGCCCAGATATAGTTGCTGAAGCCGAATTGGGTCAGGTAAATATTGTTTGAACTGCCCTGGCAGATTGTTCCCGGTCCTGTGATGGTTGGCGACGGTGAGGAATACACATTGATTGTCAGGGAACCAACAGGTCCGGTTCCGCAAAGACCGACTCCGGCTACTGTCACAAATCCATACAGTGCTGTCGGAGAATAGCTGACCGTAATGCTGTTCGTACCGTTGCCTGCCGTAATGGATGCTCCAACCGGGACAGTCCAGAGATAACTGGTAGCATTTGTAATAGCAGCAACGCTGTAAACATATCCCGAGCCGCCCTGGCAAACATTGACCGGACCGGAAATCGTGCCGGGAGCCCCCGGAGCAGGGCAACCGGTCAGGAAGGATTGATCAGCGCCATAGCTTGTTCCTGCCGCATTTACACCGACACACTGGTAATGATAGGTAACATTGTTCGTTAACCCGCTGATGATCGCCGAAACCGGAGTGGGTGTATTGCCAGTCACAGGCGTGGGAGCTCCGGTCGCTATATTCCCGTAAGATGTTGTCAACCCCCAATTGAAACTTACCGCCGTGGATACATTATTTGCCGTTACCGTACCATTTAATTGTGCTGTGGTCTGCGTTACATTGGACGCCGTGTTTGTGACAACAATGGGAGGACCCCCAGTGGAAAATGTCATGTCATTACCATTGGAAGTTCCACCGGAATTAACGCCAACCACTCTGTAATGATAGGTTGTATTGGAGACCAGTCCTGAAAGAGCGGCGCTCACACTTGTTACGGTAGTTCCTGTAACCGGTGAGGGTACCCCTGCAACCGTTGATCCATAAGAAGTAGTCAAACCATAGTTGAAGGTTACTGTCGTTGAAGCGCCGTTGGCATTCACTGTTCCGTTAATCGTAGCAGCGGTAAGCCCAATACCTGTAGCTGCCGTGGTGACAACTGTAGGTGGAGGGCCGAGCGTGGTAAAGGTCATATCATTCCCGAGGGTAGTTCCGCTGGAGTTAACGCCAACCACCTGGTAATGATAGGTAGTATTGTTTGCCAGACCGGAAATGGCTGCAGCTACAGCAGTAGCTGTAGTTCCCGTGACTGTGGCGGGTACACCTGGAACAGTGGTCCCATAGGCTGTTGTCAATCCATAGTTAAAAGTAACAGTTGTGCTGCTGCCGTTGGCATTAACCGTGCCGTTTAAGGTTGCAGAGATGCCTGTGACAGCTGTTGCAGGGGTGGTTACGCAAACAGGAGGCCCGCTGGTTGCAAAAGTTATTCCCGTACTGTATGTTTCTGCGTTTGCGCCGTAAAATGCAAAAGGACATCCTCCCACCGACCAATTTCTCATGTTACCCGTTAAATTTGTATAAGCCATACTACCTGAGCCGATTGTTCCCGAAGCCC
>Ga0187861_10005217_pt1 | contig 10518 bp, 4 predicted proteins | sample June2016WEW_10_1_3_FD_132986 | JGI IMG/M metagenome (GOLD analysis project Ga0187861, IMG submission 132986) | Peatland microbial communities from SPRUCE experiment site at the Marcell Experimental Forest, Minnesota, USA - June2016WEW_10_100 | ecosystem: Environmental > Terrestrial > Soil >...
ACGGCTGGTATGGTGGTACCGCATTGCGTGCCAGCCGTACCAATCCTTTCCCGTCAAAGAAAAATCCTGAATCGCGGGTTCCTCAGGTTTTGAAGAACCTCGCCAGGTATAAAATCGATGTATTGGTGACCATCGGCGGGGATGATACCAACGGGGCTGCCAAACGTCTTTTTGAAACCGAAGGTATCCCGGTGATCGGATATCCGAAGACCATCGATAACGATCTGCGCACACGCACTATACATACCTACAAAGGAAAGGAGATTGAAGCAGCGCTCTGCCCCGGTTTTCCTTCTGCTGCAAAGGCCATTTCCGAATTCACTTCAAAAATAAAAACCACGGCCGAATCGCATTCACGCATTATCGTCCTGGAAGTCATGGGACGTGATGCAGGATGGCTTACGGGCAGCGCGGTATTTGGCGGGGCTACACATGGGTTGGTGCCGGAATTTGAAATCACCAAAGCGCGTAAAGAAGTTTTCTTCGAGACCGTAAAAGAAGCTTATATGAGATCCCGGAACAAATATCTTGTCATCCCTGTTTCGGAAGGGGTAAGCTGGTATGATGAAAAATCAGGGAAAGTGGGTGTCGTATATGCAAGTTCGGAAGTGGATGAGTATGGTCATCCGCGATTTGGCGGGATCAGCGGGATCATCGCATCCGAGATTTACAAAAAGCTTGGGATTGAAGCCCGTGCCCAGATCTCGGGTTACTATCCCCGATCCGGACACTGCCGCAAGTACGATCGCCGCCTTACAGCAGCCCTGGCTGATAAAGTGGTTGACTTGCTTCTCCGGGAAGATTACGGACAAATGCCGGTCCTGAAAAAGATCGTTCCCTTTATGGAACTGGAAGAATTCAACACCATCTCCATTGATATGGGAACCGTCGGAAACAAACCCCTTCCGCCGGAATATTATGACATTGAGAAATTCTCTTTCACAGATGCTTACATGGATTTCCTGGGAAATATTCTTGAAAAACCGGAAGGGAATCATTTTAAATACGATTTTCCGGTGGTCATTCCATAACTGGTGATATGGTGAACTGGTGAAGTGGTGAGTAATGAAGAATGAAGAATGAAGAATAAATTTACTAGTACCCAAAACCTTATACCCAATACCCACTACCTGGAACTAACACTTAACACTTCATCACTTAACACTTAAAGCTTCATTGCACTACCAATTGGATAGTATTTCTTGTTTTTTGTTCCATTAATATTTTCCGGCCTTTTGTTACACGGGTGATCGCTGCAGGGTTGTAGTGACGTATGGTAAATAATTCAACATTTTCATTATACCTGATCATATAATTTTCCTGAAGAGAAGCCAGGACATCCTTCCCCGTAAACTGATCTGCATCTACGCAAATTGTGAACGATATCGCTGAATTTTGCATCACATTCACTTTTATATGATGTTTGGCAAGAAGGTCAAAGATCTGGCTAAGGTTTTCTTCTACAATAAATGAAAAATCCCTGGGTGAAATGGAGATCAATACCTGGTTCCGTTTCAAGATGTAAATAGGATGTGAACATTTCCAATCTGGCAGATGTTCAATGATCGTCCCATCCAGCTCCGGGTTAAGGAAAGACTTTACGTGAAGGGTAATCTTAGCATTTTCCAGTGGTTTGATAGTTTTGGGATGGATTACGGAGGCGCCATAATAGGCGAGTTCAACGGCTTCCTGGTATGAAAGAAAGTTCAGTTTTTTCGCATGTTTAAAGTATTTCGGATCTGCAGTCATCACACCGGGAACATCTTTCCAGATCGTCACCTCCTTCGTTTTCAGCGAATGCGCAATAATAGCAGCGGTATAGTCAGATGCTTCCCTTCCTAGCGTAGTGGTATTTCCATGCTTGTCACCGCCGATAAATCCTTGGATAACCGCAACTTTCCGGGATCCATTGTTCACGGAAAAAAAATCTTTCATTTTCAACCGGATCTTCTTTCCTGTGAAAGTCCAATCCACCTTTGCATCACGGTACGCCGAATCAGTACATATCAGTTCACGGGCATCAAATAACCGGCTTTGAATGCCTGAAAGAGAGAGATAGTAATGAATAATCGCCGTTGCGAAAAGTTCGCCGTAGCTTACGATCTGATCATATTCAAAGTTGTATTCCCGTTTTTTCCCCACTGTGAGTTGCCCGCTGCGTAGATATCCACGCAGGTGCTCAAAAAGATCTTCCACTTCGGCAAAAACGGGGTAACTCTTTTCCTGAAATAATTCCTGAAGGATATCCAAATGGAACGCTTTGATCCGGTAATAGGATTCTATCATGGGGATAGCATCGTTCGACATGTAGAATTTCAGCAGTTCTTCGAGGGCATTGGTTGTTTTGCCCATGGCTGAAATGATAAGAACGATGTTATCTTCCGGGAAACGGCTGATGATGGATGCCACATTCATGACCCCTTTCGCACTATTGACCGATGCGCCACCAAACTTGAATACTTTGATGTCCATATGGCAAAAGTAGGCAATTTCTTTTTTTCCCTGACTAAATATCGGAAGGCGAAGGCCGTTCTTTTTCATCCGGTAATAATTTGTTTTTAAAGGTCGGATGCCCGCCTGCCGGCCGGGCAGGGAACTCGCATGTGAGATTTTCATCCATGTTTGTGTTTAACGAACATGCTCGTTTCATAACTTTGCAGGTAAATCATGCATTAAGAATTCTTGAAAACCTACTCGCCGGAATTTAAACCGGAACATATGCCTTTATTACTTCTGCATCTTGGATAACACAAAGCTACTTTCACTTTATATTGAAGATCCCAGGACGGGAGAGCTTTCCCGGCTGTTAAAAACGGATGATCCTTCTTTTCCTGGCGCCGGGGATAAGCAAACCCCTTTATCCGGTATCCAGCTGAAAGGCCTTGTAGGTTCATCCAAAGCTTTTGTTTCTGCTGCCGTTTTCACTTCTGTTCCCAGGTTGCATTTTCATATTCTTCCGGATAAAGAATCGGCAGCTTACTTTTACAATGATCTTGAACAGATCTTAAACGACAAGGATGTCGAAACTGAAAAAAAACAGGTTCTTTTTTTCCCATCCTCTTTTAGAAAAACGTTTGAATCCGGACAAAAGGATAATCTTGGACTTTTATCGCGGACGGAGATCCTGAACCGGCTTCATTCACGATCGAAAAAGTTTATCATTGTTACTTATCCCGAAGCTCTTTCGGAGAAGGTGGTAAATAAAAAATTCCTGGAGAAGAATACCTTAAAGCTGAAATCCGGTGAAGCCGTTTCTCTGGAATTTGTGCTTGACCTGCTGCTTGAATATGAATTTGAACGGGCCGATTTTGTGATCGAACCGGGACAGTTTTCCTTGCGCGGGGGGTTGATCGATGTATATTCGTTTTCGGGCGACCATCCTTATCGCATCGAGTTTGAGGGAGATAATGTCGCTTCCATCCGGACCTTCGATCCAACAAACCAATTGTCCATTGAAAAAAAGGAAGAAATTTCCATCATCCCGGATATCCGTATCAACCGTGAAAGGCTGATTAAATACGACTCACTTTTTTCATTTCTGCCGGAAAAAACAGTGATCTGGTCGGAGGATATCCGTTATACCGCAGATATCCTGGATAAAAATAAAGATGCAAACCTGTTCCTGCCCGGACCGGAATTCCTGGATGAGATCGGGCGGTTCCGGCTGATTGAATATGGAAAGAATTTTTATTCCGGTACTGCAAATCCGATCCGGTACAGCATGTCGCCCCAGCCATCGTTCAATAAAAATTTTGATCTCCTCTTCGCAGATCTTCAGCAGAATAATGCGAATGGCCTGAAAAATATCCTGCTGGCTGACAATCCCAAGCAGGCTGAACGTTTGAAAAGTATCCTTGATGATATTCAGGTAAAGAAGCAGGATAATGGAGAGGATTTACCGTTAAACGTCACGCGTTCCGCGTTTCGCGTTCCGCGTTATGAATTGCAGGAAACAATTAATTTCCCCCTGCACGAGGGTTTCATCGACAAAGACCTGAAAATCGCATGTTATACGGATCACCAGATCTTTGAACGCTACCACCGGTTTCACCTGCGCGACGGATATGTGAGCAAAGAAGCGCTCACACTGAAGGAACTTTACGATCTCCGTCCTGGCGATTTTGTGACCCATATTGATCATGGAATCGGGCGGTTCGACGGACTGGAAAAGATCATCAACAATAACAAGGAACAAGAAGCGATCCGGCTGATATATAAAAACAACGATATTTTATACGTGAGCATTCATTCCCTTCACCGCATCTCCAAGTATGTTGGAAAGGAAGGAAGTGCACCGGTGCTGAACCGACTCGGATCGGATGCCTGGAACAAACTTAAGAACAAAACCAAGAAACGTGTCAAAGATATTGCCCGGGAGCTGATCCGGTTGTATGCCGAGCGAAGAGCGGCAACAGGTGTTGCCTGTTCACCGGATACCTATATGCAAACTGAGCTTGAAGCTTCTTTTATTTATGAAGATACACCTGATCAGCTGAAAGCTACCGTTGATGTTAAGAAAGACCTTGAAGCCGAATTCCCGATGGACCGGCTGATTTGCGGGGATGTGGGATTCGGGAAAACGGAAATCGCCGTTCGTGCAGCATTTAAGATGGTTGCCGAAAGCCGCCAGGTAGCCATCCTGGTTCCAACGACCATCCTGGCATTGCAGCATTACAAGACATTTTCAGAACGGCTTCGCGATTTTCCCTGCAAGGTCAATTTCATCAACCGCTTTAAATCTGCCAGGGAACAAAGCCGGATCCTGGAAGAACTCGAATCCGGGAAGATTGATATTCTGATCGGCACGCATCGTTTGCTGAGTAAAGACATAATATTCAAAGACCTGGGCTTACTGATCATTGATGAGGAACAGAAATTTGGTGTTTCTTCCAAAGAAAAAATCAAGCATTTCAAGATCAATGTAGATACGCTGACGCTCACCGCAACTCCCATTCCACGGACACTGCAGTTTTCATTAATGGGAGCTAGGGACCTTTCGATCATCAACACACCACCGCCCAATCGTTATCCTGTGCAAACAGAGATCCATCCTTTCAGGGAAGAGATCATCCGGGAAGCCATTCAGTATGAACTCTCGAGGGGAGGTCAGGTATTCTTTGTCAATACGCGGGTACAGAATATTGTTGATGTTGCAGGAATGTTGCAACGGATGGTTCCCAAGGCTAAGATAGCCATTGCCCATGGGCAGATGGATAGTAAAAAGCTCGAACGGGTGATGGTCGATTTCATTGAAGGAGATTACGACGTATTGGTGGCAACGACCATCATTGAATCAGGACTGGATATTTCCAATGTCAATACTATTATCATCAACGATGCTCACCATTACGGATTGAGCGACCTGCATCAGTTGCGCGGGCGGGTGGGCCGTTCGAACAAGAAAGCTTTCTGTTATCTTCTTGCGCCACCAATGTCGTCACTTACCGATGAAGCCCGGAAGCGATTACGTACCATTGAAGAGTTTTCAGACCTGGGTTCCGGCTTTAACATTGCCATGCGCGACCTCGATATTCGTGGCGCCGGTAATATCCTTGGCGCTGAGCAAAGCGGGTTCATTTCGGAGATCGGGTTTGATATGTACCAGAAGATCCTCGACGAAGCCATCCTGGAGTTAAAGGAACAGGATTTCAACGAGATCTTCCAGGAAGAACTTCCGAAAGAATTTGTGAAGGAATGCCAGATAGAGACCGACCTTGAAATCCTGATCCCGGATGATTACATTACTAACATCACAGAAAGGCTGAGTCTTTACAAAGAACTTGACTCACTTGCATCGGAATACGAATTGGTTAAATTCAAGGGAAAACTGGAAGACCGGTTCGGGCATGTCCCGGCGCAGACATTGGCCCTGCTGGATACGATCCGCTTGCGGTGGCTTGCCAAAAGAATCGGTTTTGAGAAACTGATCCTCCGAAACAACCGGCTGGCTTGTTATTTCATCAGCAATGAAGATTCTCCTTATTTTCAATCATCTCAGTTCACAGCCATTCTGGAATACATCAAGACCCACCCTTCCAATTGCAGGCTGAAAGAGGATAAAAACAGGCTAATACTCATTATCCGGGAAACCGGGAAAGTCAAAGAAGCGCTTGAAGCGCTGGAGCAGATCCCAGTGGTTAATTAGGGATTGGCCATTTGCCATTAGGTATTTGGTGAAGTGGTGAATTGGTGAGTTTTTTCTGCGAAAATCAGCGAGAATTTTTTATTCAATTTTTTATTGTGGGCACGCGTTACAAACGCGCGCCAGCTGGGAAAAATATACCAGTCGCCGCACCTGCCTGCCGTGTATTACTTCACAATTTCGGTAACAAATTAGCAATATTTTTTAATTTATCGAGTGGCGTTTGATATTTTAATGCGGAATGACGTCTGAGATAATTGTATCTGTACATAAATCCATTAAGTTCAGCCACTAGATCATCTTTAGACAAAGTGTCCTTTTGGCATAGAATACACTCTTCATTCAGTATCCTCCAAAATCGCTCAATCTTTCCATTTGTTTGAGGTCTGTATGGCCTTGTGCATCTATGTTTCACATTAAACATTCGTAATGTTGTTTCAAAAAAGTGCGTCTCTTTTGCTTTTTGTGAAGTATATGCAGTGAATTCAACGCCATTATCCGTCATAACTTCTTCAGGTAAAATCCCATGAACAGAAAACCATTTAAAAAGTTTGGATGCTGCAGTAGCTGCTTCTGCAGCTGTGACTCTATCAATCAGTTCTACCTGACATAAGCGTGTGCAATCATCAATTATGCCTAATAAATAATATTTTCTCCTGTCGTTGACAAGCGTTTTAGCCAAAGAATAAGTATCTGCATGTAAGAGTTCACCTGGATACCTTCTTTCATATCGTTTAATCGCTTTTTTTCTTCTTTCGTTTAACGGATACCTTTTGATTGTCCTATATATTGTTGATACTGATGGATGAACGTTAAAATACCCTTGTATCAAATTGTAAATCTCAAACACATTTGCGTTTAACCTTCGATGGATCTTGACAATTACTCTTTCTTCCTCTTTCGAAAGTATCTTTAACTGGCCAGGCCTTGGTCCGCGTTTCTTTGGAATCAATGCATTCGGATCTTTCCCAGCCTTGGCCCATCTTTCATAATATTTGTGGATATCCTTCCTGCTTACTTGAAACGCGTCACATAATTCATTTACTGTTTTAAAATTTGGATCTCTTTTTTGTTTGATCTTTTCGTAATGGTCAACTACCAGGACCCATTTACTGGTCATTGATTTTATCTCTGTTTTTTTCATGGTAAAAGCTTATACTAAAATTGTATAAAACTGTTACCTTTATTGTGAAGTATTACACTGCCGGTAGGCAGGTAAGCAGCTTTGGCTGGTGCCATCGAACGAAGTGAGATTGCGCCAGGCGCAGTCCCGAGTACTCGGGATTGCGGTGACGAGGCCCGCCCGGCCTGAGGGCAAATATATAAATAAAAAAAAGAAGCCGCCCTTTTGGGACGGCCTCATCCTTTTTCCTTATGAATAATGATAATTCTAGTTTTTCTTTCCTGTAAGTTTAAAAGCATCCACTTCCCATTTTGAAGCCGATGAACTCGATACTCCTGATGATCTGTAATGGAACGCCACATAGATGGTCTGATGGAACGCTGACAAGTCGATATCCCCGCTGGAGAGCCAGGCAGCGCTGTTTGCAGCAGGCAGATCGCATTGCAGGGCGGACCATGTAGCCACTGAAGGATCACCGCTCCCTGCATAATTTGTAGAGATTTTTACTTCCAACGGGTTTGCAAGTCCGCTGTCAGTATATTTTGTCCAGGTGTTAAAAGTCAAAACTGGATTTGTGACATTCGTTAGATCGATGCCCGGGGAAATCAGCCAGGTATCGCAAGCAACATTGCCACCATAGCCGTTTGCCACCATCTCAAGGTAACTTCCATCCCAGGTCCAGGGTTTGTTGCTTGCCGGCGTGAATATGACCCAGTCGGGAGGCGATACATCGAAATTGTTCTGATAAATGATCGTTTGACCGGTATCCACAAAATTCACCAGGTCACTCAGATCACGGACTAAAAATTCGTATTTGGTGGTATAAATTGTAAAAATCCCCTGCAATGTACCAATCCCTAGCGGCAACAGATTGTTGGCAAAAGACGCATAGCTGCTGTTATAAAGGATTACACTGTTTCCATCCATGGTAAGAGGGTTGCCGAATGCGTCACCAACGGGTCGGGAAGTTGTCACTCCACCGCTTACAAATGGCTGGCCTGCATCCGGGAAACGAACATCCGGGATAGCTACGAGCATGTTGAGATACTTTTTGAAAGGAGGATTCAGCAGGTTAAGTACAACAGGCACTGGTTTTTTACCGGGAAGGCTGTCGAGAAAGATATGAACATTGGCAACGGAAGCAGGCATCCTCCCGATTGAGCCATTGTAAGGATAACCAAGTTCAAGTGCGCCACCATATAGTCCGAGATATAAGCCCTTGCATTCAATAAACACCCGCTGACCAAGTTTATACTGGGTATACAGATTCGTTGCGTCAATCTCAACATCAATTCCGCCTGAATTATCCTGCAGGAAGAATTTTTTATAGATGTTCCCGGATTCATCATTCCCGACGATAATTCCCTTGATGACGATGTTCTTGGTAATTAATAACGTATCCGAATTGGTTCCGTATAATTTCACCAGGGTGTCGATCGTAGCATTTGCCGTACCATTATAATGGGGAATATTAATAGGCGGCTCATCAAAATTCAATTTGACACAGCCTGTCATGATTGCTAAAGATCCGGCAAGAAGACTTATGGATAAAAGTACCCCTGATTTTTTTACTGATAAATATTTCATAATCTCTGATTTTTTATTTTATGTTTTAAGATTTTTTAGTCGATAAAATTATATGTTTTAAATCCGGAAGCTGATGTTCAGGAAGTAGGTTCTTCCATAATAATAAAGATATTTCGGCGGGAACAGGTCCAGGTTTTTGTTTATAAAATCAAAACGATTCTGCTCGTATCCCCAGCTTTGAATATCGGTGTTGTTCAGTATGTTCGTCACGCTCAGGTTTACGTTAATGAAATACTTGTAGTTGATCCGGATCGATTTCCCTATGGATGCATCCAGGGTAAACCCGCTCTTCAACTTTTGTTCCTGTGTGATCGCTGCAATCAAAGGATCGCCGGGGCCCAGACCGGATATTGCATCAGTCGTCCTTCTTTCTGCGGAAAAACTGAGCCAGTTGTTATCATAATAGTTGGCATTAATATCGAGGAACCAGAATTTATAATTGTATTTCAGCCCGCCCGACAATGCTGTTTGAGGTGTACTTGGTATATTGAAATTCTTAATATATGTAGTGAAAGTGGTGTCCGGCATTGATCCGTTGTCATAGGAAATGGTGGTTTGCGGACGGGATGTATAGATGTATTTCCCGATTGCAGCAACGGCAAAAAAGCTGAGTGTCTTGGTCGCTTTTATCTCGGCCCCGAATTCAACTCCCTGGTGTATCCTGTCGATCCCGGTCATCATATTATTGACATAGGTACCAGGAAGGGTAACAAAGTTTTTTGTCAATTGATCCTGATAATAACTTACAACACTTGCACCGTCGAGGAACCGTGTGTAATAATAGGTAAGCCTGATATTCAGCCCGGGATAACGCATGATATAACTGGCATCGCCACCGAAAGCGGTTTCGCTCTTCACCTCAGGAACAACAGTATTCCGTGTTCTCGGCGAAACAAAGGTATTAGAGAAATAAGGTGCTTTTGTTTCGTAAAAGCCTGTGGCGGTCAGGTAGTGGCGACCTGTGATCTTATAGGTGACGCCGCCTTTTATTGCATAATTCAGAAATGAATATTTTTTTGAATCACCAAATGAATTTTCCGGATAACGGCCGTTTCTGTAATTACTGGTACGCCAGAATTCGGTTCCGGTCAGCGATGCCGCTGCAAAAAAGTCAACCTGATTGTAAGTAAAGGCTCCCTGTCCCCAGAGGTTGATATCGTTCATATGGGCAACGTAATCATAGCCAAACTTATCACCTTGGTGTATAACCTTGTTGGGATTATTCAGATCAAGTTGCCAGCTCGCCGTATCACCTGGGAAATCCTGTTGATTGTACTGGTCTATGTTGACCCAGTAATTTCCTCCGAGAAGGTCGTCGAGGATCTTATAATGGTGACCATTGTATAGCTTAAAGTTCAGGCCACCTGTGACGGTAGCATGTGAACTCATTTCCTTGTTAATCGTGGTATTGAAAGCAAGCTGACTGGTTTTTGTGACATTATTTTCCACGATGTAATTTGCCTGCATCCCTTCGAGGTTGCCAAGTTTATTGATCTGGATCAGCTTGTCCCAGTTGATCTGGCGGACATTCACATTATTCTGCCATTGTTGCGTTATCAGCTCCTGGGTAGCTTGATCAAGTGGATTAACATAATTCGGATGGTAACTGGGCAGGTAACGGTAATAATCCGGGCGCGGGTCCGGGGCATTATACCAGTTCAGGGAA
>Ga0187861_10005226_pt1 | contig 10509 bp, 10 predicted proteins | sample June2016WEW_10_1_3_FD_132986 | JGI IMG/M metagenome (GOLD analysis project Ga0187861, IMG submission 132986) | Peatland microbial communities from SPRUCE experiment site at the Marcell Experimental Forest, Minnesota, USA - June2016WEW_10_100 | ecosystem: Environmental > Terrestrial > Soil >...
GAAGCAACTCGCTTCGCTCGGGGATTCAGTGGGGGTCTGCACCCCCACTGAATTAGAATACAAGCTAAGCTGCCGAATTCATCTCCCGCTTGTAGAAGCGGGAGACTTCTTCGGTGTTATGTTCAAACGTAGCGAAGCGAAGTTTCCTGTGCTCCGCATTCCCGGTGTACCGGCGGGCTTTCCTCCGCATCCGGGCGTAGCCCGGATGCGGAGGAGGCGGGGGACTTCTTAGGCGAAGTTAAAATAAAAACGCTCGTTGCTGACCAACGGGCGTTTTTATTTCAGTCTCAGTTGTAGCCTTTCAAGGAGGACGCACCGTTCCCTCACTTCTTGTGAGCATGCAGTTGCTTGCACCTGGCGCATCCCGGGCAGCGGGTGATCCGCTCCCCGAAGACCTGCTGGATCGTCTGCAGCGGGTCGCAGTCCCAGATCAGGTCCGGGACGTGGAAGATGATCGACCGCGGCGCCATGGTGATCAGCATGCTGAGCAGGTAGTCCTTGTAGTTGAATTCGCCGTCGTTCACGGTAAACGAAGGCGTGCGCAGGTGCTCGCTGCGGATCACCTCTCCGGCCTCGTCGCAGAGGAAGAATGCCCCCTCGGCGTTGATAAAGATATGCACCTCGCCGATCTTGGGCTCCTGCATGTCGATAAAACAGCGCAGCAACCTCACGAACTCCAGGTAATCCTTGGCCGCCATGAACTCCTGGCTGGTGCGCTTGACCATGCGCTGCAACTGCTTCCAGTAGTCTTTGAGGCGGAACCTGGCGAATCCCTCGATCATCAGCACCTGGGAGTCGGCCAGGTAGTCGTAAAGGCTCTGCAAGATCCGGTTTCTCCGGACAATCCGGAGCTTGTTCATGTTTTCGGCGTTGCGTTCGATCAGGTCCTCCTGGTCGTTTACCGACCAGTAGTTGTAGTTTCTGGAGATAAACTCCTTGACGAAGTTTGATTCCACATGATTGACGAACAGGTCGGAGACCGCCTTGGCAACCGCAAAGCGGCAGGCAACCCCTTTTTCACCCTGCCGCTTGCCCCGCGGCACGTGCAGAATAAAAAAAGACCAAGGAGGATTTACCGATTCTTCCAACTCCAAGGCCAGGCCTTCACCGGTCAAAAAGTTCAGTTCCGCGTTCAGCCTTTCCCGCACTTCGTCGGGATAAGCGATAGTGCCTATAATGATATCAGAGGCCAAAGAATACACCCCCTCCGTGGCGATAAACCGCGTCAATACATGATGCGTGAAATTTAGTAAGTCAAGCAGTGTCCGGTTGCTTCAAGAGCAACAATACCAATGCTTCCGGCATTCGTTCTCGGTTATTATATGCCTTAGCATAAATACTATGTCACTCGCTCTTCTTCATTAATCTTTCCGAAGCACGAATCCTTTATCACCCAGTGTTCCTATAATTTGATAAGAAACGCCGCACCTAGAGGGCACCCGGCCCTAATACCCCCGCTTCCTCCGCATCCGGGCTTACAGCCCGGCCTGAATACCGGCTCGAGGCTGACGCCTCGGCTGAAAGCCCGCCGGTACACCGGGAAAACGGGCACACAGGTAAGGGCGGCTACATCACTGTATTAACTGGCTCTAAGCTTCAGCGGGGGAAGACATGCCCCCACCTGAAGCTAAGACTCGTTGACAAAAAATAAGAACCCCGGGGTGTCTGGGGTTCTATACCTTCATTCTTTTTGTGCCGAACTGGTGCAACACCCTGCCTTTACTCGTAGCCCAGGGCATCGGCAGGGTTGAGACGGGACGCCCGGGTAGCCGGGTAGTAACCGAAAAAGACGCCCACCGCAATGGCAAACCCCACCGAAATCAGGATGGAGGAGATGGAAATAGGGGTAGCCGTGCTCGCCAATAAGGCGTAGACCTTAGTGCCACCGATGCCGACGACGATTCCGACCAGGGCGCCCAGCAGGCTCAGCATCACCGCCTCCAGCAGGAACTGCAGGAGGATGTCCTGTCTAGATGCGCCGATGGCCATACGCACCCCGATCTCCCGGGTGCGCTCGGTGACCGAGACCAGCATGATGTTCATGATGCCAATGCCGCCGACGACCAGGGAGATGCCGGCCACGCACCCCAAGAAGATAGTCATGGTGCTGGAGATACTCTCCGCCGTCTCCTGGATCTGGGTCATGTTGGTGATCCGGAAGTCGTCCGACTGGCTTCCCGTCAGCCGGTGGCGCTTGCGCAGCAGCATCTCGATGTTGTTCTGCACGCTGGTCATCTCGTCCTTGGACGCCACATGCACCTCCAGCTCGTTGATGGTCTTGTCCGTGATTCCCGACAGACGGATCTGTGCAGTGGTGACCGGGACGTAGATGACATCGTCCTGGTCGCTGCCACCTGAAGACGAGCCCAGTGTATTCAGCAGACCGATCACCTTGAAAGTCACACTTCCGATGCGGATCTTGGTTCCCACCGGGTTGGCGCCGGTGGGATAGAGGTTGGTGTACACGGTCTGGCCGATGACGGCCACCGGGGAGATGCTCTGCACATCGGCATCGTCGAAGAACCGGCCCTTAGCGAGCGTCAGAGAGGAGATTTGGACTATGGCCGGCGTGGTGCCGGTAGTCGAGGTCGTCCAGGTCTCGTCGCCGTAAGTGATCAGGCCGCTTGCCCGCACCATCGGGGCCACTGAGGACACTCCTGACAGCTTGGCGACAGCGTCGGCGTCCAGGAGAGTCAGGGTGTTGGTGGTGGTGGTGCGCACTCCAAACGACCCGGAGGCGCCCGGCATCACCATCAGCATATTGGTCCCCAGGCTGTTGATCCTGGCCATCATCTGCGCCGAGGAGCCCTGCCCGATGGACATCATCACGACCACCGCCCCCACGCCGATGATGATCCCCAGCATGGTTAAGAAGGAGCGCATCTTGTTAGCCGTCAATGCCCGTATTGCGAAATCGCTTAATATACTGAATTTAACCGCCAAAGCTTCATACCTCCTCGTACAATCGTGCTAGTAGGGCACCTGGTAGTAGTCGACGATCCTGCCGTCCCGCATCGCCAAGCTACGGCTCACTGTCTTAGCCCCCGTCTTAAAACATGCCCGGAGGTCCGCCTCCAGCGCCACCTTGAGAACTGCTGCTCTTGGAACTGCTGGAACTGCTTGAGGAAGAAGAACTGGACGATGTCGTCGTCGTGAGACTGTCGGCGATTATGGTGTCACCCTCGGACAGGCCGGATGCGATCTCGATGTTCACATCATCGGACAGGCCTGTCTCGACACTTTTGATCTGAGGCTGCCCGTTCACGAGCACCACCACCACACCCTGGCCCTGGGAGGAATTAGTGGCGCTCTGAGTTGTGGTCGAGCCTCCCGTAGTTGTGGCTGCGCCTCCCGTGGATGCAGATGCTCCTCCCGCAGACAATCCTCCCGGACTTGCAGCCGTCCGCTTGGCGCTGCCGCCCTTAGCCGTGACTGACGCCAGGTAGGTGCTGCCGTAAGTGAGGGCGGTCTGTGGCGCTACCAGGACATGGTTGGCAGATGCGGTGATGATGTCGATGGTTGCCGGCAGGCCGCTCTTCAGCTTGCTGTAATCGTCGATGGAGATTATGGCCTCGTACATCTGCACGTTGCTGACCGTGGTAGCACTCGGAGACAGCGCGGCGATCTTGCCTGTAAAGGTATCGTTGGGATAGGTATCCACGGTAAATTGTACCGCCTGACCGGCGCTGACCTCGCTGATATCCGCCTCGTTGACATCGGCGACTACCTGCAGGTCAGTAGATGTCATGACGATTTCAAACTGGTTGCTGCTGGATGTCGCCGCCGTTCCACTTCCGGTCCACTGACCGGCATTACCGGTGATGGATGATATATAGCCATTGAAGGGAGCTGTTATTTCGGCATTGATGAGGTTTTCCTGGGCTGTTGCCAGGGCGGCCTGGGCGTTCTCGACCGAAGCGGCGGCGGCCAGTATATTCGCCTGGCTCTTGTCTTGCGCCAGGGTGTACAAAGCGGATTTATACGAGGTCAGGGCCGACTGGTAGCTGCTCTTGGCGGTATTCACATCGTTCTGGGAGACCGCCCCCATACCCAGCAACTGATTATCCTGATCCAGCGTGGATTTGGCGTTGTCAAGGGTAACCTCGGCCTGGTCGACCTGGGCCTGGTCCAGATCTACCTGCTGGGATTCGGTGGAGACCAATTTGTCGTAGCTGGCCTGGGCGCTCTCCAGGTTGGCCTCGGCCTGATCCACCGCAGTCTGCAGGTCGGTCGACTGCTCCACCGCCAGCACCTGCCCGGACTTAACGGTGTCTCCCATCTTCACGTTGCAGGCCTCGACGTAACCCGACGACTCGAAAGTAAGGGTGACTGACTGCACTGCCTCCACTTCACCGGAGGCGCTGACGGTCTCCTGGATGTTCCCGTAGGTTACCTTGGAGGTGACATAACCACTGTCTTGTTTCTTTGTTCCGAGGTAACGCCAGCCCAAGCCACCGGCTGCCAGCACCACCAGGATAGTGACGATCAGGCTTGTGCGATTCCTGACAAGCCGTCCCGGGAAGCCTTTGATTAATAACCATGCTCTTGTGAAAAAGTTTCCGACAGTTTGCAACATTGCCCATCCTCTCCAGTGTTCTGCCTTTTGTTCAATCCTAGCGCCACTTGCTTAAATAAACCTTAAAAGAAAAAACAAAGAAATTATTTCTTAACCTTCAGGTAATGTTTCGAGAGGTACAGTCCTTTTCAGAACAGCAATATCGATTAGAACCTTGACCAGGTAAGCAAACAGCAGTACGTTCAAGACCGATGCGCCGATCAGCGCCGGGCCATATAATGCGGCATTGATCCCCCGCAACGTCTCGAAGAGAACGACATGGGTATTGACGTAGCTGGTGGCGCTGAATCCGAGGGCTGGCAGCAGCAGTCTCCGGTCCCCGAGGTAGATGAAGGCCAAGATCGCCAGGGCAACGGCGGGAAACAGGTATCGCTCGTGCATCCTGCGCCGAAAATGAAGACGCCGGCGATCAGGAGCAGCGCCGTCGCCCGGAACACGAACAGATAAAGAGTCAGTCCTGGCAGCGACCTAGTCGACAAAAAAAGACCGCTGCGCTGCAGGCAACGGTCTCGCCAGGTTGAAGCAAGCGATATTCGGAAACATTTTACAATCATTCTTATGGAAATCTTACATTTATTTCAGGATTTCTTAAGGAAATGGTAATAACATGACATCAAAGAATGATCCGACACTTCCAGGCTGAAAGGAGCATCATGATGATCACCGTTATCCGTATCCTGAACGATGCTGACCGTCGGACGATAATCATCAATGACGAGGTCAAGGACCTCTCTCCCCTTGCCCGGACATTCCTGGCAGCAGTCAGAAAGATGGCAGTAAAAAACTAGCAAGGGATCAGGGCGAACACTTGGCACAGATCGACCTGAATAGCGTGGTGCTCAGGTAACGGTCGCCACGGTCGGGCAGGATGGCCACGATCGTGCCGGTATCCATTGCTTTTGCCAGGCGCAAGGCCGCCGCCACCGCCGCCCCGCTGGACATGCCGACAAAGATCCCTTCCTTGGTGGCTAACAGCCTTGCAGTCTCGTAAGCCTCGTCATCCTCGATATTGATCTTCTCGTCCATCTGTTCCGGGTGGTAGATTTTTGGAACGATAGCCTCCTCCATATTCTTCAGCCCCTGAATTGTATGGCCCCTGAGAGGCTCAACCCCGACAATCTTAATGCCGGGCTTTCTTTCTTTCAGGTACCTGCCTGTCCCCATCAACGTTCCGGTAGTCCCCATGCCGGCGACAAAAACATCGATCTCCCCTTCCGTCTGGGACAATATTTCAGGCCCTGTCGTCTCGTAGTGGGCAAGGCTATTGTTCTCGTTCGTGAACTGATTGGGCATATAATACCTATCCGGCTCCTCGCTGACGATCCGGAGAGCCTCCCTGATCGCCCCGTCCGTCCCTTCCTCCGCAGGAGTAAGGATCACCTCCGCCCCAAAAGCCTCCAGGATGCGGCTCCTTTCCACGCTTACACAGCCCGGCATCACCAGCTTGACAGCATACCCCTTCGCCGCCCCGATCATTGCCAGGGCAATCCCCGTATTGCCGGAGGTTGGCTCCAAGATCGTCCTTCCTTTTGAAAGGGCGCCGGATTCTTCCGCCTTCTTGATCATGTAATAGGCAGGGCGGTCCTTGACCGAGCCACCCGGATTATTTCCTTCCAGCTTGCCAAAAATCCTGACCTTGCTTTCCCTGTTGAGAACCTTCAATTCCACAAGCGGCGTGTTGCCAATAGCAGCAAATATGTCCGTCTCGCTCGCCTCCAGTTGCCTGTTCAATTTTATGCCTATTATATCGCAATTCAACGCGATCGCCCATTAGGGCGATATGCTCTTCTCTAATGCTTTGCCGGCCGCTCACTCGAGACCTCAGTCGTGATCTGATCCTTGGCTATCATTCGACTTTGGCAAAAAAACAACGCTGCTAACACCTGATTGTTGGCAGTGTTGTTTTTTTGATTGCCAGGCCAGGACATTCCCTTTCGCCTAGCTACAATTAGTATCAGTTGCAGTTGTTTTCGTTCTCCGGTTTCGTCTTCCCTTCCCCGACTGACTAACTACCGCTCTTCTCCTGCTGAGCCATCCTTTCGTGCACTTCTTCAATAGTCAACGGTTTCAGAGGTTTGCAGAGGATCTCGTTGACCCGGATCTTGTTGAAGTGTTGTGAAGAGGCTGCCTGCATCACCAGGGCGGTATCAGATCCCCGAGCGGTACCGGCGATGGCGATCACGCCTTCCTGGCTTTTCAACAATCCCGCATCCGTGGCCATCATCACGATCTCGAAGCACACCTTGAACCCCTGGCTGAAGCAGCGCAACAGGTTGGCCATCAAAGTGGGCGCCGATGACCCATAGAGATTGTCCGTATGGAACAGCATGGTGCCGAAGTGCACCTCATGCCCGGACTCTCTCAGCGTTGTTACCAGCTCCTGAGGGAAGGGATTGACGGGCCGGTGAAAATCCCACTGGTGAGGCACCACGATCAACTGGATACCATCATTCTTGAAAAAATCCAGCGCCTTCCTGGCAGTGGCGCCGGTAGTGGAAGCCAGCACGATCTTCTTGATTCCCAATGCTTTTGCCCTCTCCTGGGCCAGCTTAAAGACGATCTCCGTATTGGCGGGGTCCATGCCTTCGAAATAAACTACCTTGCTCTCCATCGTTAAACCCTCCGTTTGTTCATACTTCAATACTCAGATTTCAATCAGACGATACTCCCTGCTGCCGAGGCCGATCGACTCTCCATAGGATAGTTGATGTTCTCCATGGCTATTCTTCCAGATGGCCTTGAACTTGTCCGAGGCCCCGTCATGTTGCTGGCAGCTTTCACCCCATAAGGTATTATTGACAGCAGGCGCCTTGTTGATAAGATCCAGCGCTGCCCGATCGATGGCTACCGGATCCTTTGCGGCCAGAATACCGATATCGGGCACTATCGGCGCATCGGTCCAGGGAACACAGTCACAATCCGGAGTCACGTTCAGCACAAAGTTGATGTATCCGACCCGGCCATGCTTGTCCTTGACTGCCGCCAAAGCATATTCGGCCAGCCTCTCGGTGAATCCCAACACGTCACCGTCGCCAAAGACCGGGGTGATCGCTTTTGCAGGGCAAACAGTGGCGCACTCCCCACAGCCAATGCAGTTCTCTCTGGTGATCGTGGACTTTTCCTCTTTCAGAAAGACCGCCTGCTGGGGACATGCCTCCACACAGTCGCCGCAGCCTTCGCATTTTTCCCGGTCCACCTCGAACCTCATGACATGCTGTTCCCGTTTTCCCGCGGCGGTGGCACAGCCCATGGCCAGGTTTTTGATGGCTCCCCCGAACCCGGCCATCATGTGTCCCTTAAAGTGGGTGAGCACGATCATGCTGTCAGCCCTGACGATGCTTCCTGCAATTTTGGCGGTTTGAAAATGCTTGAGATTGATCTCGACATTCTTGGCGTTCTCCCCAAAGATACCATCGGCAATCACCACCGGGGCGCCTGCCACCGCGTAGGCGAAGCCGTGCAGAATGGCTGTTTCCAGGTGATCCACCGCGTTATGCCTGGTACCGGAATAGACTCCGTTGGAATCCGTCAAGAAGGGCTTGCCCTCATGTTCCTTGATCTTATCGACCACCTGTCTGACAAAGACGGGGTTGATGAATCCGTCGCTCCCTGATTCGCCAAAATGAATCTTGACGGCAGTCAGTCCGCCCTCTGTTATCAGGTCGCCAAAACCAGCCCGATCGAACAGTTTTCTGATCTTGGCACTCTTGTTCTCTTCCACGCTCCTGGCACGTAGATTGGCAAAGTAGACATCGCTAGCCATAACCTTTTGCTCCCTTCTCTCTTGATGGAGGCCTGTGGGCCTCCGCGGATAGTGGCTCAAGCAAGATAAGGAATCAGGGATGCTAGTTTCTCTAGCCTCCCGGGGGTAGTTTCAGGTCTTACCCGGGACAATAGTCAGGCACCTTCCTTGCAGTGGGCAACAGTCCGCAGCATATATCTCCTCATCGGGATTCCTCCTTTCCGGTAACGGCATTAAACCATTGGCAACCGAGCCTGCTGAGAGGGGTTCTCAATCATAAGCATACCCAAGACGGGTCAAATTCTCGAACTCGATATTCGCTTCTATTAATCATTATTTGTATATGTATTGATGTATCGAAAATCGTTCTCCCTGATACTCGATATTTCTACAATAATCAAAATTGATTCTGCAGCCTGTCTCAGGAAACCTTAAAAGAACCAGTTCCGCGCTATGAGGCCGGGTTTTGCTCTAGGACCGGCCATGCCGCTTCCAAGTTTCCGGCCTGCTCCGTGGCGGGCGCCACCCCTGGGAAATGCAAACACTCCAAGCGCAAACCGGATCAGGCGAATTTTATCTGCAGATACCGGGATTCCTCTAATCTTTGCTTACTCGGATAATAGTGTCTGAACTCATCTATCGCTTATCGCTCCTCTCGAAAGAAATAAAAAAACCGTGTCAATGAAGAACACGGTTCAATGTAAAATTGCTTATAAAAAAACTGCGAGCCATTTCTCGCCCACAGTTTTTACATTACCAGATTATGCTAACCATCCAAGTTTCTATCTAAGTTCTTAGGGTTTCTTGCGGAATTTTACGGGTTTTTACGGTCTTGGGTTATCGCCCCGGGTCTTTGGTATTAAAGGCTGTAAGCCTTGTCCTGCAAGCACTTCAGAAAAATGTTTTGGTGGGCGCGGTAGGTATCGAACCTACGACCCCTACCGTGTCAAGTACAGGAAGCACTTTTCACCATACCTCATCAAGCCTCATAATGGCTTAACTGCTAGGGTTTCAGGTTTTGGCAATCTCATCCAACCTCATCGAAAATCATGTTTTCTCACTGCCATTGTCGTAAAACTGTCGTAAAATCCGAGACCTGGGATGCAGACTGCAGCAAGGCTTGAGCAACCGCTAACTCTTATAAATGTCGCCTCTTGGCCCTATGTCATCAATGTGAATAACCTTCCTGATCTTATCTAGGCGAAATATCACGCGGTATGCCCATATCTTTAGCCGCAATATCCCTGGATCGCCTTCCATGCGCTTAATATCTCCACTCATGGGATTTGTAAGGAGACCATGTATGTTTTTAATGATTCGTTCTTGCACGGCCTTTTCTTGCTTGGCCAAATATTTCAATGCAGCTTTATGGTAGATCAACCTGTATTCCTGGGAATTCACGCCTGGCTTCCTCCCCCGTCAGGTAATCTTCGCCGCTCGCATTTTTGATTCGAGATAATATCTCTTCACTCAACGGCTCACGGTCAATCTCCAGTCTTTCAGTCTCTTCCCAGGAAAAGCCTCTGCCATTCCTCTCAATCAGGAATTGCAAGAAGTCATAGACGGTCGCCCGGTCAGTGTCTTTCAATTGTTCGATCATTTCGTGGAGTTCTTCTTTGTTGACGCTCATGGACTACACCTCCCGTAAACAAAATAGCACGGCTATTAATACGAGTCAAGGAAACCCTGAACCAAAAATAGGCAGTCAAGTTCGAAACTTGGGATTCAGGCAGGATAAGGTATGCAGGACACGGTAAAAATTCAATTGGTGTCATTTATTCCTTGCAAAAATGCTTCTACCTTTGCCTGAAGTTGGCCTTTATCCTTAAGTCCGTCCGGGTTGCCGACGTCATATAACCTATCTGTTTCAGCATGGGCTAACCCCCATGCTTTTTTGTTTATCTCCTCTGCCTTTAGCTTCTTACGAAGCCAATCCTTCACCTGTCTATTTGCAACTTTAGCAACAGTATGTTTCTTGCGGCACCGGATGCAACAATATTCATCGCGTTCCGTTGTTGCCTTGAATGGGCGCTTGCATTTTTCATCTTTACAACGTTTATAACCGGCGCTTCCCTGTTCGGTCAAATTGAGATAGAGGCAGAAATAACAGGCGTCAAGCAGGCTGCGGAAATTCCAGGCAAAAATCCACCTGCCATTTTCGTAAATAGGCCTTGGTATGCAACCGTCAAGC
>Ga0187861_10005233_pt1 | contig 10501 bp, 7 predicted proteins | sample June2016WEW_10_1_3_FD_132986 | JGI IMG/M metagenome (GOLD analysis project Ga0187861, IMG submission 132986) | Peatland microbial communities from SPRUCE experiment site at the Marcell Experimental Forest, Minnesota, USA - June2016WEW_10_100 | ecosystem: Environmental > Terrestrial > Soil >...
TCTGGCCGTCCCGGAAATGGATGGTTACCTGTTTGCCGGCCAGGTCGCTTTGGAAGTCTGTGCTCCCGGCCACGCGCAGCGGCTCGGACACTTCCCGCATCGTCATGCGCGTCTCAATCGGCACGCTGCTTTCCACCCACCACGTCCCGTGCACCGGTTCCGGCGCGTCTCCAACCACAAAAGTGCCCGGCCCGGGAAGTTGGACTTCGCGCCGCACCACCGCCAGGCCGTTCTTGAACAGCCCCACGGACACTATGTTACTCTTGACGGTGGCCTCTTCTGCCGCGGCCACCAGCCCCAGGCCGGCGCAAGCGCACAGTACCCCAATGCGAAACCGTTTCATCTGCAGCCCCCTTTCTCTTTGACCCAGCCCCTTCAAGTCTACCTGATTGGAAAACTAGGGACAGGCACTAGTTTCCTCCTCATAACTAGCATAACTAGTGCCTGTCCCTAGTTTCCACGTTTGCCATGTCATCGCAACCCCTCTCTCGATGGGGCGTCTTCTCCCCATGCCACGGTCTGCTCCAGCAACTTCTCACCCGCCGCGCGACTGGCGCACCACGTCTCCAGCATCAGCAGGGCCGGGTCGAGTTCCCGCACCAGCGGTTCGACATGCTCCGCCGGCAACTGGATGTGGACGATCCGGCCGGCGGCCTGGATCTGGCGATACATCTCCAGATGGCCTGGACCATTGGGCGGCTCGCACGGCGCCGGCACATACTGTACCACGCGCAGGTAGGGCAGCGAGAGCAAGCGCGGCAGATGCTGCTTCGCGTTGCCGCCGTCGAGGTGATACCAGAGCGCGTTGTGCGCCTGCCCGTAGACATCCAATTCCGGAACCACGAAGCGGTCGAACATCTCCGGCGAGAGCATGCAGGAGACATCGGATTGCGTACTGATGAACGGTTCCGGCGCCCAGAGCGCCATCCACCCGGCGTTGCCGTACCAGAACTCGTGCCCCTGCTCGCGGATCAGCGCCTGCAGTTCCTGCCATGTCCGGAGCTGATCCTGCGCCCCGGCCACAATTGCTTCCGCCACCCACTCGGCATGATCCACGAGCGCAAACAGGAACTCCTGCGTGCCCAGGTGCATGGAAAGCAGGTCGTTGGCGGGAAGGCCGAGGGGTGATCCCATGAGGAAATCGTTCCGGCCGGCGACGGCACACAGCGCCAGCAGCAGGTCACGGTACTTTCGCACCCAACGGCTGTCGGGATCATGGCGGAACGGCGACGGGCGGGTGAAGTCCACCTCCCGCGTCTCGAACCAGATCGTATCGGGGGCGAAAAGAGGCGTGCCGCCGAGACAGGTCATCCACCCGGCCATTTGCAGGCACGATGGCACCGCCTCCCCGCCCCACCAGGTGGATGCGAGTTCCCGTCGGGCGAGGGCGACCCGGTAGGCGGGGTCCAGCCAGCGTGCCTCATCGTTGGCAGGTTCGGCAACCGGCGCCGGGGTTCCCTCCGGGTTCGGCGCCCGCACCGCGATGCAGGGGCGGTCCAGCCGCTCGCCATGCCAGAGCGCCGTCAGCCGCCGCTGCGCCTCCGGCCAGTCGGATTTGTATTTCATCACCGCTGTCCCCCCGAATAATCCAGCCGTCCTTACGCCGCAACGACTTGCACGTTTCTTGATTCGCAGCTTCTGTGCGCTATGTTTCGGCGACGAATGCCCTCAGCGACATCTTCAGGAACTGTGGTAACGCCTTCTCATGCGCTTGGCAAGCGCTGCGCTACCGCGGTCCGCTCCCTATACGGTCGCGGCTCGGATGGGTCAAGGACTTCTGCGGCGCGCGCTGCACGCGGCGGCGGTGTATGTGGCAGTAAAGGAGGCCTGTCATGCGCATTTACTCCCCAGACCGCCGCCGGTTTCTCCAGACCCTTGCCTTAGGTTCCCTCGCGGCCAGCGGCGCCGCCGCGGCGCCCGCCGCCAAGAGACCGCTGAACGGCGAGAGGCCGGGGCCGAAAGACGAGAAGACCTGGAAACCCGTTTCCGACCGCAAGCTCCGCATGGGCATCGTCGGCTATGGCGTGTGCAGCTTCGGCGCGGCCTTCGGCTTCCAGGACCACCCCAACGTCGAGGTCGTGGCCGTCAGCGACCTGATTCCCGCGCGGCGCGACGCGCTGGCGAAAGCCTGCCGCTGCGCCAAGTCCTGCGAATCGCTGGAAGTGCTCGTCCAAGACCCGGCCATCGAGGCCGTCTTCGTGGCTACAGACGCCCCCCACCACGCGCAGCATTGCATTGAAGTGCTCAACCACGGCAAACACGTCATGACCGCCGTCCCGGCCGTCTTTGGCTCGCTCGAAGACGCAGAGAAGCTTCTCGAAGCCGTCAAGAAGTCCGGCCTGAAGTACATGATGGCGGAAACAAGTTGCTTCCATGCGGAACTCCACGCCATGCGGCAGATTTACCGCGCGGGCGGGTTCGGGCGCTTCGTCTACTCGGAAGGCGAGTACATTCACTACTGCCCCACGCCCATTGACTCGTACAAGGGCTGGCGCATCGGCCTCCCGCCCCAGTGGTATCCGACCCACTCCAACGCGTACTACGTAGGCGTCACCCGCAAGCGCTTCGTCTCCGTCTCCTGCGCCGGGTTCCGCGGCGCCATCGCCCATTGCCAGCCGGATGCCAATCAGTACCGCAATCCCTTCAGCGACGAGGCCGCGCTGTTTACCACCAGCGAAGGCGGCATGTCGCGCATGGCCGTCTGCTGGGGCATCTGCGGCGCCGGCGGCGAACGGGGCCGCGTCTACGGCGAGAAGGGCTCGTATGAGACGGACAGGTATCGGGGCCTTGCCAAAGGCTTGCCCGACCTCGCCCGCCCGCCGCTGCCGCCGGGCGTGGATCCCGGCGGCCACGGTGGTTCCCACGGCCACCTCGCCAACGAGTTCGTCACCGCCATCCTCGAGAACCGCGAGCCGCTCATAGACGTTTACGAAGCCCTGGCGATGGTTGTCCCCGGCATCCTCGCCCACCAGTCGGCGCTCAAAGACGGCGAGACGCTGAAGATTCCGCAGTTCGAGCGGCCCACGCCGTAAGCCGGGGAAAGTGATTGTCCGGGGCATTTTGTCTTTCCCCTACCAATAGCGCACGTAGAAGTAGAGCACCGCGAGGGTCACCGCCGCCCACCAGTAAAACGGGTTGCGCACACCGCTCATGGCGGCCCGCGTGGCTGCGGGAAGACGCAAGCTCTCGCGGTTCCAGATCAAGCCCTCCAAAGCCTCGCGGGGTTTGGGCGTCGTCACCAGACTCACCAAGGCGCAGACGAGCATGCAGGTCCAGAACACGATCCCCGTACGGTTCCAGAAGGGCGTCACATACACCGCCACACCGGGGGTCAGGAGCGGAGCCAGTTTTTCGATGGCTACGGACAGCGGGATCGTCAACAGGCCGACGGTCAGCGCCGCGGCAGGGGTGGTGCCCCGCCACAAAATGCCCATGAGAAACATGGCGGCGATGCCGGGTGTCACGTATCCGTACGCGTTCAGGAGATAGATGAAGACCGGCTTGTCGGAGTGGGAAACAAGCACAAACGACCAGAGAATGCCCAGGCCCATGACCGCCAGTCCCGTGAGCTTCCCGAAACGAACCGCCTGCGCATCGCTGGCATGTTTGTTGATGAAAGCCTGGTAAATGTCCACTGTGAGAATCGTCATGCAGGCATTCACCGCCCCTGAAAGATGCGACATCACCGCCGCAATCAAGCCCGCCATCACCAACCCCACCAGGCCTTGGGGGAGAAGATTCTGCACGAGCGTCGGGAAAGCCATGTCCGGCCGTTCCAGATTCGGAAAGAGCCGGGGGGCGATCAGTCCCGGCACCACGATGATCAGTGGGAGGAAGAACTTCAGGTACTGCGTGAAAACCACGCCCATCCGCGCATGCCACTCATTTTTGGCGGCCAGCGTGCGTTGCACGATGAACTGGTTGGCCGCGCAGTAGAAAACGCTCACACAGATGACCCCCCCAAGATACATGGTCCACGGAAAATCCTGGTCGGTGGCGGGAAGAATCAGATGCCAGTCGCCCGACGCGGCCATGAAGCCCTCCCAGCCTCCCACGGCGCGCAGCGAGGCAACTGCCAGGACCAGACCCCCGGCGAGCAGAACCCCCAACTGGACCATCTCCGTCCAGACCACGGCCCGCAACCCGCCCATGATGGTGTAGATGCCCGTGAACACGGCCAGGACGATGATACTGAGCGGGACCGGCAGCCCGAAGAGCGAATGCAGCGCAATCGCGCCGAGATACAGCACGGCGCTCACTTCCACAAAAATATAGGTGATCAGGATCAGAATTGCATAGACACTGCGCGCCCCCGTCCCGAAGCGCTTCTGCAGGAACTCCGGCATCGTATAGAAGCCGTTGCGGAGATAGAACGGCAGGAAAACCCAGAGCAACGCGTTGAAGCCGATGAGTATCGCGCCCCATTCGATCACCATGGCGACAAAGCCGCGGCTGTAGGCCGTCCCGATAACCCCGATGAAGTGATGGCTGCTGATATTGGCCGCCACGATGCTGCCCCCCACCATCCACCACGGCAACTTGTCACCCGCGAGAAAGTAGTCCCGGCGGCTCCCTCCCGTCCGGCGGCCGACCATGAAGCCAATGAAGCCGATGGCCCCGAAATAGAAGACAAAGATCGCAATATCGGCTACCGATAGTTTCATCGCGGCACCCTCCTAACCCGGATTACTCAACACAGAGGACGCGGAGGAACGCAAAGGGGTTTGTAGGAAAGGATTTACTGTTGTTTCCAATGTTTTTTCCTCTGCGTTCCTCTGGGTCCTCTGTGTTGAGAAATCCAGACTAATCCGGGACCTCGAGCCGCACGACCTCCAATCCGCTCAGCCGCCCGAAGGCGGCGACAGCCTCGGCGCGGTCGCCGAGGACGAGCGCGCTGTGGTGCGTGCCGCCGGCGCGCGAGTAGGCCTCCAGGAACGGCGCCACCTTGCCCCGCGGCCGCACCCAGATGCGCACGACATCGCGCATGGCCGGGTCGAGGGAGGCGTCTTCCGGCAGCACCTCGACCGGGGCGACGATGAGCGAGAAGCTGTCGTCCGGGCCGGGGGCCAGGTTGACGAACACTGCCGGGCCTGGCTGGGCTGCACAGGCCAGCACCGCGGGATCCAGCGAGCCGCCGCTAAAGAACGGCTTGGAGAAAACGCGCGGACGGCCGCCTGCCACCGTGGGGCTGATCTCCCCCATGTGCGAAAGGAAGAGTGTTTCGCCAGCCCAGTCGGCACAGAAGATTTCGGTGAAGGTCACGGCGCCGAACGCGCGGGCCAAGGCGCCCGCGAGAGCGGCAGTGAGCACGTCGCCTTCGCCGGCATATCCGATTCCGCGTCCCATCGCCTTGGAGATTTCCAGAAAAGGCATCGTATTGGACGGCCGGTCCGCCCGGTCAAAGGCCTGGAAGTTGACGCTGAACCCGCTGTAGCCGCCGGCGTCGAGCAGCTTGCGCAGCCCGAGGCCGACACGCACAGAGCGCTCATGGACGTCCGCTGCAAGATCGCAGGTGAAATTCTTGCGGTCCTCAGCCACTTCGGCGGCGACCTCCGCGTCGCATATTTTGCGCACCGCAGCATCGAGCGCTTCAAGCCCGATCTGCCTGACACTGATTCCGAGCTTCGAGGCCAGCACTTCTTCTGCGACAGCGAAGTCTCCCATGCCGGCGAAGGCCGCGCCGACGCGCAGGATCCGGCTGCCCCGCAGGGCCTTGGCCCCGCACGCCGCGCGCACCAGGTCGCCTGCTCTGTCCAGCGTGCGCGGATCAGCGTCATGGCCGGCGACCAACTCAAACGGACGTTTGCGGCGGCACAGCATGGAGGCAAAATCCATCACACCATGCACGCCATGGTTGAACATGATCTTCTTTGGGGATACGTTCAGACCGAACTCCGCGTCCATTGTGGTATCGAGTATGACGATCGGCAACCTGGTCTGACAGAAGACTTCGATAGCCTCCAGTGACGGTGAATAGGCCAGATGCAGCGTGACGATGCAATCCGCTCCGTCCTGCTCGAATTGCCGGATGGCGTTTGCGAACTCGTCCTTGATCCTGCAAACCGGCGCAGCCCGCACGGTTATTCCACGTGCCTCCAGGGCGACGGCTATGCGTTTGACGAACCCGTCAAAACCATTCCGTACATCCGGCAGGAGCTCATCGTAAAGCTTAAGGTAAAAGGGCAGCAAGCCCGCATAAGGGCTTTTTGTCGCATTCATGTCTATTCCTCACTTTCCTTTGTCTCCCCCCTCCCCTTGCGGGAGGGGGTAGGGGGAGGGCTTTTTGAGGACGAATCATGGTTGCGCCTGGCTATTTCCTTGAACAGGCGGCTGGCATTGTCAAAGAATATGCCAGCGACCTCCCGTGCAGACATTCCGGCGCGCATTGCCGCCAGCTTGATTCCGCGCAACTGTTCATAGAAGAAGAATGTGAATTCCACTTTGCAGTTGGCATCGTACATGGACGTGCCGATGGCGTAGTCCTCGCCCATCAGATAAGCGTACTGGTTGTTGACCTCGACCGATTTCCCACGCAGGAACGCGATAGGAGCGTCGGAGCCGAACAAAATGCGGTCCCGAGGGAAGTTGTTGAACGTGTACTCAAGCACACCCGCATGATTCACCATTGCGGTGTCTACATAGGCGTTGGGACAGGCGGCGATGCCCTTCAGGAACCCCACGACATTCGACAGATAATATGCCCGTCCGATGTGTGCAAAGATTATCGGAGCTCCAGGATAACGCCTGCACAGCTCCACCATTTGTTTCTGGTTGACCGGGTCTTCCAGACGCCGCGGACGGGGTATGTGCAGGGTCACGGCAAGCCCATGGGCGTCGGCGAAGCGCATCTGCTCATCAGGCAGCATGTCTTGAATGGTGATGTCGGATGATTTCTTCCAGTCAACGAAGTCGAGATACGGCTTGAAGCCGACAAGCCGGTTTTCCCCGATCCGTCTTTGGATTGACTGAAGGTCATCATGCGGGGCAATCAAGGCCATCCCGAAATATCTGCTGTTGTCCGACACTTTGCCGCTGTATTTTGCGCAGGCATCCAGATCGAACCCCGGACAAGGGTGTCCAAAATGGTTCAAGTGCAATTCCCGTCCCGGCAGCAGAACCCTCATATAATCAAGGCAATTCTCAAGCGTGAACCTGCAAGCAAACTTCCGGCAGCAGGATTTCGGAGAAAACTCATACCCCGCGGGGATGCATGACTCATCAAAGAGATGGACGTGCGCATCGAAGATTTTGTCGGGCAGAAAATCTTTCAACTCCTGCTCGTAAACCGCACGATCGTTCTTATGATAGTCAATCATTTCCGAGGCCTTTCCCAGCCAGGGCTGCCGCATGTTCGTTCCGGTAAAGGCCCATTCCAATTCCGGCCAGCATGGCCGCTCCCTTGGCGCCGGCAGTCCGGCTGCCTACCGCCACATCCATACCGGTAATTTCCGCGACGATCCGCGGCCAGATGGGGCTTCTGGACGGACCTCCGACCATAACCGCGCGCTCGTAGTGGAAACCATGCTGCTCCAATTTACGAATCTCTTCAGCCAACAATCGTGCCGCGCCTTCCATGACGGCGCGGCTGATGTTCCCGCGGCCGGCGCTGAGCGGCTGTGGCGCGAGCCGCAGGTCAATCTCCAGGCCGTCAGCGCCGGGCTTGGCTTGCGCCGAGTATTCGTTGAAAAGTCGCATGCGGTCGCTTTCACCCGGGGCAATGACGTTGTTGATATACCAATCAATGGTGCGGCCAATGTATGGCACGGAGAACATACCGCCCCAGGGGCCTTTGTGCGCGGACAGAAAAGGATCGCACAGCATCTCTGCATCGAGGATTAGCTGACGGTCCATCAAGGGGACGAATCCTACCCAGGAGGTGCCGCAGGAAAACAGCAACTGCCCGGGCTCCAGAACTCCAGTTGCGCGGGCGGCGGCCGGGTGATCGAAGCAGCCGGAGACGACCATGGTTTTCGGAGAAAGTCCGGTGTCCCGCAACGCCTGCGGCAAAATCGCACCTACGGCGAAGCCTGACGGGACCAGCTTTGACAGTTTCTCCTGAGGGATGCACAGCAAATCGAGGAACGGCCGATGGTAGGCGCCGGAGACCTGATCCTGCAGGTGAAATGTGGTTGCCGTGGAATTGTCCATGACCCATTTGCCGGTCAGCCGGTACAGCAGCCAGTCGGTGTCCATGCCGTAATGTCCGGCGCGGCTGTAAAGTTCCGCACGGTTCTCGCGCAGCCAGGCCAACTGCGCCAAAGGGAAGGTAGTAACGCACGGCCAGCCGGTTACCTTGGCGACCTCTGTCGTGGTCAGTCCGGCCAGGATAGGGGGAGGATTCTGTTCGGCCCTGCGATCCATCCAGGTTACAATGTTGATTAGCGGAGTTCCGCCGGAGTCAGTCAGCAGTGTATTGCCGGAGGCCGCCGCCATCGCCAGGGCGGCCACTTCGCCGGGCGCAACAGCCGCCAATTCGCGGATGACCTGGCATACGTTCCTGTAGTGCTGTTCAGGAGCGACTTCCACCCATCCCTCTCGCGGCTGGAGAAAGGTAGTGTCCTTCCCCGCTTCAGCTAGGATTCCGCCGTCTGAATGCATCAAGACACCCTTTATGGCGCTTGTGCCCAGATCAAGCCCAATCAGGTACGTCTTATTGACATTTGGAGCACTTTGCGTTAGGCACCCCCTTTTCTTGTAAACTGTTCAGGACCTCCCGCATGGCCCCAACTACGAAGTCCATTAGCGCCTTGTCGGCGGTCAAGGGGAGCTTTGTCAATACGGCCGGGGGACAGTCCGCCTTGTAGGTCTGCGCGCTGATGTCCAGGCCGCGGCGGTTAAGCTCGCCGACGAAGGCCTTGGCCTGCGTGAGGCCGGCAAAGCATATTGAGGTCATGTGGCGCCAGCCGTCAACGCCTTTGACGGACTGGGGGAATTCTGCGGCCAGGCTGCGGATGCTGTTCTCGTAATATCGGCCCAACCGGGCTGTCGTGTCCGCATTGGCCAGTGCCCATTCCATTGTGACAAGATAGGCGAGTGAAGCCAGTTCCTCCTGGCCGTTGGTAACCAGGGCGCCGAACTGCGGCATGACATCCAGGGCCGCACTGAACAGAATCCGCGAGGCTGGATACTCACCGCCCGGAAAGCCCTTGCCGATGGCCACGAAACTAGGTTTCAGATCGTATTCCCGGAAAAGATACAACTGCGGCGCCCACATGCAGGACTGGATCTCGTCAGCCACCGCCGGCACGTCATGTTTTCCGCAGAGAACGTAGGCATGGTGGAGGAACTCCGGACTCAGCCTGCGTCCGCCATAGTTCATCATTATGATCTCATGGAAGAAGCCGGCGATCTTATATGGCTTTCTTTCGTATGCGGAGAAGGCCTTGTCCAAATCCTCGCGGGAATTCGGACGGATCGGAACTACCTTCCATATATCGGAGACTGAAAGCTTGTCGTGCAACTCCGGCCACATGCCGCGCAGCATCTGCGCCAGGATCGTGGTGCCGTGGTAGTTCGCCTGGAGACCGCCGGCATCATTGCCCATGACCAGGAGCACCGGTATCCGTCCGCTGTAGAGCGGCGCCGTTACGTCAGCCTCCATGCGGTAGAAGCGGGCCAGGATCATTTTCAATGCGGCTTCCGCCGCCAGGCTGCCTGTCTCAAGGTTCAACACGCGGTTGAGGACCCGCATGTCGTCCGTGCATGCCAACAGTGAGTTCAGTCCGGCCTTGTCGTCAAGCGCCAGGCCGTTGGCCGTGCGGATCAATTCCTTCTCCAGGCGGCGGGTGATGTACCCGCGGGTATTGTTGTGCGTGGCGTTCGGAATCCCGAGCGCACGCGCCTTGTCCAGCAATCCGTATCCAGGAAAGCAGTGTCCGAGGGGCGCATGGTAGTGTTCGCTCTTGGTGATGAGATAAAGCCGTCCATCCTCGCCGATTCGGTAATATCCATAGGCGCTCAGAGGCGCTGCGGCTGTTTTGGCCGCGGCGCGGAATTTCGCCGAGGCAGCGCCGGCCGGCGTCCGGCGCAACGGCAGGGCAGAGACCTGGCTGCCCACACGGTCCAGAAGGCCGGAGAGACGCTCCCGCATCGGCTCCGGATAGAACTCCACCTCTCCATCCGCCGCTGCCAGCAGAGATGAGGACTCCGCACCAGTGAGGAATGCACGGGCAGCGCAGGCCGAATCCACATACTCGCGTCCCAGAATGTCCGACAGCGACCGTCTTACCTGCACAAACCCGTCAACGGCCTGGAGCTTGCGCACCTTCACGACCGGCGCCTTCGATGAATCGGGATAGATCATGCTTTGGCTCCTTCAGCGTCCTGAGCATACAGCGGAAGCGAAAATTTTTCTCCGCCGTTTCTGTAAGTCCTTAAGAGTCGGGTGCATGTCAGTAAATGCGTGGCCCAGAGCGTACCGCGGGCGTCCCGCCCGCCTTCGTCCTCGCGCCCTGCCGGCCTGCCACGGGCGGGCGGGACGCCCGCGGTACATTTGCTGACA
>Ga0187861_10005236_pt1 | contig 10498 bp, 10 predicted proteins | sample June2016WEW_10_1_3_FD_132986 | JGI IMG/M metagenome (GOLD analysis project Ga0187861, IMG submission 132986) | Peatland microbial communities from SPRUCE experiment site at the Marcell Experimental Forest, Minnesota, USA - June2016WEW_10_100 | ecosystem: Environmental > Terrestrial > Soil >...
ATTAGCCCGATAACCATTATAAAACCGTTTATGGAGAAAGACATCTGGTATTGTCATGGGCACGAATATGACCCGTCTGTTACAGACCTTCCGAGACAGTTTATGTGGCTCTGGAATCATTTGCCACGAAGAACAACCCCTGGCAATCTAAAAGGTAATTTTATAACTGAAAGCTATATTATGTTAGTATATTTGGTCCATTCGAGAGCTTTGCTAAGCATTCAAGAAAAAACAAAGAAGGAACACCCGGAATGTAAGGGGATTGTTCTCGGCCATACTCATCTGCCCCTTCATCAAGATTCTCCGGAGTTACCTTTCTTGCTTAATGACGGTGATATGAGACATAGCGCAACTTTTACGATTGAAGACGATGTTAAGTTCAATCAGTTAACATGGAATGCAGGGCAAAAGCAGTGGAGAATAATGACTATCCCCAGACCTTGATCCTCTGCGAATCGTTGACGAATATGTGTAACGCAAATCACTCAGTGGTGAGGTGCTTTTTCGGCTTGCCAAATGGCTAGAAAGAGGTAAAATGTCAGCATATGGCAAAGCGGGCCTGTGAGGATGGTAATAATGAAAGGTGAATTGAAGCTAACCGGCTATTTAGCCAAGTAGATAGCCACTACCTTAAACTAAGACATTCCATAACTTAAAAACTGGTTACGATAGTGCTATCTTCAGTTTCAGTCGTGTTCCTCCTGTTTAGTGATTTTACTATGTTAATAACTACATATACAGATTTTGGGTCATGATCCAGAGGGTGGGGTTGGTGGAGCACCCTGGACCTGCAACCGGATCATAATAGAGGTTGCAGTAACGTTGCCTCTCGCATCTTGCGGCCCCATGACGGTCAATGATTGGCCTTCATGAAAGTCCGAAAGGGTGCCAGCCGTGACATTCTGGATAGTAGTATTATCAGAGCTGATGTTCACCGTCACTGGCCCTTGTGCAGTCGTCAAGGTTAAGATGTTGCCGTTAATATTGGTGAGAGTGCCGCTAGCGCCGCGCCGTGCGCCAGTGCGTGGGGACCTGGGGTTCGCGGGGGTTGCTCCGTTAGATGGGGTTGGTGGAGCGCCCTGAGACCGGATCATAATAGAGGTTGCAGTGATGCTGCCGCTTGCATCTTGGGGACCAATGGCAATCAGGTATCCACCCGCATGAAGGTCCGAAAGGGTGCCAGTCATGACATTCTGAATAGTGGTATTATCAGAACAGATCACCGTCACTGGCCCTTGTGCAGTGGTCAAGGTTAAGATGTTGCCGTTAATCTTGGTGAGGGTGCCGCTGGTGAGCTGGCGCCGTGTAGACGTCGGGGGTGTAGCCGGAGTAGGGTTGGGCGTAGGAGTCGGAGTGGGCGTGGGCGTTGCCGCAGGCGCGCAAGAAGCCACCACCATAAGCAACAGTACCACGAGCAAGGTTGCTACCCGTATGAATCGCTGTTTCATTGTCCTGCCTCCAAATTATTGTTCATTCTATTCCTCAAGAGCAGATAACTTGTCTCCTTTGGACTTTCACATTGCACTGACGATGTCTTCCTCGGACATCCCGGAATCTGTTTATTGTCCATTCCAGAAATCGCAAACTAACTCATTTTGAATTATATATGGAAGTTGTTCAGCAATTGTTAAGGTGGGGATCATCGCAGAGGTCTTATTTTTCGAAAATAGAAAATCTACCTAACAGATTTTCCAATAGATATCTTATTTTTGCCGAAAATTAATTCCCGGTTTCGGTTTTTGTTCTGCTTGCCAAATGACCGGAAAGAGGTAAAATGTCAGCATATGGACTACTCTTTTCCCGCCCAGGGAAGTATCAACTTCTATGGCAGGACATTCCCGGGAATAGTCATCAACAATTGCCAGGGCACGGAAGTGACGGCCGGTTACAATACTATCGGTAACAAAGTCCATAGACCAGCGTTCATTATTCCGCTGTGGTGGCGGCATTATTACTCTTGCTCCTGCAGCACCTTTTCTTCTTCTCTTCTTCCTAAGTACCAAGCCTTCTTCACGATAGATTCGCTCTGTCCTCTTATGATTTATCACCAGTCCTTCCCTTTTGAGCATAATATGCAATCTGGGACTGCCAAACCTTTTTCTCTGCGCCGCCAGTTCACGAAGCCGCTCACGTAGAGCTTTATCAGTATCCTGCTTTGGCAGATAGCGAAATGAGGATACTGATATATCAACTAGCTGGCATGCTTTCCGTTCACTCAGCCCAAGACTCGCCCTGACACAGGACACAGCCAGACGTTTGGCCTCGGGCTTTAGAAGTTTTTTGAGAGCAGTTCCTTGAGCGCTCGGTTATCAAGAGCTTGTTCGGCTACAATTTGCTTTAAACGCCTGTTCTCCTCTTCCAAGGCCTTCAGCCGCTTTAGTTCGCTTACGGTGAGCCCGGCATATTTGGCTTTCCAATTGTAATACGTAGCATCGCTCATCCCATATTTGCGACAGAGATCGGCCACCCTGGCTCCAGCCTCTCCTTCCTTGAGAACCGCGATAATCTGCTCCTCGGTATACTGCTTTCGAACCATTGTTGTCCTCCCTATTTCGTTTATTATAGCGGAGGACTCTAAGTCAGAGTGCTACTGTTTCAGGGGGAAAGGTCAATACGAACCCATTTTCTTTGACTGCAACCTTGGCCCTCTGATTTTTATTATGGATTAACATTCGGGCCGATGTTTGTTCAATGTTGACCAGCGTTAGATTGAAATAAAGAATGATAGAATAGAGACCGATCGGTCTTTTACTCAAAGAGTATCAGGCGGAACAGGAAAGGCCGATGATAATACAACACAGAATTAACTTAGAATGAGCTCTCGATCTCTTTTGGAAAATATAGTGCGCCCATGTTAAAGAACAGGTCTTTCTGCATGCTGCTTTGCGCCAGAATGTTGCTGCATATGGCTTGAGCCTGATCGTTCAGCGCATTAGCTTCGTCGGTATAAATATAGTATTGGGGATAAGATCCTAGCCAATCAGCCGCTAGCCCGCTTAAACCGTACTTGCCGGTGACATCCAGGCAGAGGTAGGTATCGAGGTCCGCGATAGACGGATCGGGCTTATTCGTCTTCCCGTATACAACGCCCCGGTTATAGAAAACCATGAGGAAGGGCACTGGCACCGTCTCGAGCCGCGCCACTGTGCCTGACTGCATCTGGCCTGAGTCCACGAGTACCTGGAGAGCCGTTACCATCTCGTGATAGTGTGCGCTATATTCGGCGTCGGTAATATCTGCCACGTCGTTGCTAAAGTCCTCTCCAGCCCTGAACCGCTCGAATTGAACCTAGTCCCGAAAGCAGGCCTGCAACTCTTTCCCATTTCACGGTTGCCCGTGCGGAATGTAGTTACAATAATTGAACGTGAGATTGCGCTGGTAAAAAGCAGCTTCTTAAATAAGTGAGTGTATCCTTATGCTGTTGTTTAATATATCGATTAGCAATATAATAAACAAAGTTTATGTATGGGTTGTTGGGATTTAATCTACATATAAGCATAGGCTATATGTAGATTAAATTGCCTCAAGGAGAGTTATGCCTAGGGTAGAGAAGAAGAAGACTGCGGCCAAGCTGGGGAAGACGCCGACCGGCATACACGGGCTGGACGAGATCACGGGCGGCGGTCTGCCGCAGGGGCGGCCCACCCTTATATGCGGCGGAGCCGGTTCCGGCAAGACCATGCTGGCCATGACCTTCCTGGAGTATGGTGCCCGGAAATGCAATGAACCCGGTGTTTTCTTTTCGTTCGAGGAAACCGAGAAGGAATTGGAAACCAACTTCGCCTCGCTCGGATACAACCTGACCGACCTTATCGAACACAAGAAAATTATCGTCGATTTCGTGTTTGTCGAAAAAAGCGAGATAGAGGAGACTGGGGAGTACGACCTTGAAGGCCTGTTCATCCGGCTGGGGACGGCCATTGACGAGATTGGCGCCAAGCGTGTGGTGCTGGACACCGTGGAAGCGCTGTTTGCCGGGCTGAGCGACACGGGAATATTAAGGGCTGAGCTGCGCAGGTTGTTCCGATGGCTTAAAGCCAGGGGTGTCACCACTGTCATTACCGGCGAGCGCGGCGATGGTACGCTCACTCGACAAGGCCTGGAAGAGTATGTTTCCGATTGTGTTATTTTGCTGGATCACAGGATAGCCGATGACCTGGCCACGCGCAGGCTACGCATTATCAAGTATCGCGGCTCGAGCCACGGAAATAATGAGTATCCCTTCAACGTGGACGAGACCGGTATTAGCCTCCTACCACTGAGCTCGATGGGTTTGACTTACGAGGCCGGTATTGAACGTGTGTCGTCGGGTATACAAGAGCTAGACCAGATGCTGAGCGGGAAGGGTTATTATCGGGGTAGCAGCATTCTTGTGACAGGGATGGCGGGTACAGGCAAATCTAGCGTAGGCGCACAGTTTGTTAATGCCGGCTGCTCACGCGGCGAAAGGTGCCTTTATTTTGCCACGGAAGAGTCGCCCAGCCAGATAACGCGTAATATGCGCTCAATAGGAATTGACCTGGAAAGATGGGTAAAGAAAGGGCTGCTGGAGTTTGTGGCCGCGCGGGCAAACATGCGCAGCCTGGAAGAACATTTGTTGGTCTTGCAGCGGACGGCGGACGCGTTCAAACCATCACTGGTCGTGGTTGACGCTATCACCGATTTCAGCACCATGGGTACCGGGTTGGCAGTGAAATGGATGACCACCCGCATGGTGGACTTTTTTAAATCGCGCGGGATAACCACAATTTTTAACAGCCTGGTGACGGGGGCATACGTAGAGGATAGCGGTGTCGGGGTCTCCTCGACCATGGATGTGTGGATGCACCTTGTTAATGTGCCCAGCGACCTCGAACGCAACCGTATCATGTACATAATTAAGTCACGCGGCATGGCGCACTCCAACCAGGTGCGTGAGTTCCTTATCACAAATGAAGGTGTGAAGCTGATGGAAGTGTACACCGGTCCGTCCGGGGCGTTGCTCGGATCGGCCAGGCTTGCCCAGGGGGCGGCTGAGAAAAGGGCGGCGCTGGATAGGAAGCAAGAAATGGAAGTCAATCAGAAAGATCTTTTCAGGAAGCGCACGGTACTGGAGGCTCAGATAGCGAGCCTGCGCGCGGACTTCGAAGCCCAGGAAGGAGAGGCCAAAAGGATCGCTGAACACGAACGAGAGAGAGAGAGGGAAATTGCCAGGGACGTGAAAGAAATGGCTGTCAAGCGCCACGTGGGTGGGGGCAGAACAGCCAAATGACCAGCGGAGGACTATGATGGCTACGATGAAGAAAGAGAGAACACACAGCCGGGTAGACGAGCCGCAGGAGATATGGCAACTGCGACTCTATGTGGCGGGCCAGACACCCAAATCAATGGCGGCCTTCACCAATTTGAAAGATATCTGTGAAAACCATTTAAAAGGAAAATACGAGATAGAAGTGATCGATCTGCTGGAAAATCCCAAGCTGGCCAAGGGCGACCAGATTTTTGCCATACCCACACTGGTGAGAAAACTTCCCCAGCCCATACGTAAGATGATTGGCGACCTCTCCAATGAGGAGAAGGTTCTGGTAGGACTGAACCTGTACCCGCTGGAGAAATAGCGTAGCTCATATACGCATTGCCGGTATTTGAGGGATGAGAATGGTTGAATCTAAAAAGAAGAGCGAAACCACCAGAAAATTTGAGAAAGCCACCAAGCAGGTTCGCCTTGAGAAATACGTGCTGAAATTGTACATTACCGGCATGACTCCCAGGTCGAGAGTTGCCATCCGGAACCTGCAAAAGATCTGCGAGGAACATTTGAAGGGCAGCTACGAGCTGGAAGTCATCGACATTTATCAACAGCCAACACTAGCCAAGGGCGAGCAGATCATTGCCGTTCCCACACTGATAAAGAAATTGCCTGAACCCGTTCGCCGGTTAATTGGCGATATGTCCGCAACGGACAGGGTGCTGCTGGGGCTTGACCTGAAACCAAAGAAATGAGATGGGTGATGGATGAGGCCCAAAAAGGAACCAGGTAAGAACGGAGAGATCGAGGACCTGAAGCGCCGGCTGGCCGAGGCTGAGGAGACGTTGCGCGCAATTCAGCAGGGAGAGGTGGACGCTCTGGTTGTGAATACCGGGAAAGAGGAGCAGGTGTTCACGCTGCAGGGGGCCGACCTGGCGTACCGTATAGTGATGGAGCAGATGAACGAAGGCGTGATGACGCTTTCCATCGACGGCATTATCCTTTACTGCAATCGGCAGTTTGCGGACCTGACCCATATCCGCCTTGAGAAAGTAATCTCGTCAAATATATTCAATTATATTGAACCGCAAGCGCAGGATACACTCCGCCGGATCATGGAGCAGAATGGACATTCCGAAATGGCCCTGGTGGCTGCCGACTCAAGCACCGTGCCAGTCTACCTGTCAACGACGCGTCTAGCAATAAACGAGATGACTATTATTTGCGCTGTGGTCACGGACCTTACCGAGCTGAAGATGAAAGACCAGATAATCAGCCTCAAGGACGAGTTCATAGGAATGGTATCGCACGAGCTCAGGACCCCTCTCACCGTGATCATGGGAGCTATATACACAGTCATGGCGCCAAGGGTACCCAAGGCGGACAAACGGAAGTTGCTCAAGGACGCCCTCGCATCCACTGAAGAGTTAGCTAATATAGTGGAGAACCTATTGGAACTCTCGCGTGCCCAGTCCAACCGCCTGGATATTATTAGAGAAGTCATAGACATGAGGCAGGCAGCGGGTGAAGTGGTCAGGAAACTGAGCAAGAGGACTGACAAGCGCCGGCTGATAGTGGAGATGACGGGGCTACCGAAATTGACCGCCGACCTGTTGAGGATAAAGCGTATCCTGTATAACTTGGCGGAAAATGCAATCAAGTACTCACCCGGGGGGGGCGATATCACGGTCTTTGCCCGAGCTGCCCATGATGAGATTGTCGTAGGTATAAGGGACCATGGCATGGGGATGTCGCCTCAAGAGCAGGCGAAGTTGTTCAGACCGTTCGAGCGTCTTAATAGGTCGCCGGAGATTAAGGGGATAGGTTTGGGGCTTCTGGTGGCGGAGCGGTTGGTGCAAGCACACGGTGGGCGCATATGGGTTGAGTCCGCTCCAGGCAAGGGCTCCACCTTTTATTTCACGGTGCCTTTGTGATAGCACCGCCGAAGATGAGGAGTATTTTGCCCAGGCTTGCCATATCCACAGCAAGATTTTAGCTTAAGGAAGGAAGGAGGGAGGGAGGGCAAAGCTATATCTTTGAGCCGCTTCTTCAAGGGAGCGTCGTTCCCTGCTATAATGCTTCGCTGGAGCAAAGAAAAACTTTAAAGGAGAGTTGATCAAATGAAGGTTGAAGAAGTCAAAACGATCGCCATGATCGGCGCAGGTGACATGGGCCATGGGATAGGCGAACTGGCGGCCATGGCCGGATACAAGGTTAACCTCTATGACATCAAGCAGGAATTTGTGGATAAGGGTATAGGAAAGATCAGGGACAGCCTGGGCAAGCAGGTATCCAAGCAGAAGATAACGCAGGAAGCCATGGACAAGATCATGGGCAGCATAAAAGGCTTCACGGTGCTTAAGGATGCCGTGAAAGACGCGGACTTTGCCATAGAGGCGGCGCCCGAGATACTGGACCTGAAGCAGAAGATCTTCAAAGAAATGGACGAGGCGGCGCCCAAAAATGCCATACTCGCCTCCAATACCTCGACTATGAGCATCACCAAGATCGGCTCCGCTACCAAACGCCAGGATAAAGTTTGCGGCGTGCATTTCTTCAATCCGCCGGCAATGATGGCCCTGGTTGAGGTGATCCGCGGCGATAAGACCTCCGACGAGACCATGAATGTGGCCTACGAGCTAGTGAAAAAATGGAACAACTTCAGGGGCGCGATGGTGGTTGTCAGGGTGGAAAAAGATACACCGGGCTTCATTTTCAACCGCATGAATGCGCCTTCAGCCATGTATCTCTCCTGGCTGAGGGAGAAGGGCCTGGTAGACCCCGAGGGCGTCGATGCCAAGGTAAGAGCGACGGGAGCGCCGATGGGCCCCTTCGAGACGATGGACTACTCGGGGCTCGATATATCCGTCAACGGCGGCAAATATTATGCAGCCACCCTCACCAAGGACTTCGCTCCGCGGTCATGGCTGCTCAAGAAGGTTGAGGCCGGCGAGCTCGGCAAGAAGACCGGCAAAGGCAATTTCGAGTGGCCGGGCGGCAACAGGCCCAATATCGACCTGAATAAGACCGAGCCGAACTTCGATCCGGCGGACATGGTGGCCATCCAGGTGAACGAAGGTACCAAGCTGCTGGAGCAGAAAGTAGCCAAGAGCGCGGCCGAGATAGATATGGCCATGGTGTACGGCAGCGGCAGGCCCACGGGCCCGTTTGCGCTGGGTCAGAAAATGGGTTGGGATAAGGTGGCTGAGCGGTGCGAGGCCATAGCCAAAAAGACAGGCATCAAATGGTTCGAGCCCACCAAGATGCTCAAGAAAGGAGCAATCACGATATAAAAGGAAGGCGGGGTTCGTCACACCCCTAAACTGCCATCACGGATGAGGCGTAATAGCGAAAATGGTTATTACGCCCCATCCCGGTCTGAAAATCTCCGGGGCGATTTGATCACTTTCCCTGGAATTTCGGTTTGCGCTTCTCTGCGAAAGCGGCGAATGCGTCCCGGGCGTCTGATGTACGCGCCATATCCACGATGGACTGGCTTTCAAATTCCATCTGCGTTTCCAGTGTTGAGGAGAGGCCGCCCTGGATGAGCTTGCGGGCGGTGCCGTAGGCCCGGGTTGCGCCCGCTGCCAGTTGCCCGGTGATCGCTCGTGCACGGGCCATCAGCTCAGCATCCGGTACCACTTCGGTAACGAGACCGAGATCAAGCGCCTCTTTGGCGGACAAGCGCCGGTTGGTCAGCACGAGTTCGGAGGCTCGTCTTAGCCCGACCAGGCGCGGCAGGAAATATGTGAGGCCTCCATCCGGCGTGAGTCCGACCTGCGTATAGGCTACAGCGAAAGTGGCGGACTGGGCAGCCAGCGCTATGTCGCCCACACAGGCAAGGCTCATCCCGGCGCCCATGGCAATACCGTTGACTGCAATGACGACCGGCGGTGCCCCGCGTGTCAGACGTGAGATAGCAAGATGGAGGTAGCTGGACATTTCCTTGAGAAGTTCAGGTGTTTTTTCGACTTCACTGGCCATAGACTTTAAATCGCCGCCTGCACAGAATACGGGGCCGGTTGCGGTGATCAGAATTGCCCGGACCGCAGAGTTCTCGCTGCAGTGCATGGCGGCGTAACAAAGATCTTTGGCCATTTGCAGGTCGATGGCGTGGTTGGCCTCCGGACGGTTCAGAGTGATCGTGGCGACATTGTCGGATATATCAAAGAGTAAAGTTTTGAACTGCATGCTACTATCCTCCGATTTTGATACCAGGTCCTGGCAAGGTGCTATTCAATCGAATCGTGACGGCCTTCTTGAATTTCAATTTGAGAAACGGGCAAGCACAGACATTAACGATTATAGATGCAGAACTTATATTAATCAATAGCTTAGTTGTCCTTCTTAGCCGGGCACTGTTGTTTGTCTAAGTCTCTTCTCTCTTGTGTCCTGGCAGTTTGTCGCTGAGTCCACTATACTCCTCTTTATTATCTTGCTATCTCCCGTATTTTTGTCAGTTAGCTGTCAATCGCTTGTCAGACTGAAGTCAAGCACGACAGTGCAGACCGGAGTAAATTTGATTATGAAAGATTGTTGAATCAGTGCGTCATGAAAAAATCTTTAGTTAACATTCTTGTAATATATTATTATTGGCAGGCAAATAAGAAATGAAAAAGGCACCGCTCTTCCTGGCAGCGGCATTATTAGTCGGTTCCTTGCTGCTAGTCCCGCTGGCACCGGCGTACGCCACGACGGATTTGATACCCGGTCAAGCGGCCGTCGGTCAGCTTTCGGATAATCAGACCGCGCCGACGGCAGCTGCAGCCACTCCTGCACCCACAACGGCGACGACGGATACCGCTCCAACAACGGTAGTCGCAGACACACCCACTCCAGCGCCAGCGACAATTATAGACACAACCGCTGCGCCTACGACAGATGCAGTCACTCCTGCACCCACAACGGCGACGACAGATACCGCTCCAACAGCGGTAGTAGCAGACACACCCACTCCAGCGCCAGCGACAATTATAGACACAACCGCTGCGCCGACGGCAGATGCAGTCACTCCTGCGCCCACAACGGCGACGACAGATGCCGCTCCAACAACGGTAGTAGCAGACACACCCACTCCAGCGCCAGCGACAATTATAGACACAACCGCTGCGCCGACGGCAGATGCAGTCACTCCTGCGCCCACAACGGCGACAACAGATACCATTCAAGCAACGGTAGTAGCAGACATACCCACTCCAGCGCCAGCGACAACTATGGACATAACCGCTGCGCCGACGACAGCTGCAGCCACTCCTGAGCCCACAACGGCGA
>Ga0187861_10005237_pt1 | contig 10496 bp, 9 predicted proteins | sample June2016WEW_10_1_3_FD_132986 | JGI IMG/M metagenome (GOLD analysis project Ga0187861, IMG submission 132986) | Peatland microbial communities from SPRUCE experiment site at the Marcell Experimental Forest, Minnesota, USA - June2016WEW_10_100 | ecosystem: Environmental > Terrestrial > Soil >...
ATGCTACTTCTCATTGTGACAATCGTTTACGTTGCGGATAAGGCTTTCAATAATCGAGCTTGTGGGACCCCCTCCGCCGCATGAACTTCCCGCCGTAAGGTCGCCCTCGGCCTTTGGCTCCCCCATTTCCTGCGTGCGCCTCCGACGCGATTCCGCGGGCTGGCGCTAAGAGTCGGCTGTCTCCGCCAGCCCGCCCAAAGGATTTTGCGGGCAGTCGCCGCCCGCCTTGCCAGGTGCAGGCCAGCGCTCTGCGACAGCGGGCGAAAATGACCCTCGCCTGGGAACTTGGAGCACCACGCCTATAATGTCATCCGGTGACGCCCGGGTTGCTTCGTCAGCCCCAGGGTACCGGCGCTTCAGCTCAAGCAGTACTGGCCGGAGCAGGACGTAATCAGGTATGCAAGCCATGAGAGCAGCTTCGGCAAGCCACTCGCCTCCCCCGGCGACTTCGTCCGTCAACTCGACCTTAATGTAATCGCCTGCCTCGTAGGTTGCCATCAGATTCTCACGTTCTGGATTTTACGATGCGTTAAGCCCCCAGGGTAGCACCACGGCTTTGGCTTGCCGCAGCGGGCACCGGCCCAATCGCGCCCTGCGGGTGCATTTCATTCAAGAGGGACCCAACTCCTGCACTGTCCTGGCAAGCAGCCTCAATAGGGGACCAGTCCTCAAGGACTCCAGAACATTTTTAGAGAGACTGTCAAAGGAAGCAAAGTAGGGCTGCGCTTGTCGTTTAAACGGCCTATGCGCGCAACCGCTTTGCGCCCCGAACTTGGGAAAGACTTGGGAAAGATAGGCCGGTAATTGTGTCCGTTTCGGGTGTTCCTAAGTGGGAAAAGCCCTTGCGAATCAACGTTTTGATTTTGGTTACGGCAGATTCGAAGTCTGCCGCTCTATCCAACTGAGCTACAGGCGCGTGTCTTGAGTTTAACCCAACTGGCGAGGTCCGGGAAGGGAGTATTGGGGTCTTTGCCCGGAGACCCCTCCAAAACTCCGCTGCGCCCTCCGTTCTCCCTTTCCTCTCCAGGCTTGACCCCCTATGCTATACTTGCGCCGACCAACGGTAGTCTGACTCGATCTGTTGCTGTGGTTTTTGGCAAGATCCGTGACGCCACAACGCCGGCCGAAGCAGGTGCTCTTGCCCGTTGCCGAAGTACCCGGCTTGGAGGCGGAAGGGAAGTTTGACCTAAGCGCCAACGAGGAGTTCCACTATGTCTGACCGATGGGTGTTTCTTGTAGCCTTCCTGACTCTGGTTCTGACTGTTGCCGGGGCTTTTGTTATTCCCGAGTTCTTCGTTTACCAACTCCTGACCTCCTTGATCTTCCTGGTCATCGCTCTCCTGGTGTTCTTTGGTGAAGATGAGTTTCCTTACATGTTGGGGATGATTGCGCCCATCCTCTGGTGGATCTTCAGTCTCCTGGTGGGCGGACTGTTTGGAGACCTCAAGGCGCTGCTGGCTTTTGTGGGTGGAAGACCAAGCCCAGCGATGGAAACGCCGCTGCACGGTCTGGCGCTTCTCATGGGTCTCCTGCTCCTGATCGTCGCGGCCCGCGCCTGGCGGAAACAGATTACTCAAAAATTCTTGGGCAAGACCTTTGCCGTCGCCCTGGTGGTTGGGTTGGTCTGGGTCGGAGTTCTGGCGGGCTGGATGTCCCACATGATGTCCTCCGGCGCGCGGCCACATTGATCCCAGAGGGGACTGTCGCGATGCGCAATGGCGGTCGCGCCTCCCTCGCCGGCCATCTCGCCAGACGACCCATGCCCGGAAATCGGAGATTCCGGAGCCCCGGGGCATCCCTCCCGAAGTGAGCCGCCGGATTTCCGCGGCCTGGTGCGAGGACCGCAGGGGGGTGCGGTCGGCGCGCATGTCGCGCGGGGGGGGATGGCCCCGCCCCAGCTCCCTCTCGCCCGCTGCGGCGTGGCTCCTGTTTCCACACCGCCTGCCCCGCCCACCTGTTCCGCCCGGCAATTCCCGTGTACTATCGTCGTGCTTCCGGATTTCGACAAGCCCAACGGACACCTGAGCCACCTCACGCGAGGGGAACGTGGCGGAGATAAAAGAAACTGCTTTCCGGCGACTGCTCAAGAACCTGAGCTACAAATCACGGACGAAGAAATTCGAGTTGCTGCAGAGAGTGTTTGGCGCGCAGCCGGAGGATCGCGTGCTCGATGTGGGCGCGAGTGGTGAGGTGTTCTTGTCGTATGCGCTCGAAGACGTCTATCCTTATCCTGGGCGGATCGTGGCCGGCGGCCGCGAACCCCGCGAAATCCTGGCCGCGCGCCAGCACTATCCCCAGCCCCGTTACGTCCTGTTGGATGGATGCGAGCTGCCTTTTCCTGACCAGAGTTTCGACCTCGTCTTCTCCAACGCCGTGATCGAGCACATTCTGGGCCCGGGGCGGCAAGAGAAGTTCGCGCAAGAGGTCAGGCGCGTGGGGAAAAGCTGGTTTGTCACCACGCCGAATTATTGGTACCCCTTCGAAAGCCATCATCACTTGCCGTTTTTCCAATTTCTTCCGCCGCCCGTCCAGATGGTCTACAACCGCTGGTTGGGCACACACGTTCCCAAAGGCACGGTCCAGGAGTTGGCGCTCCTTTCCGCCCGCCAGTTGCAGGCCTTGTTTCCCACCGGCCGCATTGCCAAAGTGCGGGTCACTTTCTGGCCCGAAACCTTGGTGGCTTATTACCTCCATCCCGAACGCGCAAGCCCCGGCGCGGGAACAAGTCCTGCGTCAACGTAGGCTCCGACCATGGCTACAAAAACAAAGTGACCCACTACCAGGCGCGGGAAGGGATTGAATGAGTGCGCGGACCGGGTTTGTCCGCGGCGGGGGAGCGTGCTCGGCACGAAAAGCCGCAGTCCCACAAAACAGTTCCACTCCACTTGCTGGACCCACTAATGGGCCAGCTTGTATACCTCACTTCCAGAAAGAAGGAAGGTTCCGGTGACGTACTCGTGTGTGCTTTCACGCGCGACGAGGTGCGGCTCGGCGTCCACTTGCTGGCCCCAGAGAACCTTTCCCTCCGGGCTGAGGCTTTGGGTCAAGCCACCCCAAGCCTTCTCGACAGCGGGGAGGTACTCCTTGCGATTCAGTACCCCATGATTGATACCCCAGGCCAATCCGAAACAGAAAAAACCTGTCCCGCTGGTCTCAGGGTTCGGAAACTGGTCCGGGTCGTCGAGGTTGACGCGCCACAGGCCATCAGCTCCCTGGCACTTGATCAGCTCCGCCGCCTGCCGGCGAAAGATCTCGAGGTAGTGCTGCCGGCTGGGGTGATTCTTCGGAAGATACTCCAGCACCCGCGCGATTCCGGCAAATGCCCAACCATTCCCACGTGACCAGAAGATCTTCCTTCCATTCGCGGTCCGCTGGCCGATGAAACGAGGGTCGCGGTAATACAAGCCGGACTCCTTATCGAGCAACTGTCCCGTGACGTCATCGAAGAAGGCATTCATGATGTCGATATACTTGTTGTCTCCAGTGGCTTTGGCAAGCATGGCAAGCGCCGACGCGCCGTAGAGGGAGTCCACATACACGAAGCCATTTATCTTATTGCCACTGTCTCCGTAGTTGTCGAGGTACCATTGCTTGGTTCCCGCCGGCGAGAGTGGGTCCGGCGTGGCCAGCCACCTTATGGAGGGTTCGATCATCGCGCGGTCTCTCTTGACCAAATAGAGCACAGCCCAGGTCTCAACACAAAACAGGCGGTTGGCGCCGTTGGGCTCAGTGCCAATCTGCCATTCGTGCTGACGGCCCCACTCGAGAGCCTGGTTGAGGAATAACCGATCTTTGGTTGCTTTCCACGCGGCCATTACCCCCGTGTACCACGTACCACGCTCCCAATTGCGGTCGTCCGGATTCATCACCGGATGCGCCATCTGCCAGGAGTTTGCCCTTTGCAGGAGAGTCAGGATTTCCTGCTTTTTCGGGCGCGCCGGAGCAGTCGTCGCCTCCCGCGGCGCCGCTACGGCCGCGGCAGCATGGACCACGTACCCGTCCCGCGGATTGTCAATTATGAGCAAAGGATTATTCAATGGAGTGATTATTATAGGGAACAGTATGACAAAACGAATGAGCCATCGTGTCCCTTCCTTCATGCGTCGCCTCCTCCTTCCATTTGAGTCTGCGCAGCATACCACTTCAGACGAGGAGGAAACAGGAGGATATCGGTTGGCGTGGGCTACGGTTGCGAGTTGGCGCGGAGGGTTGATTTCGCGGCAGGTCGCCACGGCGGGCTCGTGGTTTGAGGCGAGGGGGGCAGATCATCAAGCCTGGTAGCCTTTCCTCTGCAGGCGCGGGGCCAGCAACCGGCGCGCCACGATCTCGCTGGTCGTCGTATCCAAATACGCAATTTGCTGGAAGCGCGTATGCAAATCACACCCTATGATCAACATGTCTCGGCTCCTTTCCCGGCAATCCTTGGTCAGGCACATAAACCAAGTTTGCCGGTTCTACGGAGCCGACGACTTTATGGAATCACGGAGGTCCGAGGTCTGACTTCGCCGCCCCCTGCTTCGAGGCGTTACACCTTTGATATTTCGAGGCAAGTGCCCGGGCTCCGGGCTCTGGCGCCTTTTTTCCCGGGCTTGTTTCGAGTGCTCGGCGGGGGTATCCTCGGGGCAGGGCGAAGTCTCGAAAGAACCGGGAGGTGAGGATCATGAAAGCTCGCTGTGCCTTGGTCATTCTGCTGGCGGCTACCTTGGGGGCGGCTGCATCTCCCCACCCCGCCAAGAAACCGTTGACGCGCGAGGATATTCTCTACCTTCTGAACAACTACGTGCCCAGCGCGCATGTGGTGGACATGGTGGCGGAAAACGGCGTCGATTTCGAGCCCACCGAGGATTACCTCAAGAAAGTGCGGGCGGCGGGGGGGAAGGAGGACGTGCTCAACGCTCTGCGCGAGGTGCGGCGGCCGAAGGCCCGTCCCGCGGCGGCGCAGCGGCCGGCGTCGGACGTGCAGGTTGAGCAAGGCCTGGCCCGAGCGATGGAACTCGAGAAACAAGAGTCCTATCCCGAGGCCGAGCAGGAATACCGCGCCGCTCTGTCGATTCAATCCCGGAACAGCACCTTGCACGTGGGTCTGGGCCGCGTCTTATGCAAACAGCAGAAATGGGAGGAGGCCCTGGCGGAATATCGCGAGGCGATACATTCAGACGCCCGGTCGGCGGAAGCCCATGCCGCTCTCGGCCTGGCTCTCAGCCTGCGCGGTGACCCGGCCACGGCCATCCCGGAGCTGCGCGAGGCCCTCCGCCTGAATCCCCGCGACCTGCAAGGCCGGAACATATTGGCTGCCTCGCTTTACAATGTGCACCAGGTCCCCGCGGCGCTGGCCGAGTTGCGCCGGACGGCCGGCCTCGACCCCGATACCGCCGCCGGCCACTACGCCAGCGCTCAGGTCCTCCTGATTGAGAAAAAGGATACGGACGGCGCTATCGCCGAGTTTCGCCAGGCGCTCAGCCTGGATCCCAACACCTGGTTTCCGCACAATGATTACGCGAACGCCCTCTCGACCAAGGGAGATCTGGACGGGGCGATTGCCGAGTATCGGGAAGCGCTGCGCTTGCAGCCCGACTCCGTGGTGGCCCATGCCAATCTGGGCTACGCCCTCGGTCGCAAAGGTGACATGAATGGTGCGACCTCGGAGGTGCAGTATGCCATCCACCTGAACCCCAACACACCCTTGCCCCACCTCATCAAGGGAATGGTGTTGGCGCAACAGCAGAATCTTCCTGCGGCGGTTGAGGAATACCGCGAAGCGGTACGGCTCGATCCCGGGAGCGCTGATGCCCACACGCTACTGGGGGGCAGTCTGGCCATGAGCGGCGATCTTCCGGGGGGCCTTAGCGAAACTCACGAGGCCGTCCGCCTGGACCCTTCGAACGCGATGGCCCACAACCAGCTTGGCATGATGCTTGCGAATCAGGGAGACCGCAGCGGGGCGGAAGCGGAGTACCGTGAAGCTATCCGGCTGGAGCCGAAGTTCGCCATGGCCCATGCGAACCTGGGTACGCTCCTTGTCATGCAAGGCAATTTTCAGGCGGGTTTCGCGGAGATTCGCCTCGCTTACCAGCTTGATCCGAACAATCCTCAGATTACCTCGCTGTTTAGGAAACTCCCGCGCGGGACTGTCTACTGAATCTCCCCAGCAGCCTACTTGGCCCGGGGGCTGAGGAGCCTCGAAACTGCCGCCAGTTGCTCCAGGGAGAGTTGCTCCGCACGCAGATTTCCGGCGTGGCCCGCCTCCGCCAGCGCTGCCGCGACCTGTTCGCGCGCATAGATGGCGCCCAGGTTGTTGAGCAGGGTCTTCCGCTTCTGGGCAAAACACCGCTTCACGAATTCTAGGAATTCATCACATTCTTCCCGCGTCCAGTGCGGGAATCTGGGCCGCATTTGGAACGCCACCAGCGCCGATTGCACTTTCGGCGGGGGAGAGAAGGCTCCGGGCGGGACTGCCAGCGCGAGGCGCGCTTGGGAGTAGAGTTCGGTCGAGACGGTCAGGTAACCGTAATCCCGGCTCCCGGGTCGAGCAGTCAGCCGCTCGGCGACCTCGCGCTGCACCAACAAGCCCATGGCGCGGAGGGAATCCCGATGGGCGAACAGGTGATGCAGAATGGGTGACGTGATGTAATACGGGAGGTTCCCGAAGACAAAACATTCCGCCAGGCGCTGCTGCCGGCAGAGCTCCGTAAAATCCACGCTGAGCACATCGGCGTGGAGTATCGCCACGCGGGCATCCTGCGCAAATCCTTTTTGGAGTTGCGACGCCAGGGAGGAATCTACTTCAATGGCCACCACCTTGCGGACGCGTTTCGCCAGCAGGCCGGTCATCGCCCCGCGCCCCGGGCCGATTTCGATTACCACGTCATCCGCGCGCAAGGGGAGAGCATCGAGAATCCTCTCTCGATAGCGCGCGTCGGCGAGAAAATGCTGGCCGAGTTTGGGGCGTGAGGTGGAGGGCATGAAAGCCTGGCCATCTTGCCGGAGACCGCGCGCCGCCCCGCCGGAGCAGGCGTCGTCCCCAGGTCCGCGCCGCATCATAGCACGAGCGCGGAGTCCTTGACTTTGCGGGGGGCATCCTCTAACGTAGCCAAGGCCGGACTCTTCATCTCGCTAAAAGGAGGAGCGGCGTGAAAATCGTCTTCGTCGCATCCGAGGGTGTGCCGTATTCCAAAACCGGCGGGTTGGCGGATGTCGTGGGTGCGCTGCCCAAGGCGCTTGCCGCGCTCGGGCACGAACTGCAGGTTATCCTCCCGCGCTATCGCATGACCAAGCCCGGTCCGGGCCTGCCCGGATCCCAGAGCCTGACGTTGCCGCTGGGCTCCGGATTCAAATTCGCGTCCGTCCAGGACGGCGGCCGCGCCCACAACGTGCCGGTTTCCTTGATCGAATGCCCCGAGTACTTCGATCGCGAGGGCCTCTACCAGCAGAAGGGGGAAGACTATCCTGACAACGCGCACCGCTTTGCGGCCTTCTCCCTCGCGGCGCTGGAATTCTTGAAGCGCGGCGCGACTCCTCCCGACATTATCCATTGCCACGACTGGCAGACGGCGCTGGTGCCCATCTACCTGCGCAACCTCTACCGGGAAGACGGCTACTATCGAAACACTTCTGTGGTGTTTACGATTCATAACCTGGGCTACCAGGGCCTTTTCCCGCCGCACCTGCTGCCCCAGATTACGCTGCACGCCGGGCTGTTTACGATGGAGGGCCTGGAGTATTACGGAATGGTGAACTTTCTCAAGGGAGGTATTATCTTCTCTGATTTTGTCACCACCGTAAGCCGCAAGTACGCGGAAGAGATCCAGACCCCCGAATTTGGTTGTGGCCTGGAAGGCGTGCTGCGCTCGCGGAGGGACCACCTCGAGGGTATCCTGAACGGCGTGGACTATGAGGCCTGGGACCCCGCGACCGACAAGCTCCTCGCCGCCAACTACACACCGCTGAGCCTGAAGGGCAAGGAAGCCTGCAAGAAAGCGCTGCTTCAGAAAATGGGCGTGCAGTCTCCCGTGCTGCGGCGGCCGGTGATGGGCATCGTTTCACGTTTCGCGTCGCAGAAAGGGTTTGACCTGATCGCCAGCATCGCGGAGCAGTTGGCGGCGCTCGACCTTTACGTCGTGGCGCTCGGTACGGGCGAACCTCCGCACGAGGAACTGTTCCGAACCATGGCCGCGAAGTACCCGGAGAAGTTCCTGGTCAAGATCGCCTACGACAATACCCTGGCCCACCAGATTGAAGCGGGCGCGGATATGTTCCTGATGCCCTCCCGTTACGAGCCTTGCGGGCTCAACCAGATTTACAGCCTGAAGTACGGCACCGTTCCCATCGTGCGGGCCACCGGAGGCCTGGACGACACCATCGCGTCCTTCGACGGCAAGTCCGGGACAGGGTTCAAATTCCAGGATTACTCGCCGCAAGCCTTACTGGCCGTCATCCGCCAGGCCCTGGAGGTCTACGCGGCGCCCAAGAGCTGGCTGCGCCTGGTGCACAACGGTATGAAGGAAGATTTCTCCTGGGCAAGCTCCGCCAAGGAGTATGCCAAAATCTATCAGTCCTTGCAGAAGGCCCAAGCTCGTTCAGCGGCAGAAGCATTGCCCGCCGGAGATGTCTTCAAACGTGGAGGTTCTTAAGCATGGCCGGTAGTCATACGTTGGAACTTAGCGACCAGAACTTTGAGCAAGAGGTGCTCAAGTCCCCGCAACCGGTGTTGGTGGATTTTTGGGCGGCTTGGTGCGCACCCTGCCGCATGTTGGCGCCGACGGTGGAGTCCATTGCGGCGGAATACGCCGGCCGCGCTAAAGTCGGCAAGCTGAATGTGGATGAGAATGTCCTCGTCACCAGCCGTTACGGGATTCGCAGCATCCCCACCCTGCTTCTTTTCAAAGCCGGGCAGGTGCAGGAACAGGTGGTCGGGGCGACGTCGAAGGACGTTATCAGCAAATTACTTGATAAACATCTCTAACCGGTTGTCGAAAAACCGTCCCAGGATGCTAACCGGAAGGGTGCGAAGGATCTGCGGTTTCGCCTAAGCAGAGACTGCCAGATGCTGCGACGGCCGTACGCCCTCAAGACGGGCGGGTTGCGGGGCAGCAGTTGTTTGGACGCCTCTCATGAGTGGAAGCGTTCGGAGTAGAATCACGGGACGCAGTTGTGTCCCATAGAGAAGCAGGCTGAGCATGTCAACCAATGTCGTGGTCGTGGGCGTTCAATGGGGAGACGAGGGCAAGGGCAAGGTGGTGGATGTCCTGGCAGAGCACTTTGATATTGTAGCGCGCTACCAGGGCGGCGCCAATGCCGGGCACACCGTGCTGGCGGAGGGAAAGAAGTTCGTGCTGCAACTTCTCCCCACCGGCATCATCCGCCCGGAGAAGATTGCCGTCATCGGGAACGGCGTGGTGGTCGATCCCGAGTCGCTGCTGCGAGAGATCCTTAAGCTGGAAGAGAAGGGCGTGAGCGTAGGCCGCCGGCTGCTGGTCAGCGATCGCGCCCACCTGATCCTGCCCTATCACCGCGCGCATGAACTTGCGGCTGAGGAAGCTCGCGGGGTGGGCAAAATCGGGACCACCGCCAAGGGCATCGGGCCCACCTATGAAGACAAGGCCGGGAGGCGCGGGCTGCGGGCCTGTGATTTGCGTGACGCCGCGCAATTCCGCGAGAAATGCGCGGCGGTGGTGGCGGAAAAGAACCGCATTGCCTCGGCACTGTTCGGCGGCTTCACCCTGCACGCCGAAGAATTGACGGAGCAATTCCTGCGCGTCGGCCAAGGCATGCTGCCGTACCTGGTGGACGTTTCCGCCTATCTGAACGCGGAAATGGATCAGGGCAAGCGCGTGCTCTTCGAGGGCGCCCAGGGGACGATGCTGGACCTCGACCACGGGACTTATCCTTTTGTGACTTCCTCGAGCTCGACGGCGGGCGGGGCCTGCACCGGGACCGGCGTCGGCCCTACGCGCATCGATTCCGTCGTGGGAGTGTCCAAAGCTTACGCCACGCGCGTGGGAAGTGGACCTTTTCCGACGGAGGCCACCGGACCGGAGGGCGAGAAGATTCGCGAGCGCGGTGGTGAATACGGGGCCGTCACCGGCCGGCCGCGCCGCTGCGGGTGGTTCGACGTTCCCGTGGCGCGCTACAGCGCCCGCGTGAACAACCTGGACGCGCTGGTGATCACCAAGCTTGACATCCTCGACCCGCTGCCGGAAATCCCCGTGGGCGTCGAATACGAATACAAGGGGAAGCGGTTCAAAGATTTTCCTCCCGAGATCGAAATCCTGGAGCATGCCCAGGTTCATTACCGCGTGGTGCCCGGCTGGCAACAGCCCACTTACGGTACTCGCGAGTTGTCGCAGCTCCCGGCGCGCGCCCGGGATTATCTCCGCTTTCTTGCCGACCAGGTGGAAGTGGAAATCGCCATGGTCTCTACCGGACCAGAGCGCGAGCAGACCCTTTGGCTGGATCAGTCGATGGTCAAATGATCCCCTTCGAGCAGGCCCTCAATA
>Ga0187861_10005239_pt1 | contig 10490 bp, 9 predicted proteins | sample June2016WEW_10_1_3_FD_132986 | JGI IMG/M metagenome (GOLD analysis project Ga0187861, IMG submission 132986) | Peatland microbial communities from SPRUCE experiment site at the Marcell Experimental Forest, Minnesota, USA - June2016WEW_10_100 | ecosystem: Environmental > Terrestrial > Soil >...
GACGATCCGGCCAGCCCGGTGTCAAGCATTAATCTTGGTCGTTGGCTGGCGCTCAAAAAGCAACTGAACCTTGGCATGAAAGCCCTTCGACGAACTGCGACCAGTTCAGAAAAGGGCTTTTATTCTGTACAAGAGTTCCCGTCCGGATCAGCCTTTTTCGCCCGCGTTCAGTGGATCGTTAGTGGCGCTGGTGTTCCGGAGTTTGCATTTGACGCTCACATCCACCTCCACCTGTGGCAGCCAGGCGGTGTTCCAGTTGTCTTTGACCTGCTTCCACACACCCGGATATTTCCGGTAGAGCCGGTCGCCAAGTCCCAGGAAATCGCTCTGCAGTGATTTGGCCTTGCTTACCGCCCCCAGGACCTCCTGCCGGATGGCCGTTTGCTTCTCCTGCTCCAGCAACTCTATCGTGTCCAGGTTGCCGACCTTAATCTTTTCATTGTCGACGCTTATAACATACCCCTCTTCGCGAATGTTGACGACAAACCGGATCTTGTTTGCTTCGACCACCGGTTTGACGTCGGTGGACTCCCGCTCGATGGCCAGGGACGCCCAGTCGTCCTGGCCGGGCGCCGGAACCACGACCCGTCCGCCGTTCACCTTCCCCTGCACCCAGAGCACGCCCCGGGTCTCACTGGGACCCAAAAAATCGAGCAGTTTTTCATCCCGGAACACTCCCGCTCCTCTAAGGGCAATCACCTTGTTCTCCTCGGCGGCAGAACCCTCGGCTGCGGTCAGGCCGCCGTCCCCACCGTAAGCCCCCCCGGTGGTTGCCTCCCGGAGCGGGGAGATCTCGACGGAGGAGGCGATCGGCTCCATGCCCGGCCTGCTTACATCAGATAATAAATCCCCCAGCACGACCGGATATCGGGTCGCTGAGTGAATTGGCCTGCGCTCCAGAATGATCCTGATCCCGCTGCTCGCCAACTTCTCGGGAGGGGACTGGCCCTTGACCAGGATATCCTGGGCCTTGCCCTTGGCCACCAGGACCCAGATGGAGCGACGCATCTCCTGTCGACGGCTGAAGTAGTCCAGCACCGGTCCCACCCCCTGCCGGGCGAGGTCCTCACCGATGATGATCGCCTGCAACTGTTTGAACTGCGGCAGGCGGGGGCTCAATTCGGCATACCTGGCTACTGCCAGAGCGACGTCCCGGGCCTCGACGCTGGTCACAATGGCCGGCGGGGCGCCGCCCCCTCCCTTTTTGCTCAGGGCGTCCGGGTTTACCACGTAGAAGGTGACCAGCACGTTGCCGCTCCCGGCCTGGTCAACCCCTACGGCATTTATAAAAGCGATGTTTTCGATCTCCCTCCGGTCCCAGCACCCGCCGCTGCACACGGCGGCAACAAACAACAGGAGAATGAGGACAGTGTTTTTAATCTTTGATCCGGCTGTCACGCTCATTCTGCTCCCCTCCCTGACGGTAATTGCCTTTTTTCCTCACCAGGGACACCACCCACAACAGGACGAGGATTCCCAAGCTCACTGTCAGGGACATGGCCGGCCAGGTATGCGCCAGAAAATGCCGAATAGCTACGGCATCCGGAAATATCAGGATAGATAGCGCCACCAGCAGCACCCCGGTAGGCAGCACCAGCGGCCGGTAATCTTTCAGGTTGCAGGTTTCGGCCAGGGCGGTGACCGTTCCGTAGAACAACACCATCAGCTTGAGCCCTACCGTAGTCACCCAGATTCCGACCATCAGGGACTCGATCCGCTCGATGAAGCCGCCCAGGTGGACTGTCTTGGCAAACTCGTAAACCGGAAAGACCAGCCGCGCGGTCTCGTGCCCCCCCATCAGGGCAATCGCCCCGGCAACAACAATGATCAGGGAAAAGAACAGGAGCAGGGAAACAACCGGGGGCAGCCAGAGAGCAGCCTGTCTCTTCTTGTTCATGTTGGGGATGAGCATCAAGGCGACAATACCTTCCGTTATAAAGGCCAGCAGCACCATCGAGGTCCTCAGGATTGACGGGAATGAATGCGCCATGACCGGCTGAAGCTGATAAAAGTCCATTTCCGGGAGCGCCATCAGGAAAATCACCAGTCCCGCCGCCAAAGAAATGGGAAAGATCAGCTCGGTCACCCTGGCGATCACCTCCAGCCCCAGATAAACACCGTAGGCTGCCAGCAGCACCAGCAGCGTGTTGAAAACGACCTCAGGTGTGCTGGGCATCACGGCAGTTACTAGAAAGACGCCGAACTCCCTCACCACCACCCCGCTCAGGTACAGGAAAAATACCACGAAGACCAGGGCGACGCCCCTGCCGATCCATGGCCCCAAAAGCTCGATGCTGTATTCCACCAAGTTCTGGTCGGGGAAGCGGAGCCCCAGGAACTGTACGGCGTAGCCAAACGGTAAAACAAGGATAAAAATGATGGCAACGGTGATCCAGGCGTCATGTCCCACTCCCCTGGCCAGGAGGGCGGGTATGAACAGGACAGTCGTGGCCATGATGGTGTTCGTGATCATGAAGGCGGCTTGCCGCGTGGAGATCAGGCCTTTTTCAAGGCTCATTCCGTTCATTCCCTTCCGGTGACTGGTCCTGCGAACCGGGTGCCCTGGGCGGCGGTGGCGCCGGTTGCTGCCCCGCCGGTTGCCGCCGCCGGTCCGGCGAGCGGAACAGGCGCGGGCGCCATACCATCTTCCACCAGGGGGCGCGTATGAATACGTCCTGCCACTCCCCGGGCACCGCCGGGGCGAGCGGGTAGAGGTAGGGAACGCCGAAGGAGCGGAGGGAGGCCAGGTGCAGCAGCAGGAACATCAGCCCCAGGAAGATCCCGACCAGCCCGAACGCCCCGGCCAGGAACAGCATCGGGTAGCGCAGCAGGCGGATGGCAAAGGATGAGGAGTAGTTGGGGATGAGAAAGGAGCTGATGGCCGTTCCCGCCACGATGATCACGATGAAGGGGCTGACGATCCCGGCGGCCACCGCCGCCTGCCCGATCACCACGGCGCCCACGATCCCCATCACCGACCCGAGCGGTTGGGGCATCCGCAGGCCGCCCTCCCGCAGCAGGTCGAAGATCACCTCCATGATCAGCGCCTCCACCACGGCCGGAAAAGGGACACCCTCGCGCTGGGCAGCAATGCTCAGGGCCAGGCTGGAGGGGATCATCTCCTGGTGAAAGGTCGTAATGGCCACATAGAGAGAGGGCAAAGTCAACGTCATGATCAGGGCCAGCCAGCGGAAGGGGCGGATGTACTCCGTACCCTCGTAGTAGTCCTCGGTCGACTGCATGAACTCCGGAAAGACCGCCGGGGCGATCAGAGCGAAGGGAGTGTTGTCCACCACGATCGCCGCCCTCCCGTCCAGCAGGGCGGCGCAAACCTTGTCCGGCCGCTCGGTGCGGTCGAGCAGCACGAAGGGCGTGCGGTAGTCATCCTTGATGTAGTCCTCGATGTACCCGCTTTCCAAGACGCCGTCGATCTCGATATCCTGCACCCGGCGCTTGATCTCAGCCACCGTGGCCGGGTTGACCAGCCCGTCGATGTAGGTGACACAGATGTGGGTCTTGGTATGCAGACCGACCTCGGACATGTCGAACTTCAGCCTGGGGGTCCTGATGCGGCGCCGGATCAGCGACGTGTTGAACCTCAGGGTCTCGGTGAAGCCCTCCCGTGGCCCCCGGACGAGGGACTCGGCCACCGGCTCCTGCACCCCCCGGTTCGGCCATTCCTTGAGGTCAAAGAGCAGCACCTGGGCGGCGCCCTGCACGAACACGGCAACATCCCCATACAGCACCAGGTCGATGATCTCATCCATTTTGTCGGAGGCAGTGAGGTCGGAGGCGGTGGCCAGGTTGTCCCGGATCAGTTGGAAGGCGTTGGTGGGCAGGATCTTCCCGTGCCAATCGGCAAAGGTGCGGAACAGCAACGGGTTGAGGATGTACTCGCTGATGGCGTTCTTGTCCACCATCCCGTCAATGTGAAAGAGCACCAGGCGGACGTCGTTGTCGGTTCCCATAAAGAACTCCCGCACTACCAGATCGCTGGCATTTCCGAAGATCTCCTTGAAGCGGCCGACGTTGACCTCGATGTCGTCGGTCAGCGGCTGCTTCATGAGATCGGATGGCCCCAGCATGGACAGCCGTTCCTGGTAGCGGCGCTGCTTGAGATCCTTGGGCTTGAAGGGCTTGCGAAGCTTCTGGAACACGAGTCCGCCCCCATCTTTCTTGATCCGCCTTACTCATTTAGCCAGAGATTAGTCGACTGATGGGATCGAAAACAGCTTTGAAGGCGTCAGTCGGGTTGGGCACCGGGAGGTGCAGCGTCAAGGCAATGGCGAGAGCCAATCCGAGCACCAGCAAAACGAGGTGAGCCGCCAATTCCGGCCACATCTGCCCCCGTATCAGCCTGGGAACCTCGTACCAGGCAATGGCCGCCCCGATCAGGATGATCAGCAGAATATACCAGATCAAGCTGCTTCAGTCCTTCCCACAACCGTATCCCCTTTTTACATGCTGTCATTATTGTCTACCGCAGGAGTGAAAATATGCTAGCCACCCTCGGCTGGCGCGGTGACTTGCAGCCCGGGTTTTTATGTCCGTTCTAGAAATGATAAAGCCCTCCATCCCTGGAAGGCTCGATTTTCCTTGAACTGGGGGGTTTGTCTAGAGAAAGCGGGTGCCGTTGATCACCAGGCCAAAACGGCACTGCAGGTAGTTGGCCGCCCGCCGGCAGAGCAGCATCTTGGAAAGGAAGATCTCGAAGTAGTCGAACACCGACACGATCGCTGAATCGATCTCCAGGTTCATCAATATCTCCCGCTGGTCCGGGTCGATCTGCAAGAATGAGGTAGTCGCCGCATAGTTGACCCGGTCACGGGTGGTAAAGGTGGCGGCATCCTCCTTGCGCACCCGGGAGCGGTGGACGTTGGACTTGTCCGCCAGGATCACCGCCGCCGCCACATTGCTCACCGCATACCCCGATTTTTCCTCATGGTTGCCAATGGCGGCGATCACCGTGGCGATCTCCTCGGCAGGCATGCCCAGTCGCTTCAAGAAATCGAAGGCCAGCAGCGCTCCGCTCAGTCCATGCTGGTACCGGTTCACCACGTTCCCGATGTCGTGCAGGTAGCCGGCGATCTCGGCCAATTGCTGCTCCCGTTCCGGGTATCCCAGGGCGCCCAGAATGTGCACGCTGAGCCGCGCCACGTACAGGGCGTGTTCCTCGTCGTGGGTGATCGCCCCCATCGTCCCCAGGTACTCGTGCACCTTGACCATCAGCATTTCGATCTCGGGATTGTGCTGAATATCGCAGAGGTTTAGCAAGCTAACACTTCCTTTCAAAGTGCCCTGTGGGCGATATCCCGCCGAAAGTGCATCCCCTCAAAAGAAACACGGTCGACTCCCTGGTAAGCGCGACGTACCGCATCCTCGATGGTGTCGCCCAGGGCGGTTACGCCCAACACGCGCCCACCGGCGGTAACCAGACCGCTGCCGGACTTCCTGGTGCCGGCGTGGAAGACCAGGATATCGGAAGGAATCCCGTCCAGCCCGGTGATCGCTTGACCGGTTTCATAGGCGCCCGGATATCCCCCGGAGGCCAGCACCACGCAGGCGGCAGGGCGGCCGTCCCACTCCAGTTCCACCTCCGACAACCGCTCCGACACGACAGCCTCCAGCACCTCCAGTAAATCGCTGCACAGGCGGGGGATCACGGCTTGGGTCTCCGGGTCGCCGAAGCGGCAATTGAACTCCAGGACGTAGGGCCCCCTGGGGGTGATCATCAGCCCGGCGTAGATGACCCCCCGGTATTTTATACCATCGCCTCGCAGCCCCTGGATCAGGGGATCGAGCACTCCGGAGCAGACCTGTTCGTGGAGCGACGGGGTGTAGACCGGCGGCGGCGAGTAGGCCCCCATCCCGCCGGTGTTCGGCCCGGTGTCACCGTCGCCCACCCGCTTGTGGTCCTGGGAGGCCACCATCGGAATGACGGTTTGACCGTCGGCAAAGGCCAGCACGCTGACTTCCTCGCCATCCAGGCGCTCCTCGACGATCACCGCCTCTCCGGCCGCTCCGAATGCCCTCTCCTCCATGATCAGGCGCAGGGCAACTTCCGCTTCTGCCGCATCGTCGGCCACAATAACTCCCTTGCCTGCGGCCAGCCCGTCCGCCTTGACCACGCAGGGGCCATCCAGGTCACGGATGTAACTGAGAGCGGGCGCCATCTCCCTGAACACCCTGAAAGCCGCCGTGGGAATGCCGTACCTGACCATGGTCTCCTTGGAAAACACCTTGCTGCCTTCGAGCAGGGCCGCCCTGGCGTCCGGCCCGAAGGCCCGCAAACCGGCCTCCTCGAACAGGTCGACGATGCCGCTCACCAGCGGGGCTTCCGGCCCCACCACCGTCAGATCGATCTTCTCTCGTAAAGCAAAGTCCCGCAGACCGATCAGGTCCTCCGCCCTGATCGGCACGCACTCGGCATCGCCGGCGATACCCCCGTTGCCGGGAGCGCAGTAGATCCTCGTGAGGCGCGGGCTCTGTTTCAGCTTCCAGACCAGGGCATGCTCGCGGCCACCGCCGCCGACCACCAGTACCTTCATCCCGCTCTCTCCCCTCAGTGCTTGAAGTGGCGGCAGCCCGTGAAGACCATCACCATGCCGGCAGCATCGGCAGCCGCGATCGCTTCCTGGTCGCGCAGCGAGCCTCCAGGCTGGATGATTGCCGCCACGCCGGCGGTGGCAGCGCTGCGCACGGAGTCATCAAAGGGCAGAAAGCCGTCCGATGCCAGCACAGCGCCCTTCGCCCGCTCACCCGCCTTGGTCAGAGCGATGTTGACGGCATCGATCCGGCTCACCTGCCCCTGGCCGATACCCAGGGTGGCGCCACTGCGGGCGACGACGATCCCGTTGGAGGTCACGTGCTTGGCCACCGCCCAGGCAAACAGGAGATCGTCCCACTGGTTCGCCTTGGGCTCCCGCCTGGTGACCACCTGGCTGGATTGCATGACCTGCTCCAGATCCATGGGCGAATCCGGTTCCTGGAGCAGAAATCCCCCGCTCACCCGCTTGAAATCCAGTTCCTGCCGCGGGGCACGCCCTTCGGTGGCCAGCAGGCGCAGCTTCTGTTTGCTGCCGAGCACCGACAGGGCCTCCCCGGTGAAGGCGGGGGCGATCACCGCCTCGAAGAAGGTCTCCCGGATGGCCTCCGCGGTCGCCCGATCGACAGTCCTGTTCAGGCCCACGATCCCGCCATATGCGGCCACCGCATCGGCATCCCGGGCATTCCTGAAAGCTTCGACCAGCGACAGGGCGCAGGCCACGCCGGAAGGCTTGTTGTGCTTGATCACCACCGCCGCAGTCGCCTGGAACTCCGAAACGATCCGCAGGGCGGCATCCAGGTCGAGGATGTTGTTGAAGGAGAGTTCCTGGCCCTGGAGCTGTTGGGCGCCCGCCAGGCCGTGAGGTGAACCGGTCTCATCCCGGTAGAAGGCGGCCTGCTGGTGCGGGTTCTCCCCGTAACGCATAACAACCCGCCTGGCCAGGGGCAGCGCCAGCCGGAGGGGAAACATTATCGAGGTTCCCTGTGCTCCGCATTCTTTCAGGCCGGGCTGTAAGCCCGGATGCGGAGGAGGTTCGAGCGCGCCCGCGCCGTGTCCACCGGACACAGCACCGCCGTGCCGGGTGCCGCGCCGGGTGCCCTCTAGGCGCGGCACCGGGCGCGGCACGGAGCTGCGCCCGCAAGCGGGCACGCGGTTACCCGGCGAGGCTTCAGAGCCTGCATCCACGGTGGATCCTGTTTCGTCCACGTCAAATCCGTACAGGTAGTTGGCAATGGCGGCGTCGTAGACGGCGGTGTGCCAGAAGGCTTCCCGGGCCAGCCCAAGCCGCGTCGCCGGGCTGGTATCTCCCTGCTCCCGCAGTTCTGCGATCACCCCCGGGTAGCGCTCCGGGTTGACCACCACCGTCACCCTGGCAAAGTTCTTGGCGGCAGCCCGCAGCATGGAGGGGCCACCGATGTCGATCTGCTCGACGGCCTGCTCCAGGGTGACCTCGCTCCGGGCAATGGTCTCCCGGAACGGGTACAGGTTCACCACCACCAGGTCGATCGGCTCGATCCCCAACTCGGCGACTCGGACCTCGTCCAGCGGCAGGCGCGCCAGGATTCCGGCGTGCACCTTGGGGTGCAGCGTCTTGACCCGCCCATCCATGATCTCCGGAAACCCGGTGCGGTCTTCCACTTTTTGCACCGGCACCCCGGCCTGCTCCAAGACCCTGGCCGTGCCCCCGGTGGAGATCAGGTGGAAGCCAAGCCCGCTCAGTTCCCTGGCAAATTCAGCTATTCCCTGCTTGTCGGAAACGCTGATCAGGGCCTGCTTCGTCCGTTTCTGCTCATTTGATGCGTCTCCTGGTTCATGGCTGCCCATATGAAACCTCCTGGATCGTTATTCTCAACCCGGTATCCGGTCGGAATCCCTGATCTCCTGCCACTCCGATACGCTGTCTCTTGGCGACCGCGGCCGGCGGCCATTCCAATCGATCAACACCCGCCGGTCCCGGATCTGCAGGCGCCCTTCCGCCAGAAGCTGGAGGGCGGCCGGGTAGGTCTTGTGCTCCTTGGCCAGGATGCGGGCGGACAGGGTGCCGGCGGTATCATCCTGGTAAACCGGCGCCACCGACTGCAGGATGATCGGCCCCGTGTCCATACCGCCGTCCACAAAGTGCACCGTACAGCCACTGAAGCGCACACCCGCCGCCACCGCCTGCTCCTGGGCGTCAAGCCTTCGAAAAGATGGCAACAGTGCAGGATGGATGTTTATCACCCGGTCCGGGAATACATCCAGGAAGGCCGATGACAGCACCCGCATAAAGCCGGCCAGTGCTACCGCCTGCGGCCGGACACCCAGCACCTCCCCGGCCAGCCGGGCATCATAGGCCGCACGACTCTCAGTTTCACCGGGTACAACCGGAAAGACAGAAACTCCACTCTGGCGCGCCCACTCAAACGCGAGTGGCGCCGGGCGGTCGCTGTACACCCCGCATACTGACACGTCCAGGGCGCCTCCGGCGACAGCATCCAGGATCGCCTTCAGGTTGCTCCCCCGGCCGGATACCAGCACCGCCAGCCGCAAAGGCTCCAATTCCCTCACTCCCTGTGATCCGTTGAGTACTAATCACCCACCACTACCCATCTATAAAGGTAACTCCTTGACCGGGGCGGACCTCGCCGATCTCGTAAACCTGCTCGCCCATGTCTGACAGGGTCGCGGCCGCATCATCCACCGCCTCTCCGGCTACAATCAGCACCATCCCGATCCCCATGTTGAACACCCGGTACATCTCTTCATCGGAAATGCTCCTGGTACCGTCCTCTTCCTGAATCAACCTGAAAACCGGCGGCACCGGCCAACTGCCACGGCGCACCACCGCTCCCAGGCCATCCGGCAGCACCCGCGGCAAATTCTCTATAATTCCCCCGCCGGTGATATGAGCAGCACCCTTGACAACCGGCGCCGCTACGAACCGATCCCTGAGCGCCAGCACGCTCTTCACGTAGATCCTGGTGGGAGTCAGCAGTTCTTCCCCCAGCGTGCGCCGGACCGGCTCCACCAGGTCCGGCACTGCCGGCAGGAATGTGCCTGCCGTCCAGCCCCGCTGCTCGAACAGCACCCGGCGGGCGAGGGAAAAGCCATTGCTGTGCAGTCCTGAGGAGGCCAGGCCGAGCAGCACGTCCCCCTCCCGGATGCGGCTGCCGTCCCAGACTGCGTCCCGCTCGACGACACCCACCGCAAAGCCGGCCAGGTCGTACTCCCCGAGCCGGTAAAACCCCGGCATCTCCGCGGTCTCCCCGCCGATCAGGGCACACCCCGCTTCCCGGCAACCGGCGGCCACACCCCTGACGATCTCCGTCACCTGCTCCGGCACCAGTTTGCCACAGGCCAGGTAGTCCAGGAAGAACAGGGGCTCGGCGCCACACACCAGGATATCGTTGACACACATGGCCACCAGGTCGATCCCCACCGTGTCGTGTTTACCGGCCAACTGGGCCACCCTCAGCTTGGTGCCCACCCCGTCGGTGCCGGAGACGAGCACCGGCTGCCGGTAACGGGCCGTGTCCAGGGCGAACAGACCGGAGAAACCACCGACGCCCGCCAGCACCTCCGGTCTCATGGTGGAGGCGGCATGCGCCCTGATCATCTCCATCGCCCGGTTCCCGGCGTCGATATCCACTCCTGCCTCTCTGTAAGCGTCCTTCTTCCCGGTCATCTCATCGCCCCTGCCTTGAAAAAAGTTGTCACCGGGGACGGTTCTCGTTGTCAAGTTTGTCGGCGAGAACCGTCCCCGTTGTCACCCATGGTTACATTAGAGGTATTGTTCAACTGGGTCTTGGCTTCAGTGGGGGATTGATTCCCCCACTGAAGTTTAGAGCCAGTTAATACAGTGGCGTAGCCGCTCTTACCTGTGTGCCCGTTTTCCCGGTGTGCCGGCGGGCTTTCAGCCAAGGCGGAGCCTTGAGCCGGCGTTCAGGCCGGGCGTTAGCCCGGA
>Ga0187861_10005240_pt1 | contig 10487 bp, 8 predicted proteins | sample June2016WEW_10_1_3_FD_132986 | JGI IMG/M metagenome (GOLD analysis project Ga0187861, IMG submission 132986) | Peatland microbial communities from SPRUCE experiment site at the Marcell Experimental Forest, Minnesota, USA - June2016WEW_10_100 | ecosystem: Environmental > Terrestrial > Soil >...
CGGCAATGAGCCGCCCGCCGGTGGAATAGCGTATAGTGGGCAGTGCGGGGAGTGGAAAAAGTTTATTGATTGTCAGTAAAAAGAATGTCGTATGATAAGTCAGAGCCGGGGCGTGTCGCCCCGGTAATTCCGCACCCGACACGGCCCGGCTCTGCGGCGAAAACACGACATTTATTACCTGACACTCAATAGCCGCGACCGGGCGCCATGCGTAGCATGGTCGGCAATTATTATTGCATATAGATGGCAGACAGCGGAGAAAAGTGCTGATAGCCAATAGAATCATGGACAAAAAAATCAAAAAGAAAATCGATGTCCTCCATCAGCGGATCCAAAATCTGCGGCAACAAATCGCCGGGGCTAAAAAACAAGCGGACGATCCGGCGGAACTGAAAAATCTGGAAAATCAACTCGCCGCCGCGGAAGCGGAATTGGTTAAAATCAAAGACTAGGCGAAGAATATGGACCGGAGGCCGGACAAAAGAAGGCGGACGGTGAAAAACTGAAAACCGATAACTGAAAACTCTTTATCATAGCCGCTCGTATGCTTCGCTGCGGTTTCGCCGGCGGGCCATTTCGCTGGCGTAACGCATGCCCAACTGGTCGGCATGTTGCCGGGCCCAATCGGTAAGTTTTGTTTCACCCGCGGGCGGTGCATCCACGTGCAGCAAGTCGGCCATCAAGCCTTCGATCTCTTCCCGGGTGAACATCTTGTCGCGTAAAAACCAGCCGATTACGCTCCCGCCCAAATATCCGATGCACGGCGGCACTGAAACGAACAACCGGCGCTTGCCGAGAATTTCGGCCAGAGTTCGCGCCAACCGGCGATAGGTAAACGTCTCCGGGCCGATGGCGTTTATGATCTTATTTTCATTACACCGGCCTTGTTGGACCGCCAACTTTGCCAGGTCGTCGACATATATGGGCTGCAAATGATACTCTCCGTTGCCGAATATAAAAAAAACGGGAAACTTTCGCAGCGTCCAAGCGATGTTGTTGATGAGAATGTCTTCCCGGCCGAAAAGCACCGCCGGCCGCAAGATGGCGTATGAAAGCCCCGATTCGATCAACGCCCGCTCGAGTCGGGCCTTGCCGCGGAAATACTCCAACTTGGAATCTTCCGAAGGATTAGTGATGCTCACGTGCACCACACGGGAAACGCCGGCCTTTTTGGCCGCGCGAAAAAGCGTTAGCGTATTCTCCACCGCGGTGGAGTGCTGGAAACCGGCGTAATTGAACCGTACCCAATAAGTATTGTACAAAACCTTCGCCCCGCGCAGGCCCTCGGCAAGTCGATCCTCGTGTTCGAAATCCAAGGGGCGGACCTCGACTGCGCCGCCGAACGGATTGCGCCGCCCCGTGGAGTTGGTCAACGTGCGGACCGGATGTCCGGCATCCAGCAGGCGCCGGGCGATATATTTCCCTGAAAATCCAAATGCCCCGGTAACGACGTGCAGTTCGTGTGATGGCGTGGATTCCATTGCAGCCCCCTGTTCACTGTCCGCTTTTTTCACCCTTCACCCTTCATGCTTCATCCTTATTATCCGGCGGGTAGTCAGGGTGGATTCCATGTTGGATCAGGGCAATGCGTTCGTGATGGGCGATCAGCATCTGTGTGATTTTCACGCACGTTCTCGATATTACAACCACTGAAACAATCACGATCGGGACAAGAAAAACCACAATGTCAGGCTGTAACATTCGAAGCCAAACGGTTTTGTCCATGATATTTCTCCCTTAAGGATTTTGTATTTCTTCTTGATCCCGGGGCGGATAATCGGGATGAATGCCGTGTTCGATCATGGCTATGCGTTCTTTGTGTTTATGAATCATTTTTACAATTGCGATGGTCGCTATCGCAACAACTCCAGTAATTACACACACAATCGCAAAAAGAATTCCTAAAACGTCCGGCTCTAACAATTTTTGCCACAAGTTATTGTCCATACCAACATTTCTCCCTTAAGAATTGTGCCTTTCTTCTTCATACTCAGATGGGTAATCGGGATGTATCCCGCGTCCGATCCTGGCCATCCGCGCCCGATGGGAAATCACCTTCTTCACGATTACTATAATCACGACCGATACAATCACCACCAAGGGAATTATATAGGGTAAAACATCATCCTTCTTTAATAATCGAGACCAAATCTCATTTTACAGGATACTCATCTCTTGCTCGAATTACACCCGCTGAAAAGCCCATTCATTGTATCTTCATATTATTCGTAAACAATATGAGAATATTGGATATATTCTGAAAAAACAATACAAACGCAATGATTGACATTTTTACAAAGATTACTATAATGCGGCTTCGTATATAACTATACGAAACCCTCTTCGAAGGTGCAATTTCTCCTGTTCAATCATCTGCTTTAAGGAGGTGTGTATGAGCAACAAAAGATTTTTGTGTGTGTTTCTTGCCGTCCTCGTGATGTTAACCGGGGCGCAATTTGCGTGGGCTCAAACAAGCGCTTACTGGACCGGGGGATCGGGTAATTGGAGTGACAGCACTCTGTGGTTTGTGTACTCTGGATCGGGAACAATCGCCAATGGCGCTGCGGCCGATGCTGATTTCAGTTCATTAGCAGACGCCGATGGCGGTAAAACAATTACCAACGATGTGGATCCCACTATTGGCACAATGGAATTTGGCAACGCAGTGGGCACTACAACCGGGTGGTGGAATCTTAATGGCGGCACGATCACGTTAGATAACGGCTCATCAATGCCGACCATTAGTGTTTCTGTTCCAGTGACTATCAATTCCGTGCTTGCCGGCACTAATGGAGTGAATTTCTACGCCGGTTCTGGGAATGTGGTAACTCTAACCAACACCAATATCTATACGGGTGGCACAATCCTCTCGGCGCCAACCGTCAGTATTAGCAGCCTGGCTAACATTGGCGGCGTCGAATCGGCAATTACGTTCAGCGGCGGCACTCTTCAGGTTACCGGCACCGCCGTTACCAATTTGGACACTAACACCGTCAACTGGGCGTCGTTCAGCGGCGGTATCGACGTGGCCGATTCAACCAATACGTTTACCATGAATAATGCCGTCACCGGCGGCTCTAATTTCTGGAAGAATGGGTCCGGCTCGTTAGTCATGAATGCTGCTTTTGTTTTCACCGGTAATGTGAATTTTTACAGCGGAACTACGAAGATCACATCCGGTTCGTCAGTAACATGCGCTAACTCCAGTGTTCAGGGCGGAAGCACACTCAACCTGTCGGGCAGCGCAAATTTAACGAGCGGCAACAACGTTAACGTGGGCGAGTCCGGCAATGGCACCCTCAACATCGGTCTTATATCCACCGATAGCGCGACTGCCACGGTGAATACCGGCGTCTACGCTGGCGGTGGCACCAATACCGGCATCATTTACGTCCGCGGCGATTCGACAACCTTGACTACTACAGGCGCTACAAGCAGTTATAATGAAATCCAAATCGGCGATTGGGGCACCGGATACGGTGAACTCAACATTTATGACCATGCGAAAGTAAAAACCGACAGTCTGTATGTGGCCAGGTGGAATTCATCCACCGGCTTGATAACCGTCAATGATTACGCCACAGTGACAGCCAGAAATGTCATGGTGGGCTCTAATGCCACTGGCACCACCACCGGCGGCACCATGAAACTCAACAACCACGCTACCTTAACGGTTACAGGCACTTTATACGCGGGTGCTTGGACTAGTGGCACCATTAACGTCAATGATAACGCCACTGTAACCGCCCCCACGATTTGGGTGGGCGATTGGATGGATCCGGCATCTTCATTCTCGGGCACTTTGACCGTTAGCAACACCGCCTCAGTAACCTCTACAGGAGAATTAGTCGTGGGCAGACAAACTAATGGCAACCTCAGCATCAATACCGATGCAACTGTAACAGTTAGCGGCAATTTTATAACTAACCAAATGGGTTATACTGGCGGTAGCGGCAAAGAAGTCACTACAGCCAATATCACCATTGGAGGCAGCGGCGGTGATCGCGTGGCATTGCAAGTCGGAGGAGATCTTAGCATGGAAGATAACTGGTGCAATTCCATTACCAACTTCACCATCACTGAAAGTGCAAAAGTGAATGTTACCGGCGACTGTTATGTAGGCCGATGGGCTAATGCCGTTGGCAACCTCAATCTCGACACCAACGCCCAGTTAAATATCGGTGGCCAACTTATCATCTGCCAGTATGATGCCGCCCAAGGCTACGTCAATGTTTCTGGTAATGCGAAGTTGAAAGCCGCTGGAATCAATCTGTCGGCGGGTCCCATCAGTTGGGACTGGAACTACGACACCCAGCAATTGAACATCTCCGACAATGCCCTGGTCACTTCCACCGCCGATGTAACCATAGGCGCCACGGCGTTACACTCCGGCGGCTTCATAACCCTTACCGGCACCGGCCAGTTAACGGTTGCCGGCAACTTAACCGAGGGTTACAACGGCGGGGCTTGGAACGCCATCACCAACTCCAGCACAAAATCGATTTTGGTCTCCGGTAACTTAAATCTTAACGCTGGGGGAATCTACGTGACTGGGATCACCAACGACGGCACGGGCGTGGCCGGAGGAATCGACGTCCTGGGCACCGTTAAGCTTAACGGCGGCACGATATATGCGACCGCCGCCAACTCCGACTTCATAACGTCCCCGATCCTGGTCCAATCGGGCGGGGCCGTAATCAATACCCAGTGGAATAGCCTCGCTATCAACCAGGCCTTGGCCCAAGATCCATCTTCAACGGGCGGCGGTCTTGTAATATGGAACGGCGGGACAGTGACACTCACCAGAGCATTGACCTATACCGGTACTACCGATATTGATAATACTTGGTGCACGCTGAAAATCGACACTTCCATCACCGGCACCACTTCCCTGGTGGGAACCGTCACCGGCTCAGGCGGTCTGACCAAGGCGGGCGCCGGCATATTGGCACTTTCCGGTACGTTGAGCTATACAGGCACAACCACCATCGATGCAGGCACGCTGCAAATCGACACGTCCACCACCGGCACCACTTCCCTGGTGGGAAATATCACCGGCTCAGGCGGTCTGACCAAGGCGGGCGCCGGCACATTGACACTTTCCGGAACGTTGAATTATACCGGCACAACCACCATCAATACCGGCACGCTGCAAATCGATACTTCCGGAACCTCCACTCTGACGGATATCACCGGTTCCGGCACGCTGCAAGTCGGCAACGGCACTACTTCAACCACGCTCATTGCCGATTCAATCAGCGTGGATACGTTAACCATCGGTGCGGGGTCCATAGTGGATGATGCCATATCATCCGACACTGTGACATCCGGCGGCGAATTGACTACCGTTCCCGAGCCGAGCACGTTTGTATTGTTGTCCATCGCCGCCCTTGGCCTGATCGGGGCCGCTTGGCGCAGGCGTGATAGATAAAAAACAAGCAGTCGGCGGCCGCGGGGTTAAGCCCCGCGCCCGTGGCTGCAATCGTTCTCCTCGTTCGCACTTTTCCCGGAGTGGGAATGGGAAAGAATGGTCAGCTAATATGGAACTAGTAAACCGACGCACTACGGCCGTAAGACCGTTTGCGTCGGTTTCTTTTTTCACGAGGCATGTACCAATTGGATACGATGTGTTGGCCCGACATCCAATTGCCGATGTCTCTTACATTAAACCGCGGTGGTCGGCGTGATTTCCACTCGCGCGTCCCTGGTTATTCCGGGCGTTAAGACTCGCCGCCGTCGCCAAATGTAGGCGCGTAGACCAAGAATGCTCAAAACCAAGGACAGAAGCGTGGAAGGCTCCGGAGCCTGGCTGCTAAATGCATCCAGGGCCGGCAGGGCATTTCCTTGATTGTCGAAAAGGGCATCCGCCCCGCCTTGATAAATCCACGTATTCGGCACCTGGATCGACTCGGGATACCAATACACGAAGCCTTCGCCGCAATTATTGGGGAGATCGCGTACAGCCTCCGCCAAATCGAGAAGATATTGCTCTTGTCCCGCGGGAGTTGCCGGATAGGGACCGCTGCCCGAGGTTCCCTCCCAAGGATAATCGGTCTCCAAGATCATGATCTTCTTGTCGTAGTGGGTGGCCAAGTAATCGAGGTTGGCCTTCATCGTGTCCAACGTGTCGTTGACAGAAGGGTAGCAACTCAATCCCATGATGTCGTAATCGCTGACGCCGCTTTGAGCAGTGAAGGTATTGAAAAACCACTGCGGCAAACCGGCCTGACCGGCGTTGTTGATGTGGATGGCCACTGGAATGCGCGTACCGGGAATCTGGGCGTCGCGGACGCCTTGAATGGCGGAATTGACGAGTTGTCCGAAATTTGTCCAGCTCGTCGAATTGCTGCCGTCGGGCCAGAGCATGCCATTTGTGATCTCATTGCCGACCTGGACCATGTCGGGCGTGACGTTATTATTTTCAAACGCCGTGAGGACGTTTTTTGTGTAGTTGCGAATCGTGGTATTAAGGTCGGTGAAATTCAGGCTGTTCCAAGCCGCCGGTTTGGTTTGTTGGGCGGGATCGGCCCATGTGTCGGAATAATGAAAGTCTAAAAGCAGATTTCCGCCCACGGCTTTGATCCGTTTAGCGAGATTGATCGTGTAGTTCAGATCCTGAATGGCGCCATCGGTGTCTTCGTAAACCGGGTCTGGATTCACAAAAATCCGCAGCCGGAATAGATTGCAGCCGTGATCGACTAGAATCTGCTCCAAAGGCATGGCCTGTCCGTTGTCGTAGAATACCCCGCCGCGCGATTCGATAAAAGGCAACATGGAGATGTCCGCGCCGGCATAGAACGTATCAGCGGCCATGCAAATGCTTTTGTTGCACAATCCGTGAAGTAACATGAAGCCCAAAACGAATGAGAACGACCTTATATTTTTGCTCATACACATCCCTAGCGCAACATAAAGCCGCAACCAAACCCCCGGTGTATTCACCGGAGGCTAAATCAGTAGCGTCCAAACTAGGGTACTTAATGCGCGCAAAACACATATAAGTCCCAAACTAAGATTCTAACACAAGTTGATTTGGAAAGAAAGAAATTCTACATAAGAAAAAGGCATTACTGCTATTTTTCATTAATGGTTCTTTTTCCAGGACGTGCCCAAGGGGCCGTCAGTAAGATGAATGCCCATCGAATGTAGTTCTTTGCGGAGGGCATCGGCCCTGCTAAAGTCCTTCATTAGGCGGGCATCGTCGCGTGCTTCGACAAGGCTTGCCACCTGCTCGATGGGCTGTTCACGCTGGCTAAATGCCTTCTTCAGAATTACAACAATCGTTATCAATACCACCGCCACTATCGGAATTAGGATGGGTAGAATATCCTCTGATAATAATCAATGCCAAATCTCATTTGCATGATAATCCTCGCTTGCTCGAGTAACGCCCGCTATTGGATGTATTTATTATAACCCAAAACAATATATTCACAAATAACCGGCAAATATTGGTCTTTTCTTATGCAATTACGATCAATCAACAAACCACGGGATAATTTACTTCCCATGAGTTTGGATTTTTAAGCCGGCTACGCGACATTAACAAGATTCACGGCCGATTGCCTCCCTGCCCGGCTTCGTCGAACTGCCGCATGAAGCCCGCAGCCACCAGCAGCAATTCATTGCGGTCGATGGGCTTTGTGATGTAGTAATCGCAACCCGCATCCAGGCACTTCTTGCGATCACCGGTGGTGGCATGCGCGGTCAGGGCCACGATGGGGTGGTTATATCCATCGCTGCGCAACCGGCGTGTGGCCTCGTAACCGTCCATGACCGGCATTTGCATGTCCATCAGGATCAAATCGAAGGGCTCGCCCTCGTTTACAGCCGTCATGGCCTTTTCGTATGCGATCTGCCCATTCTCCACAATGCTCACATGAAATCCGGCCTTGGACAGGATGAGCGAGATGATGCGTTGATTGTCGGCCGAGTCTTCGGCAAGGAGAATCTTTCCCCCCGACTCGGGGCCGGCTGCTATTTTCAAGGGTCGATCGTCACGAACGGCGGATGCGGCGCCGCAGGTCAACGCCCCGGTGTCCAAAGGCCCCGTCTCCACGGTCACGGTAAAGGTGCTGCCTTGCCCAGGCTTGCTCTCAACGAACACGTCGCCTCCCAGCATGTTTGCCAGGCGCTTGGATATGGTCAGTCCCAGTCCGGAGCCGCCGTATTTTCGCGTCAATGAAGTATCGGCCTGACTGAAGTGATCGAACAACTTCCCCAGTTGCTCGTCGCTGATGCCGATGCCGGTGTCGATCACCCGCAGGTAAAGCAGCGGCCGGGCCGGATCGTCCCGCGCGAGTTGGGCGACCACTCGAACGCCGCCGGACTCGGTGAACTTCACAGCGTTGCCGATTAGATTGATGAGGATCTGTTGCAGGCGGACGGGGTCGGTGTATATGGTTTCCGGAATGTCGCCGATGTATTCCACGTTCAGCGTCAGCCCTTTGTCGTTGGTCGCCGATTGCATGGTGGCCACGGAGTTGGCGACAATTTCAAAGGGCGAACAGCGGACCCTGTTCAGGTCGAATTTGCCGCTTTCGATCCTGGACATATCCAGAACGTCGCTTATGACGCCCAGGAGGTATTTCGCGTTGCGGACTATGGCATCGACGAATTCATCGTTTTCTTCCCGATCCTTGGACGAGGCGATTTGTTCTCGCAGGAGTTCCGCAAAGCCGAGGATGGAAGTCATGGGCGTGCGGATCTCATGGCTCATATTGGCAAGGAACTCCGATTTGGCCCGGCTGGCGATTTCGGCGGCAAGGCGGGCCGAGGCGAGTTGCTTGTTCATGGCCCGCAGTTCTTCGGCGGCCTTTTCCAGGGCCTGGCTCCGCGCCTCCACGTCCCGGGTGCGCACGGCCACCATCCCTTCAAGCTGGCTTAGCGTCATTGCCGCCTGGCGGGCCAGATGCCAACGTTTGGTCAGGGCAAGAACTATTTGACGGACTTCGATGTTGTCGAAAGGCTTCTTTAGGATCAGCAAATGGTCGCTTCGGCCAAGGCGGCGGACAATTTCCTCCCAGGTGTGATCGGAATACGCCGTGCATAAAACAATGAGTATCTCCGGGTCCGCCTTCCAGATGCGTTCCACTGTTTTCACGCCGTCCCAGCCCGGCGGCATGCGAACGTCGACAAACGCCAGCGGATAGGGGCGGTTTTCCGCCAACGCCCGCTCCACCAGCGCCAGTCCTTGCTCCCCTTGAAGCGCCGAATCGATCTTGAACGATTCAACGCTCTCGCTTTGGGCAATCTCTTCCCCAAACAGCGCGGCCGCCGCCTTGTTAAGCACTTGATCGTCGCCTTGCGATTCGATGATCTTGCGAAAGTCTTCGTGAATCGACTCTTGGTCGTCGATCACTAAAATTCGGATAGTCTCCTCTTGGCTCATCTTGGCGCCTCCATTGGCATGATCGGCGTCTGGGCCGGAATAACCGGCGTCTGCCTTGAAATAATCGGCGTCTCGGCCGGCATAAAGGGGAGTTCCAGGGTGAAAACCGCTCCGCGGCCCGGTCCGTCGCTGTGGGCAAACAAATTGCCGCCCAATTCCTTGGCGGTATTCGCCGAACTATGCAGACCGAAACCGTGGCCGTGTTTTTTAGTGGTAAATCCGTGGGAAAATATTCGAGTCAGGTTTTTTCCCGCTATCCCGACCCCGTTGTCGATAACCTCGATCCGCACCTTTTTTACTTTTTCATTGCCGCCGATTCCGGTCCGCAACGTCAGTCGCCGATCCTTCCGGCCGCTTTCCACCAGCGCGTCCCTGGCGTTTCTCACCAGGTTCACCAGGATTTGCAGCACTTTTTGTTTTTCCACTTGTATTTGCGGCATGGTGGCGTAATCGCGAACCAACTCGATTTCATATTTTCCGAACGACGAGGCGTTTAGCACCAGTGCGTCCTCGATCAAATCGGTCAGGACCACGGTTTCTCTAACGCCCGATTCTCCGGCATACGACTGCTGCATGGATACAATGGTCTTGATGTGATTGATATTCTTGGCAAGCGATTGCATTTCCTCGAGCATCATCTTGCGTTCACGGTCCAAGTGCGGCGCGACAAGGTTCAGGAAGTCGCAAAGTTGTTTTCCCTTTTCATTTTCTTTCAGGAAATTTTCCATGTCGCCGGCATGTAGGTATAGCATGTCCAAAGCGCGGGTAAGCTCGGAAAGCCTGGAGTTGCGCAAACGGTCGGCCACCAGAGTGGAGGAGACGTTGATGCTGTTAAGCACATTTCCCACGTTATGCAGCACGCCGGTGGCTACTTCGGCCATGCCGGCCCTTCGCGCCGCGTCTAGGAGTTGCCTGTGCGCGATTTCCAACTCTCGTTCCGCCCGTTTACGCTCGGCAATTTCCTTAGTCAAGTCTAGGTTGGCATTAGACAGTTGCTGTACGCGGACTTTTAACTGGGCATGGGCGCGCTGAAGCTCTTTTTCTCCCCCCTCGATCTGCCCCAACATATCGTTAAACTCGTTATAAAGCGTACCCA
>Ga0187861_10005241_pt1 | contig 10484 bp, 7 predicted proteins | sample June2016WEW_10_1_3_FD_132986 | JGI IMG/M metagenome (GOLD analysis project Ga0187861, IMG submission 132986) | Peatland microbial communities from SPRUCE experiment site at the Marcell Experimental Forest, Minnesota, USA - June2016WEW_10_100 | ecosystem: Environmental > Terrestrial > Soil >...
CGTCCGGGCAAGATATTGTGTGCAGGCATCATTTTTCCCACTAACGAGTTGAATTGCATCCATAATGCTCATATTCCGGATGGCGGAAACGAAAATAGACTCAGCTTCTTTTGCTGCATCTTCAGCAGCACGGTTGATGGAAAGAATCACCTCGTCTGCTTGATTTCCCAGGCCGATCGCCCTCAGTTTCGATTCAATGATTTTGGCATTTTCCGGGAATGGAATCTTGATCTCCGGGTTGCCAAAATACCCATTGATTTTTGATACCAGGTTCACGCTCGTCCCTGTACCTTTGACAAGGGCTTCTTTTATGCCGTTCACTGCATCTTTCTCGGAGAGTCCTTGCTTGGCCGGTTCAACCAGTCTTATGGCTTCATCCAGGATCTGGGCCTTCGACATAACTGCGAATCCCAGTGTAAGGATAACTGACAGCATGAGATGTTTGTTTATCATACGTTACCGTTTTAAATTTTCAGACGATACTTATAAAACGAAAAGAAAAAAGATTTGGTATCCGGTTCTCTGTCGCTGATTCACATTTCCCGTCTGAATTATTCAGCTTTGTCAATGATACCGGATATTTTGATATATTTGAAGCCGGAATGAAAAGGCATACCCGCACCGGAATAATACGCTCCATTCAAAGACTGATCACGGTTTTGGCTGGTGCCTGGCTGATTCTTCATATTGTTTCATGTAAGAAGGATTCAACTTCTCCGGTTCCCGTTAAAAGAACATTGCAGGTATGGCTTCACCGGGTAAACACCATAAGTAAAGCTCAACAATTCCAAAACGACTATTCCGGATTTGAGCTGGATGTTCATTATGATACATTGGTTAAGACTTTCATTGTTAAACATGATGCCACCGATACCACGACCCTTACCTTTTCTGCCTGGCTTAGCGCTATAACCAATCCGGGCCGTCTGGGCTACTGGCTTGATTTCAAAAATCTCGACGCCGATAACAAAGATTTGGCTTTGCCAGAACTGCTCAGAATCCGTAAAAACTTCGGCCTGGACAAAAAGGTCATCGTCGTTGAATCGTCCAACCCTTCAAGTCTGATAAAATTCAATACCCTTAACTTCCGCACAAGTTACTACATTCCTACTTTTGATCCATCCGGAATAACCCAGGAAGAGGAACTAACATACAGGGATTTTATTGATGAAAACACATCACCATACGGGATTGGAACGATTTCAGGATATTACTACCAACACGGTTTTATGCAGAAATGGTTCCCGAAGATGAATAAATTGTTATGGTATCTCGATTCGACTGATCCCGCAATAAAAGATTCCATTATCAAGGAAACCAGGAAAGACATTACTGTTGAAGTATTGCTGGTAGCCGAGGATTACTGATGATTGTCTGAGTTTAATAGAAACCGATGATTTTCACCTTTGGCTCAGCAACCTTTATGATTAAATGATTACGATTCCACAGGTACAGCATCATGAAATACGAATCGGTTTCATGCAGGTAACTGAGGTCGATGTCTTCTTCGATCCTGAGGGTTTTCCATCTACCCGGCCTTGCAGCTTTTAACGAATCTATTGGAAAATCAAACGATTCCCATAAAAACCGTTTTCCCATCTTTCCCCTGAGATCGAAAACCATGACCGGACCTTTTCCGGAAATAGACCTGGTGGTCATAAAATCGACAGAAATCTCAAGTTTAAGAAGCCTGAATTTCGAATTCAACGAAACCCGGTTTAAGAAATTTTTCCATTCCCAGGTTGAATCGCCCGGATCAAAAGAAGGAGATTTTGGAAATTTTACCGTATCGCTGGTGAGAACCTTTCCAAAATACATTTCAGGAGGAATCAGTCTGTTTTGTCTCGCGGTATAGATATTCAGGATTTTAAAATCTTCCAGTTCCCGGTTCAGTTCCGACCTGACTTTGGAATCATTGATTTCTATCTGCCAGAAATCCGGCTGTAACACCGACACTCCGCCTGGATGAAGGTAGTACAAATGATTCAGATATTCAGGGATCTCTTTATTGTTGAGAATAAAAGGAAGGATATGGATGTTCCTGAAGGTACAGGTGGTATCAATACCGCTACCCAGCCAGGATGCAACGGAATTGATTCCGATTCCGTAATGACTGTGCAGCATGGCAAGGACCGTCGGAGTGATATCCAGGTGGGATGATATCGAATAGAAAGTTGGCCTTCTTTTTTTAAGCATGGGAGAATAGATGACCAGTGGAACATGGAACCGCTCTATGGAGGAGAACCTGAAAAGATTGAGTTCCGGCATTGCGTGATCTCCCGTGATGAAGAAAATAGTATTATTGAACTCCGGTCTTTTCCGGTATTCGTCCATAAATTTTTTCAGCGCCTGATCCGTATAAAGGATGGTGGCAAAGATATTTTTATAATTTTCGATATCGGCCTTTCTGGTATCATTCAGGTTTCCCTTTTTCATCCGTTCATCCACCAGCGACAGGTAATACGGATGGTTTGGAACAATAAACGGGGTATGAAGACTCAGTGTCATATAAATATCAAGACGGGGTGATTTTTTTACTGAATCCATGACCTCGAACGATCGTTTAAATAAATCAAAATCAGAATAGCCCCAGCCAAAATTTTCATTCACGCTGACCTTCTTGTATTCCGGCCCGAATGTCTTAAGGATGTAATCAGTTCCCTGGAACATAAGGAAACGCTGCATGTTGTTGAACGATGGATCCCCTCCGTAAAAAAAACTGGTATAATATCCGTTTTCCCGCGAATACCGTATCAGTGATAAATGATAGGGCGTCTTAAGATCATTTTCAGCCGTGACAAATGTATCGTCACCGGGTGGAAGTGATCCGAATATAGCCGGAAGGACGTTAAACGTGCGATCGGCTGAGGAAAGGAAATTCGGCCAGTAAAGACCTTGCTCGGCCAGGGAATCAAGAAACGGGGTAAAACTACCGAAAATATTATTGTTCCCGCTGAAACAGGATGAGAGGGATTCACAAATGATAAAGACCAGGTCCGGCTTTTCTTTTTTCAGGTCGAAAAAAGTACTCAAAACATCAGGGGTATTATCATAATGAAGGAAAGGATATTGGAATCCTAAGAAGTTGAATTCAGTATTGGTGGCATGATATCGTTTTGTCGCTGCCTCAATCATGTCTTTGGTGGCTGACTGCTTTGATTCTGAAAAATGAACAACACACTTCCCGGCCAGGTAAGCGCTTTTATTTACAGTGAGGTAATATTCAAAAGGATTCCTGCTTTCACCTTCTTTCGGGATCAATGCAGCCCGGAAAAGAATGAATCCTGCACTTATTGCACAAAAAATGATCAGGACATATTTTGACAACCTGAGTTTCAGGGAAAGGATAATAAAGACCAGGGTTAGCAGGAAAAGAATAATAAAAGGAAGGAAGGTCAGGAAGTTGATCTTGACACTGTTTCCTGTGATCATGATCATTTCCTTTATAGAATAGGAAAAAAGAACCTGGTCGAGGGGTGTAAGAGTAACTTTAAAATACTGGAAAAGCGTCCATTCCAATAGGATATAGAAAAAGGAAATTAGACTGAAAAAGAGGATCCCTGCCCATCTTTTCACAAGCGAAAGTAAGGTAAAAGGGAGGAACAGCGCCCATGAAAGAATCTGCCAGATCACCAGGTCATGCAGCAAACCGCGCCACTCGAGTAAAAGCACATCCTGGGGTAGGAGGTGAACAGCGGCAAGGGAAAAATACTGGCTCACACGTAATACCAGGAGTACTGGCACGATCACAAGGCTAAGGCTGACAAAATCCGTGATGATCCTGAAAAGCTTTGAATTCAGGATACCCAGCCTGTTCAATTGACCTGGGCGTGTACTGGATTTTTTACGGTTGGATTTTACAAGGAAGAAAATAAATACGACAAGTAAGATTACTAATAGTATTACAAGGAAAAGAATGGTTTTACTTGACATATCAATTTCAGGAGAGTTAGATCAACAATGCAGATAAACAGCATCAAATGATTTTGCACCCCAAAATAATAAAAATATTCATTAGTCAAATGGAAGAGCAGATCAAAATGAGGCTATTTAATTAATTATTTTCCGGAGACGCGTTACGCGTGATGAGTTATGTCTTTCTTCAATTATCAATTTTCCATTTTCAATTACCTAACGGATGCCTCCAAACTCCTTGTCCATCAGTTCCTACAAACAGCCAGGAGCCATTTACAGCAACGCACATGGCACGGGTTTTAGCCGGTAACCCATAATTAACCGAAAACCACGAGCCTCCCTGGTCTCTCGACATATACACACCATTATCGGCTGCAGCTGCAATAAGGATGCTCCCGTTTGTTGCCAGGCTATAGATCACTTTGCCGGTGAGTTCATTGCCTGCACTTACCCAGGTATGACCTTCATCACCTGAAAAGTATACACCTCCCAGGGAAGAAATGAAAAGCTGAGATCCGAACTGGACAATCGATGTATAACCAGTCAATGAAGGTAACCCTGAACTCCGGGATATCCATGTCTGGCCATTATCAGAAGAAAATAAAACACCCCCGAAAAATGTTGCTGCATAAACGCTGCTGCCTTTGACATACAAACACATTGCGTACTTATTGTCCTCAACTGGCAGTGTTGAATGCGTCCAACTATTTCCTCCATCATGGGAAACAAATAACCCGTAGGAATAAGTTCCGGCATATAAATTGGTTCCATCACCGGCGACACATGTTACAGTACTATACTCATCAACAGGGATTCCATGGCTTTTTTTTGTCCAGGTCAGCCCACGATCGGCAGAAACAAATACACCACTGTCAGTTGCTGCAAGCATATCTGCGCCATTCCAGGCTATCGAACCAACGTTATAGGTTGGGATGCCTCCAAACATAAAATTCCAGTTTTGCCCAAAGTCGGGAGTCGTGAAAATTCCACCGGTCATCTGGGATGCGCAGGCAAATACATCGGATCCATTGGAACTCAAGGAAGAAACAAAGGTTATCGGTAATCCATTGGCCGACCAGGTTTGTCCGCTATTGACCGACATATAGACTCCGCTTGGTGTTCCTGCAAGGAAAGTTGAACCGCTTACAGCAAGGGATTCAATTCTTGGATCCGATAATCCATTGACAGCCTGTTTCCAGGTAACTCCATCATCCATGGAAAATATTAACCCGGTATAACCCCCGGCCAGGATGGTTGAACCATCAAATACCAGATGATTAATCCCTTGAATATTGAAAAGAACATTACTGATAATCGTCCAGGTTGTTCCGTGATCGGACGAAACAAACAAACCATCACCCGTACTTGCATAAATCTTATTACCATTGGTTTCAAGAGTATATACATGAACACTTGTCAATCCATTGTTCGAAAGTGTATAAGTCTGTCCGTTATCTATGGATTTATAGATTCCGTTAACATCTGAGGATACAAAAATATCCTTGCCAAGGATCGTTGCTCCGCTCACATAGTAATCCGGAACATGTTCCGGACACTGATTCCATGTATATCCATTATCGTCGGAAATGTACAAACTGCCCCAATAATCAGTACAAAGCATGATTCTGTTTCCGATCCATGCCATAGCACGGAGGTCGGAGAAATACAAATCATTGCCTAACTGGGTCCAGGTCTGGCCGGAATTTGTTGAACGATATATGCCATCTCCTGCTGCCATTATTGTATCATTATGAATAAGTATAGCTGTTACAGATGCATAGATAGATATTCCATTGGTTACCTGTGACCAACTTTTACCCAAGTCACGTGAGATATACATGCCTCCCTGAGCACCACCGGCAAATATCGTAGTCCCTTTAATGGCGACACTTTCAATCAACCCATTACACGGACCGTTTGTTTGTTGCCACTTTCCTGCCAGGCTTGCCTGGCCATTATTACCGGAGTTGTTTTTTTTGCATGAAGTTAAAACAACCAATGTAAGTGCAAGTAACACGCTTAGGGAGAAAAAGATATGTTTCATTTCGGTGGGGATTCTATGCAAATGTAATTAATAATGATTACACCGTTTGTGATTCATCATCTTTCGTGACGCGTAACGCGTTACGCGTCATGTCTTTGGCATGACTCAAACACTCAATGTTGAGCGGCTTTGATAATTTCAACGCTGGTTCAGACGACGTTCCACCTCTTCTTTATAACTCCTGCCGATCGGAATAAAGATTGACCCGATCCTGATCTGGTTGCCTTCGATATAGTTGATCTGGTTAACAGAGACGATAAAGGATTTGTGAACCCTGATGAATTCACCTCGTGGGAATTTTTCGAGGAACCCATTAACTGTTCCGTGAACGACAAGGTGTTTGTCTGCGTAAAAGACTTTCAGATAATCTCCGGTTGCTTCAATATAATGGATTTCAGATAGAAGAACATTATAAAGCTTTTTATCTGCCCTTAATAAAATAAAATCCTGCCTGGAATCGGGCAGTTGAGTCTCTGCCTGATTTTGGGAATATCGGGCTTTCTCAATGGCTTTGTTAATAGCTTTCAGGAACCGTTCAAAAGAAAATGATTTGACCAGGTAATCCACGGCATTGGCCTCAAATCCTTCCACAGTATATTCTGGATAAGCCGTCGTGAAAATGACCATAGGCGGCCGGTCGAGTGTTTTCAGGAAATTCAACCCTGATAACCGGGGCAGATTTATGTCAAGAAAGATCAGGTCAGGGTCATATGGCACCCGCTCATGGGCAATACGTATCTTGTTTTTATTGAACAACCCGATCAGCCATTCCTCGTTATACCATCGTATAGTGATCTTCCCTCCGGAAAGATCAATCTTTGCCAGGGAATGCGTGGGTACAAGGTGAATTTCAGCAAGGTCGTTCTGGCACGAAATATCCGTAGGAAAAAAATCCAGATAAAACTGATCTTCCAGCCGGAATAAATGAGCGATAAAATGCGAAGTCCCTTTGTTATCAGTTAATGAAATGTCATAAGATTTATCAGGTATATCCGGCTTCAGTAATCCTGTTGTCCGCATATGCTGACGGATCTCCCAGGCTGCTGAATCTTTATCGGTCCACTTGCCTAAAAGTTCCTTATTAAAAATGATATCATTTTTTGTGTAGAACGGATGAAGTGATTTTACAAGACAGCCCTGAAGAATGAAAATCATCAGGAGCGATAACAGGATGATTCGTGTTTTCATTTTGCTTGTTTTTGATTTCGGATACAAAAAAATCATTATTATCGGCCCGGGCCAAGTTTTTTCGTCAAGTAACATTCCCTCTTCGATGAACGGCAAAAATGATATCAAATCCCATTTCTAAGAAAAAGTTTATAAATATTATGCAGGATTCTGAAAAACTTTGTATATTTATGGGTCTGACATATATTCTGTTTTATTCGTATAATCAACCTGATCTATGAAAAAAATCATACTCTTGGGAATAGCAACCTTTCTTGCCATCGGGTTATATTCCAATCCAAATCCTGGCCCTGAGGTGCATATCAACGAATTCATGTTTACCGGTCCGAACAGCTGGTCTATCGAGCTCCTTTTCTATTATGGTGACTGGTATAATTTTGATAGCATCACGGTTCAATCAAATTCAGGTACGGCCAGGATAATTAATGGTTACGGTCAATTATTTAGTTTTACAAATCAGGATCTGTCCCAACAATTAGTCATAAACCCAAACGGAGATATTATCGTTCTTACAGGATATTCTGCGTATTATCCTCCGACAAGCTGCGAACTCACTTTCGGGAATGTTACGAATCCGGATGTAGTTGCGCCTTTATCCGGCCAATCAATTGAAAGATTTGAACCTGGATATTACTGCAATCCCTTTTTCCCGCCGGAGATTTTTTCCATCACCAATAATCCAACTATGTATTTCCCCAATGATACTACAGGAACTTTCGGTACAATGCAGGGAATCATTTTTGATATGGAAGGGCTACCGGTACCTAACCAGGTATTTAGAATGGATTTCCCATTTACAACAGATGCATCCGGGCATTATTCAACACGGATCTATTCCAGGATATTTTCCTGGGACACCATCTGTTACGAGAGATGGCCGAATCATTTCTCACCTGTACAATTATCCCCGATATCTTATACCATGCTTCCCGATTCAGTAATAACGAGGGATATCCACCTGTTGTCTGCATTGCTCGTGGGGATATCTCCCCAGCCAATGAAAACCGGATCAGATTTTAATGTATTTCCAAACCCGGTTACCAACGCGATCACGGTATCCTATACATCAGATCTGACGGCAGATTCAGGTGATCTGCATATTGATATCTACGATATGAACGGAAAAAAGGTACTGAAAAAAGATCTTGAAAACCGCCTGGGCGTGATAAATATACCCATTGACCTGGCAAATGGGATTTATATTGCTAACCTTAGCAGAGAAGGAAAAATCATCGGATCAGCCCGTTTCATCGTCAATAAAGCCGAATGAGCTTATTGTTCCTTTCCTATCTTGCATTGTTCTGCTTTCAGACACAGGAGCGGCCTCCTGTGTCGTTCACTGAGGAATACATTGAATTCCGGCTCAGGGAAACCACATTTACCGTTAACGGTATTTATTATTTTGTCAACAACACAGCAAATATTGTGTCAAAAGAAATAAGTTATCCGTTTCCGGTACCGATGTTTGATATAGATTCTGTTCATGTTTTCGATATTGAACAGGGGCGGTTCCTGGGATTTGAGAAATTGCGGCAAGCGGTTGTTTTTCGCCTCAATATTCTACCGGATGATACGGTTAAGCTGAATATTTTTTACAGGGAGAAAGGGGTAAAGGATACTGTTAAGTACATTCTGACTACAACAAAAAACTGGGGAGAACCCCTGAAGAAGGCTGAATATACCTTTGAAACAGAACGATACAGGAAGATCCGGTCATTCAACTATCCTCCCGATAAAACATCTCATCACAATGATCAACAACTGTATTTCTGGAACCGAAAAAATTTCCTGCCTGAAAAAGATTTTATCGTGATTTTCAATACTAACCCGTAAATATTCATTTTTACAAAATATATCATGGGGATTTCCGTCATGTAATTATTATATCATTCTTCATCCGGATGAAGCATTGATACCTTTTCAACGTAACTTACCCCTCGATATAAACCAAAATCAAAAAGGTTTATATTTTTTATGCAGGCGATCCCGACCATTACGAAGCAAAGCTTGTCAGGTATCATGTTAATTAATATCGTTACGCGTGAAACGTAACGCGTAACGCGAAACGGCTAGTCTTGCAATTTTCCGATAAGCCCGATCAACATTTTACGAATCCGGTCAGGTTTTCCTTTTTCATGATTATGTTTTAGCCCAATTTATCCTGTCAGGACTGCATTGCGCTCAGGCCGCGCGGGCCTCGTCACCGTCCCGAGCACTCGGGACAGCTGCGTCTGGGCTAATCTCACTCCGTTCGATTAACCCAGCCAAGGCTGCTTATGCGGCGACTGTATTATTTTTCTTTTCTCAACCAGTATTGATTAAAAGAGCCATTACCTAACCTGGTCTCATTAAAAACCGTGAACCGTGCACCGAGTAACGTGTTAAATTTTTTTTGCTTGTATTAAAATTAATTTTATCTTTGACCGACCGTTCAGTCATAAATTATGTGTCCGAGAACCAGGCAGAAATTCGAAGAAATCCGTGAAAACAAACGCCGCAAGATCCTGGATTCTGCTGTTGAATGCTTCGCCACCTCAGGATACCATGAGGTTTCTATCAACGACCTGGCGGCTCATGCGGGTATTTCAAAAGGACTGATGTATCATTACTTCAGCAGCAAGGACGAATTACTGAAAACTATCTTCAATGAGATCGTATCAGAAATGATGCAGTTGCTTGACCCGGATAATAGAGGCATATCCAATAGGAAGGACCTGCTGCAATATTTGGAGCGATTCTTCAGGCATCTGAATTCCAATCTTATTTTATGGAAGATGTATATGGCAATCTTCAGCCAGCCAGCGGTTCAGCAGATACTGAAAAAGGAGATCCTGGATGTTTCACAGAAACCGCTGAAAATGATAGAATTTTATTTTAAAAAACAGGGATCTAAGAAACCCTTTGTTGAAGTTGCTTTCCTGAGCACCTTATTCAGCGGGGTGGTTATTGAATATATTGGCGATCCTGAGAATTATCCGCTCGATCAAATCAGAAAAAAAATTCTCAACATTTATAAATGATGCCAGACAGAATGACAACAAAAATAAAATACCTGACTATGGCGATCCTTTCGCTGGCAAGTCTGCAGGGATTATATTCCCAGAGCCTTAGTGCAGATGAAATTATCAGGAAAGCCGATGAAAAAAGCCGTGGATTATCTAGCCAGGGAAGCATGACGATGACCGTGGTAAGGCCTGACTGGACGCGGACCATTACGATGAAGGTCTGGTCGAAAAGCAAGGAGTATTCACTTGTGCTGATCACCTCCCCGGCCAGGGATAAGGGGCAGGTTTTCCTGAAGATAAAAACCGAGATGTGGAACTGGGTTCCTTCCATC
>Ga0187861_10005244_pt1 | contig 10481 bp, 8 predicted proteins | sample June2016WEW_10_1_3_FD_132986 | JGI IMG/M metagenome (GOLD analysis project Ga0187861, IMG submission 132986) | Peatland microbial communities from SPRUCE experiment site at the Marcell Experimental Forest, Minnesota, USA - June2016WEW_10_100 | ecosystem: Environmental > Terrestrial > Soil >...
CGGGTGCATGTCAGCAAATGTACCGCGGGCGTCCCGCCCGCTCGTGGCAGGCCGGCAGGGCGCGAGGACGAAGGCGGGCGGGACGCCCGCGGTACGCTCTGGGCCACGCATTTACTGACATGCACCCGGTAGCCGCCCAACCATCGTCCGTCCCTTGCAGTTCGATGTGCCGCGTGTTATGAAAACCATTGCTTCATGCTACGCATGAAATGCCGGGCCGGTTGCGCCAGGCCCGGCGGGGGGATTTTGGCAATGGTTGTCTTCATGCCAGCACTACGCTTGTGCTTTCGGGCCTTTAGGCCATGCGTGTCACTTTTGTTCCTCGCGTCGTGGCTCTATCCTCAGGGCCTCGCCGGCGCCGAAGGCCAATCCGGCGCCGGGCAAGGGCAGTTCGCCGATCCGGAAGAGCCAATCCTTGACGGCCCCGCCGTGCCACCACCCGTCAACATGTCCGCCGCCGGCCACGAGGCCCGGGCTGAACTCGTCGCCGATCCGGCCGCGCCGCAGGACAAGGAAAAAGAAGCCAAGGCCGGGAATGGGAACGCCGCCGCCGCGGGTTCGGGCTACCGCCTCTCCATGGAAGAAGCCATCGAGCTGGCGATCCAGAGGAATTTGAACCTGCTCGAATCGCGCCTCGCTGACCGCACCTCGGACATTGGCGTGCGCGAAGCCTGGGCGCAGTACTATCCGACCTTCACCCCCACTCTTGCGCACAGCAACTCTTTCTCTACAGGCAGCCCTACTGGCGACGGCCTTACAACCCTCGGCGGAGGCGTGGCGCAGCAGTTGCCTTGGGGGACACAATTGAATTTCGCGCTTTCGGACACGGCCTCCCAAACCACCGGCAAGAACGCGGGGAGTGCGACCTTTAGCGCTGACCAGCCGCTGTGGAAGGGTGCGGGAACAGACGTGGGCTTGGCGGCCATCCGCACGGCCCGCATCAACCGGCTGATCTCCCGCGGCTCATTGGAGGCGGCCACGCAGCAACTCATCTACAGCGTGCGCAGCGCTTACTACAATGTCATCATGGACCTGCAGAACTGCGAGGTGGACAACCAGGCGATCAGTTCGGCCCAGTTGTTCCTGGATATGACCGGCGCGCGCCTCAAGGCCGGCCAGATCACGCCGTTGGACGTCTCTAACGCCCAGTTGCAGCTTAGCAGCCGCAAGGGCCAATTGGCCAGCGACCAGAGCGTCCTTGGGACGGCTCTGTTCGATCTTAAGCGGCTCCTGGATGTGGACCTGAATGAGAAGATCCAGGTTGACGTGGAGAGCCTTGATTTTGGGGAAAAGGTTGAGCCGGGGTTGAGCAAGGTTATCGTCCCGGAAGAGGCCACAGGCACGGTTTATCTGAAGGTGACTAAGGATGACAAGCCTGTGGGCGAGCCGAAGGTGCTGTACCAGGCAGTGCATTTCGACGAAAGCGTGGTCCTCCGCGAGGCGCTCAACAGCCGCATTGACCTGCTCAACGCCCGCCGCGCGGTCGCCCTGCAGAAGGTTCAAGCGCTGTTGAACCAGAACGGCCTCGGCCACCAGATTGACTTGGTAGGCTCATTCGGGCGCACCACCACGGGACGCTCAGTACTGGAGGCCGACAATGGCAAGGAGGCCAATGCCTGGAGCGCCGGTGTCAACGCCACCTTCCCTTGGGGGAAGATCAAGGACCGCGCCGCCTATGAGCGCGCCTTGCTGGCTCTGGATAAAGCGGAGACCGACCTGAAAATCGCCCGCACTGCCGTGGAGTACGATGTGCGGAACACTTTGGGCTCGCTCCGCGCCAGGGAAGTGAGCGTGCTCATTGGAGGCGAAACGGTAGAACAGGCGAAACTCACGGCCGTCGCCACCAGAATGAGTTTTGACCGCGCCTTGAAAGACAGCTTCGCCGTCAGGCAGGCAGAAGACGCGCTGGTGCAAGCCAAGCGTGACTTCATCAGCAGCAAGATAAGCTACCTGGTGCTGTTGGCGCAGTTGGAGCTGTATGTCGCCAAGCCGACCGGGCGCGTGGATCTGGGCGGGCTGTCTGTCGGCGGCCTGGTGGAATCCAAGCTGCCCGACACGCTGAAAAACCGTGGCCTGCCCAAGCTGGCGCCCGAAGCGGAACCTCAGCCTGCGGATGATCCCTTCGGCAAGGCCCGGGAGTACCGCCAGGACTACAAGGCGGGCAGGTAAGGGGCGAGGGGCGAGGGGTTAGGGGCGAGGGACCAGGGGTTAGTGACAAGTGACGAGTGACGCTCCAGACCTGCCTCAGCCTGCTGCTGCCCTGCCCACGGCCCGGACGCGCCGGACGTTTCTGCAATGGAGCGTCGCGGCGTGGACATTCTTCGCGGCCTGGCTGGCGGCGACGGGCTGGATGTTCGTGCGCTACCTGTTTCCCAACGTGCTATACGAGCAGGACCCGAAGTTCACCGCCGGGAAACCTTCGGATTACCCGGAAGTGGGCAAAGTCTATGAGCGTTTCAAGCAGTCCCAGGGAGTCTGGCTCGTGCGCCTGATCGAGGACGGCCAGGATCGCCTGGTGGCCTTGTCCACAAGCTGCACGCATCTCGGCTGCACGCCCAACTGGCTGGCCGCTGAGCAGCGTTTCAAGTGCCCGTGCCACGGCTCGGGATTCTACAAAGACGGAGTGAACTTCGAAGGTCCTGCTCCACGTCCGCTCGAACGCTGCTGCATCTGCCTGGATGCCGCAGGCCGCATCATCGTGGACAGATCCAGGAAGTACCGCAAGGAATTGGGGCAGTGCAACGACCGTGGATCTTTCATAGCGATGGGCTAGAGACACGGAGACACGGTGACACGGAGAGAGCGAATGATAAACTGTCTCCGCGTCCCCGCGTCTCCGTGTCTCCCTGTTTGGGAGTCTTTTTGTTGAATAAAACTGGAGGAACCTGCCATGCCGATGTTTGAAATGCCCATGAAAGAGCTCAAGAAGTACAAAGGCCGCAACCCCTGCCCGCCCGATATGGACGAGTTCTGGGATGCCTCCCTGGCCGAGATGCACGCACTGGGCACGCAGGCCGAACTGCGGCCTGCTGCGTTCAAGGCGCCCCACGCCGAGTGCTTCGATTTGTACTTCACCGGAATCAAAGGGGCGCGAATTCACGCGAAATACGCGCGGCCGAGGAAAATCGCCCCAGGCGCGCGGCTGCCCGCGGTGGTCCTTTTCCACGGCTATACGGGCCACAGCGGGGACTGGGCCGACAAGCTCTCGTGGGTGGGTCAAGGGTTCTGCGTAGCGGCGTTGGACTGCCGCGGCCAGGGCGGGTTGTCCGAGGACGTCGGCGGCGTGCGCGGCAACACGCATCACGGCCATATCATCCGCGGTCTGGACGAAGATGCGCCGGGGAAGCTGTTGTTCCGCGATATTTACCTGGACACCGCCCAACTGGCGCGGGTGGTGCTGGACCGGCCGGAGGTTGACCCCGGGCGCGTCGGGGCGGCCGGCGGGTCGCAGGGCGGCGGGTTGACGCTGGCGTGCGCCGCGCTGGAGCCGCGAGTGAAACGGGCCGCGCCCGTCTTCCCGTTCCTCTGCGACTACAAGCGCGTCTGGGAAATGGACCTGGCCAAAGACGCCTATCAGGAACTCAAGACCTATTTCAAGCTCTTCGACCCGCGGCACGAACGTGAGGAGCAGGTCTTCCTGCGCCTGGGCTATATTGACTGCCAGCATCTGGCCAAACGCATTCGCGCCGAAATCCTCATGGCCGTGGGCCTGATGGACCAGATCTGTCCGCCTTCCAGCCAGTTCGCCGCCTACAACAAGATAAAGTCCAGGAAGAAGATGGTCCTATACCCGGACTTCGGCCACGAAGGCCTGCCGGGGATGAGCGACACGACGTTCGAGTTCATGCTGGGACTCTAAAACACTTACCGCAGAGACGCAGAGAACGCAGAGAAAAACAGAGAAGGCAGAGAAGAACATGGAGATAAATGAACTGACGAAAGCCATCATTGGGGCAGCTATCGACGTGCACAAAGCGATAGGCCCAGGCCTTCTGGAGTCGGCTTACGAGGAATGCTTATGCAAGGAATTGGCCTTGCGGAACATACCCGTGGAGCGGCAGCGGCCCTTGCCCGTCGGCTACTAAGGGTGTGCAGTTGGAATGCGGTTATCGTCTAGATTTGCTCGTCGCAGATAGCGTGGTGGTGGAAATCAAAGCAGTTGAGGCGCTACTGGCAATCCACCAAGCCCAACTGCTGACCTACCTGAAGCTCGGCGGCTGGAAGGTCGGGTTGCTGATCAACTTCAATGTGCCCGTCTTGAAAGATGGGATAAAACGCCTAGTGAACAAGCTATGATTTTAGCTGTTCTCTGCGTTCTCTGCGTCTCTGCGGTGAACGTTATTCTTTGTGTTCAGCCCGCAAGGCGGCAACGACTTTCTGCTTAGGCGCCTTGGTGATGCGCCCGCTGCGGACGCATTTGCTGCACGCCCAGACGCGATGGACTTGGCCGTCCGGTTCGATGACCTTGAGGTGCTGGAGGTTGGGCCTGAACCAGCGGTGCGTCTTGCCGGTTATCTTGCGGCCCACGCCGCCTTTGGCCTTGGCCAGGCCGCGGCGGACATATTTGATGCCCGTGGAAGGGCCTTTCTCACAGATTTGGCAACGACCGGGCATGTCGGTAATCCTCTCTCAATCTCGAAACGAGCACCTATGGCGCCGGATATCGCCTGCTGCAACGGACTCTGCACCCCGCAACGCGGCAATCACCCCGCCCACAAAGAGAGCTTCTCTTACCATAGGCCTTGACGAAGTGCAAAGGAAAATTCGGGTCCGTTCTCGCTTGCACAAATCCTGCCCGCAGCTAAAGTCCAGCCTGTGTTCGTACCATACGATCGAGTAATCGTCGTCGCGTTGGACTCTGCCTGCTGGGATGTTTTGCTTCCGCTGGTCGCCGACAAGACCATGCCGGCGCTGGGGGCCTTCCTGCGCCAGGCCAGTTGCGGCGTGCTGGAATCCACCGTGCCGCCGCATACGGCGGCCGCCTGGACCACCTTCCTCACGGGCAAGGACCCGGGGCAGCACGGCGTGATAGACTTCGTCAGGTTCGACCCGGCCGCACGCAGGTTCCAGTTCCACGACAGCAGCATGCACCGGAACGAGAACATCCTGACGCTGCTGAGCAATGCGGGCATCTCGTGCGGCTCCATCTTCCTGCCGTGCAATTACCCCCCTTACCCCCTGTCCGGCGGCTACATTGTCAGCGGTTTCGAGACACCGCACACGCGGAAGCGCTTCACGGAACCGCAGGAACTGCGCGACGAGGTCCTCGGGGTCTCGCCGGACCTGCATTTCAACTTTGAGGAAGACTGGGAAGATGACGCCTCTGACGCCGCCTTCGCGCGCAACATTGACCACGCCATCACCGCCGTGGACGTGCTGGAGCGGCTGGCGTTGCACTTTCAGCGCGAACGGCCCACGCGCCTGCAGATCGCCTTTCTCCAGGCTACCGACATCCTCTTCCACAAGGCCTGGGCCTGGTGCCGTGCCGGAGGGCAGCCTTTCCAGGCTGCCGGCCACGAACTGCGGCACGAACTGGTCAGGAAGTTCTTCCGGCGCGTGGACCAGATGCTCAGCCACGTCTTCGGGCTGCATGGGAGCGCCGCACCCCAGTGCGGCCGGCCCAACGACCAGACGCGGACACTGCGCCTGATCTGTTCCGACCACGGCCACGGCTGCAGCGCAGGCAGGATCTTCGTGAACAGTCTGCTGAGCCAGTGGGGCTACCTGGCGCCGCCGGGGCGCCTGCGCCGCGCTACGCAGCAACTTGCCCTGCTGGCCCTGGACGCTGCGGCACGCCACGAGCGCAGCCGGGAGCTCATACTGGATTGGCGCCGCACCAAGGCCTACATGGCCCACGCGGGCAGCTACGGTTTTGTGTACCTCAATCTGAAAGGCCGCGAACCGGAGGGCCTTGTCGCGCCGGAGGAGTTTGAAAGTGTGCGCGAGGCCTTGAGCGCGCGCTTCCTGGCCGAGAAAATTCCGGGCAGCAACGAACCGCTGTTCAGGCAGGTCCTGAAAGGCGAGCAGGTTTATGCGCGGAAGCAGGAACTGCACCTGCCTGATCTGGTGCTCGTCCCCGCCGACGGATTCTGCCCCCGCAAGAAACTAAGCCGCGGCCCGCCTGTGCGCCTGACTCCGCGCGAAATCGGCGGCGTGCACCGCCGTGAAGGCATCTATGCCCTGGAGGGCCAGGGCATCCTCGCCAGTCCGGGCCTGGGGCCCCGCGCCGGACTGGCGGATCTCGCACCCACGCTGTTGGCTGCATTGGGCCAGCCTGTTCCGCAGAGCATGACCGGCAAGCCCCTGCTGCATCTTTTCGGCACCCCGCCCCCCGTGAAAGTGCTCCAGGAGCAACCTGCTGCGGAAGCCAGGCAGAACCTCGCGGCGCCAACTGTCTACAGCAAAGCTGAAGAAGAAGAAATCGAGAAGCGGCTGCTAGACCTTGGTTACCTGGAATAATTTTCGATTTTGGATCTTCGCAAGCCTTCGGTCCGAGCCGCGACTGTAAGGGAGCGGTTCCATCGCTCCCATTCTTCCCATAAGTCCCATAACACCTGCCGCAACGCTCCCCGTGACCGCTTGCTTACGCGCGCGGCTCGGAGACTGAACAGTTACGAAAGTTCTTTCCCCGTTCACCTGCGTTTGCCGAATCCAGGACCAGGGATCGTGCCTCCCGGTCCCGGGCGCGCCGCCCCGCGGGTTGCGGCCCGCTGCGCCTCGGCCTGCATCTGGCGCTGGACCTCGTTGGCTACTTCCACAAAGCGCATCTTCAGATCGCCGATGCTGGAGGTCAGGGCATTCTCCTCTTCCTCGGTCAGATTGTTTTTGGTCTTCGCCTGGATGACGCTCAGCAATTCGATCGTATACCGCGCCCCTTGCAGGTCCACTTCGCGCTGCCCGCTGAAGGGATTGGCGATGTCTCCGAGCTGCATCAGAGTCTGCTGCGCCAAGCCGGCCAGAAAAGTAATGAACATCTTGGCTGCCTGGTCCTGCGGCTGAGCGGCCCGCTTGCCCCGGGGCGCCTCCCGCCCCGGCTGGGCCTGCGCAGCGGCCGGGCCACCTCCCGGGGGCGCCTGTGTGTCCGGCTTGCCCGAGGGCGCCGAGGGCGCTTCGCCTCTGGCCGCTCTCTCGCGCTCGCGCCGCACTTCCTCTTTCCAACTGTCGTCAACTTTCTTCTCGCTGACGATGAAGGCGGGAACTTCCTCATTCGGTTCGGCAGGTTTCTCAGCCATGTATCCCCCGTTTCAATCCACGCCCGCGCGCGGGCGACGACCTCCTGCCCCTCGGCTTGCCGAGCAGCGCGCCTGCGGCCGGCCTCGGATTCGGGCTGGAATGATAGCCGAAAACTGACGATACGCAATTACAAAGGGTCTGTGTCTGAAAAATCGGGAGTGTTTCATTTCAGTTAGGAGCGGCGGGCGCCTCGCCCGCCGTACCACGGGCGAAGGCGCCCGTGGCTCCTTCGCAGGCTAACTGAGATGAAACACTCCCTGAAAAATCAAAATATAATGTTCCCTGGAAGCAGCCGCTGTGCTAAAAGTATGGACTGATGGCTCCACGCCAAACTGGTGACGGATTATGGTTATCTGGTATTGCGAAAAATGCGGCAAGCGTATTCCAGACGGGGATCTGGAGCTGGACGCAGCCGACAACGGGGACGTGGCTGTCCGCTACTGCAAGCGTTGCGCGCCTGCGACGCAGACGAAGGCCACCGTGACGGTTCGGGCCGCAAAGAAGTCCCCCATCTCCGGTGTCTCGCACCGGCCGGCCACTAAGGCTGCCAGCGCCGCGGCGCCTGCCGCCAGAGCACCGGCGGAAAGTGTTTCCCCGGAAGAACCCAGCGTACGTGCCACGCCAAAGGCGGCCTCGAATGCCAACTTGTACGTCGGCGTGAGTGTGGCTGGGGTTGCCTTGGTGGTTGTGGTCGTTCTTGCCGTAAGCAGGACCTCGGACACGGAAACGAAGGCGTCCACCCCGCCGCCCTCAGGAGCTGCGCCGCTTCCTGCACCGCTGGTGACATCGAGCGGCGGCGGAGATACGGCGGCGCCTCGCGATACTGACAGACCCGTGAACCCTGCGCCCGCCGCCACGTCAACCGTTCCGAGCACCCTCAGGACGCCCAGCGATGAAGAACGAGCGCAGGCCGCGTTCGTGGCGCTGCAGAAGCGTTTGGACGGTTTGCCGGGCAACGACTTGCAGGCAAAGACCAAGGCCGTGGAAGCCTATCTGAAGGAGTATGGCGACGCCATGGCGGCCTCGCGCGCGCGCAGAATGCTTGATGAGATCAGGAACCCCGGTCGGCAATCTCAACCGCCGGCGCCGCCTGGAGAGAACGCGGGGGCGGCGTTCAAGCGGGGGCAACAGAAGCAGGCTGCCAATGACCTTCAGGGCGCCCTGGCTGATTACGACAGGGCGCTGGAGTTGAAGCCCCAGTACCCCGAGGCCCTGGTGTGCCGCGCCGACGTTAAACAGGGACTGTATGACCTGGAGGGCGCCCTTGCCGACTGCGAGAAGGCCAATTCAAGCTCCTGGCAAGTGCCAATGATCCAGGCGATAGCCTATTACGGTCTGGGAAAGGATGCGGAATACGAGGCTGCTATGGCACTGGCCAAGAGAAGGGTGAACGAGCCTCAGGAGATCGAAGCATTTATCATCCGGCGAGCGCGGAGCGCCCGCAGTGTGTACAAGGGCAAGAGCCTGGAAGGCAAAGAGCCGGCCACAGCCGAGGAGTTCATCTGCCGCGGCCAGTACCGCTTGGTTGCCAAACGGCCTGATGAAGCGATTAAGGATTTGGAGACCGCGCTCAAACTCGATCCCACGCAGGTTTCCAAGGGCTTGTTCGCGGCTCTGGCCCAAGTGGCGGAGAGCAAGAAGGACTGGAAGGCCAAGCTGGACTATTACCGGCGCTGGGCGGAAGCCGCGCCTGATTCGTCTGAAGCGGTCAACGGACAGGCCTGGGAGCTGTTGACCAGCCCCGATGAAAAGCTGCGCGATGCCAAAACGGCATTAGCCTTGGCCGGCAAGGCGGCGGAGCTATCCAAACAGGGGGATCCCGCGATCCTGGATACGCTGGCCCTCGCCTACGCCCGCAACGGGAAATTCCGCGAAGCTGTGGATACTCAGCAACAGGCCGTAGCTCTCCTGCCGCCGAATATGAATTCCAAGCAGCGCAAGGAGTATGAAGACCATCTCAGGGAGTTCAGGAACGGGCTCGAAAGACAGCCACGATGAGCGGGGACAAGGCTGCGCCGGCTTCAATCAACATTCGCACGGCGTCGCGGGTGCGCGGGTTGCGGGGCATGCCGCAGTTCGTAAATGCGCGTGCGCAGGAGACTGGCATGAGACGGGCAACAAAGGTAATTGTCTGCGTGGCCCTATGTCTGCTGTTTGGGCGGCTGGACAGGCTGCATACTTGCGCGTCCGCGGATGAGGCCGCGCCGCGCGGGGCAGCGTTATTTCCATTTGTGCTGCCCTGGGACGATGCGACGCCGGGCGTAGCCGACCTCAGCGGCTGGCTGCACAAGCCGGCGGGCAAGTTCGGACACATTCGCGCCGGCGAGGATGGGCATCTGTACGCCGGCAAGGACCGCATCCGCTTCTTCGGCGTGGACCTGGCTTTCAGCGCTAATTTCCCGGGCAAGGAAGACGCCGGGAAGATCGCGGCCCGCATGGCCAAGTTCGGCATCAACATCGTCCGCTTCCATATCATGGACATGCGGCGCTTTCCCGACGGCATCCTGGCACGCAACTCGCCCGACACCCGCGAGCTTGACCCGGAAGCCCTCGACCGCCTCGACAACTTCACGGCGCAACTGGCCCGCCACGGCATCTACGTGTATCTCTGTTTGTTGAACTACCGGCCCTTCAACGCCGCCGACGGCCTGCCCAAGGAGATCGAACAACTGGGCGACCCTTTCCAGGGGCGGCACGTGATCGGGTTCTATGATGCGCGGATACTGGAGCTGCAGAAGGAATATGCCCGCAAGCTGCTGAGCCATCGCAACACCTATACCGGTTTCACCTATGCCGAGGACCCGGCGGTGGCCTTCGTCGAGATCAACAACGAGAACGGCCTGATCCACGCCTGGCTGGGCGAGCAGGTTGACAAGCTGCCGGAGGTTTTCCAGCCTGAATTGAAGCGCCAGTGGAACGAATGGCTGCGCAAGCGGTATGACTCGACCGCCAAACTGCGGCAAGCCTGGGGCGTGAAGGACGAAGCGCCTGGGGACGAGTTGCTCGCCAACACGGACTTCTCGAAGGGTACGGAACGCTGGGTCCTGGAACTGCACGAGGGGGCGGAAGCCACGGCAGCGCCCAGCGACGACGTGCCCCCGGAAAAAACCTTGCGCGGCGCGAAGTCCGCCTGCGTAGCGGTGAAGAAGCCGGGCACGCAGAACTGGCACATCCGGTTCGAGCAGCCGGGGTTCAAAGTGCAGGCGGAGCGGCCCTGCACGCTGGTCTTTTGGGCCAAAGCCGGGAAG
>Ga0187861_10005253_pt1 | contig 10465 bp, 7 predicted proteins | sample June2016WEW_10_1_3_FD_132986 | JGI IMG/M metagenome (GOLD analysis project Ga0187861, IMG submission 132986) | Peatland microbial communities from SPRUCE experiment site at the Marcell Experimental Forest, Minnesota, USA - June2016WEW_10_100 | ecosystem: Environmental > Terrestrial > Soil >...
CCCGTCGCACCACCCCACTTCAGCGTGGTCGTATTGGGGTCAGCCCCGATGATGCTGACATACTGCTGCGATTGGAGGGTCACGGTACTGGTAATGCGGTAGGTCCCGGCTGGGATGTACAGCACCGCCGCGTGCCCGCTCTTGCCGAGGTCGTTGAGGGCTGATTGCAACGCGCTGGTGTCATCGGCCATACCGTTACCCACAGCGCCATAGTTGGCCTTCAAGTCGGCCCAACTGCTGAACGGTCCGTTGAATTCATCCGCCGGCAGGCTGGAAACGGGGGCCGATGGTGTGGTAGCGCAGCCTTGGGCGCTGGAGGAGGAGATGTTGCCGGCGTTATCAAAAGCGGCGATGGTGTAGCAATACTGTGTGTTTGGCACCAACCCGGTATCCACGTAGCTTGTCGACGCAGTCGTCCCCACCAGTGTGCCGTTGCGGGACACCTTGTATCCAGCGACCCCGGATCCACCGGTGTCGGAGGAAGCACTCCACGTCACCGTGATTTGTGTCGCCAAGGTTGCCGTCGCGGTGACGCTGCTCGGGACTGAAGGCGCGGTGGTATCAGGTGGCGCGGGTGTGGTGGCGCAGGATTGGGAACTGGCCGATGAGTTATTGCCCGCATTGTCGTACGCGACGATGCTATAGCAGTATTGCTGGCTCGATGACAAACCGGTGTCGACATAGCTCGTCGCAGTCGTCGTCGTCACGAGAGTGCCGTCACGGTAGACCTGATAACCGGCCAGGCCCGAACCACCGGTGTCGGTCGAGGCATTCCACTTTACTGTGATCTGGGATGTCGAATTGGCCGTGGCGCTGACGCCGCCCGGAACCGATGGAGCCGTTGTGTCCGGGGCCGACTGGGTGGCGGCACTGGCAGTCGCGGTGTAGCCGGAATTGCCTGCCGCGTTGTAGGCGCGCACGCGATAATAGTACGTCGTCGAAGCAGTGAGACCCGTATGAGCGCACGAAGTAACATTGGCACCCACAATCCCGATTTGGGTCCACGGCCCGGTTGCCACACTGGCCTTCTCGACCTTAAACCCGCTTTCGTTGTTCGAGTTGTCCTGCCAGAAGACGTTAATCTGGCTCGATGAAACCGCGGAGGCCGACGGGTTCGACGGCGCTGACGGAGTCGTGTCCGGAGTGCTCGCACATGCCTGGCTGCTTTGGACCGAGGTGTTACCCGCGTTGTCGTAGGCCGCAACGGTGAAACAATACTGGGTATTGGCGGAGAGTCCCGTCACCAAATAGCTTGTCGCCGTCACGGTCGCGACCTGCGTGCCGTTCTCATAGACCTGATAACCCGCCATTCCTGAACCGCCTGTGTCAGTCGCTACATTCCAAACCAGGTTGATTTGACTGCTGGAAGCCGCGGTCGCCGTCAGGACCGAAGGCCCCGTGGGGGCGGTTACATCGGGCATGTACAACGTGGTGCTGGTGGCGATGCCGGAATAAGGCGAGTTGCCGACGCTATTGAAGGCGCGCACACGGAAATAGTACGGAGTCAATGCAGTGAGGCCCGTCACCGTGTAATTGGTCACGCCCGCCGCGACACTCCCAATTTGCGCCCATGAACCACTAGCCGTTGGCGCGCTTTCGATCTTGAACCCGCTCTCGTTCACCGAGTTATCGACCCACATCAGATTGATTTGCGTGTCTGACACCGTCACGGCTTGGAGGGAGGAGGGTGCGGCTGGCGGCGCGGCCAACGTCGTCACACAGGCCTGGCTGCTCTGGCCGGACACGTTGCTCGATTTGTCGTAGGCCGCGACTGTAAAGCAGTACTGCGTGCTGGCCAGAAGATTCGTTGCCGAATAACTGGTGTTCGCAGTTGCGTCGACTTGGACTCCGTTGCGATAGATGACATAGCCCCCCATGCCGGAGCCGCCGGTGTCCGTCGATGCGCTCCAGGAAAGATTGACCTGATTCGCGGATACGACCGTCGCACCGAAACCACCCGGCACGGATGGCGGGATCGTATCCGTTTTGACACTTGTCTTGCGGTGCGTGTTATTGGAATAGCCTGAATAGCCCTTCGTATTGTACGCGCGCAGGCGATAGTAATACGTCGTGGACGCGCTTAGTCCGGTGTCTGCGTAACTCGTGACCGAGTTGGTGACACCGACGGCCATCCATGGCCCGGTGGCCGTCACACTGCGTTCGATCTTGAAGCCCACGGCATTCGCCGCGGCGTTGGACCAAACCAATTGAATCGAGTTAAAGGTGTTCGTGGGCGCGTTCAGATTCTGCGGCGACGCCACCGCGGGACCGAGCTTCTTCGGTACCCCGTAATTGTAGAGCAGCACGCTGTTGCTCTGGCTGCAGGTGCTGACGGTGACGCGGAGTGTCCCCGCATCCGGCCCCATCGTCAGACAAAAATCGGTCGGGCTCGACATCGACGGCGTCCCCACCACCAGAACATCCGTTGTCGGATTGCCTCCCACTTCCTCAACCAACACATTCACTGTGCCACAGGACGGATCGCTGGAGCCGTTCAAAATGCTGGTGTGGAAGCAGACGGTGTCGCCCGAATAATGCAGCGCGACCGTGCTGGACTTGGCCTCGCTGAGAACAACGACCGTGTTGGAGGACGGAATCGTGACTAGCAGTTTCTTCAACTTCTGGCCGCTGGATACTGCCTTCAACATCGCCTTCAAGGCCTTGTCATCCGAAGTGGCGGAGTTGTCCACCGAAGACTTCACCTTGGTGAGTTGGCTTTGGAACCGGGAAATCCCTTTTTGCAGCGCCGCGCTCTTCTTTCCCAGCGCAACAGCCATGCCGGGCGACTGCACGGTCAGCATCAATTCATCGACCAGACTGAGCGTCAATCCCAGTTGCGTCGAGGCTGTCGTCCGGTCCGATTGCGCCGCGCTTACCGACGCTTGCGTCAGGCTGTCCAGCATCGGGCATAGTTGGCCTTCGACGATGACCGCCGCATTGGTAACCGCGTCTGCGCGAACCGTAACGGACACAAATCCGCTAAGAAGAACGATCAGAATTGAAAGTAATCCGCATCGATGAAAAAAGCCTTGCAGAAACGACTTCGTGGCGTTTGCAGCTACGTCCGCTTTCAACAACTCTAAGAGATGAACTGCCAGAACCTGCATTACGAACTCCCTGACTGATTCCCTGACTGGGAACAGAGAGGTGCAGGCGGTATGCCAGCGCGCGATTCGTCCGAACCGTTTCGCGGATCTACGACACCATGGGCTGCGCGATCCCAATCATTGCGAAAAAAACAGCGATGCCGCATCGACCGCAATGGCTGTAATTACCTGGCACGCGGGGCGATACACATTTCATGCGATCAGGACGGCGGATCGCAATTCGCATTGCGACCGCTACGATATATTTCAATTACTTTTCTCGCAGTACTGCATCAGTGTTATTACCGACCAAACCAGCGGAAACCTTTTTTCCACCGACGGAAACTTTCATGACAAGCTCCCCCACTACGAGAGCGATATCGCGCGGCAGGATGCGTTCACCAGTTTTTTATTGAGAGCCATGCGGCAATCCACGAGAATCGCGCACGAGATACCAATGAACACAATCAGAGTCACTACTTTGGGGACCGGGGATGCCTTCGCCAGCGGCGGCCGCGGGCACAGCGGCATCCTCATACAGGGTCAGGGAACCACGCTTCTCATCGATCCCGGCCCGGCCATTCTGACCGCGATCAAGCGCTTCGGGATCGAGATCGCCACGATCGACGTCGTGCTCCTCACCCACCTTCATGGAGACCACATCGCCGGCGTGCCGTTCCTGTTGCTGGATTATCAGTTCGCCTCGCGACGAACTCGTCCGTTGATCATCGCAGGCCCGAGACCTTTGGCCACCCGGTTGGAACGCCTGACGACCTGCTGCTATCGTGACCTCTCCCGCCGCAACCTCCGCTTCCGCCTGCACTATCAACTGATGCGAGCCGGTCAACAGCGTCGTCTGGGAGCGGCCACGGTCACCGCGTTGCCGATGGCTCACACACGGAGCACCATCTGCCTCGGCTATCGCATCCGACTCGGCAACAAGCTCGTCGCGTTCACCGGCGACACGGTCTGGTGCGATTCAATCCCCCGGCTCGCCGAGGGCGCCGATCTTTTCCTGACCGAATGCACCGGGTTCCATCCCGCCGCCGACAGCCATCTCGACTATCTGACGCTGGCCAACAGGCGGGCCGAACTCCATGCCAGCCGCATCGTGCTGGTGCACGTCGGTGAGGAACTGCTCCGGAATCGTCGAAAGGTCAGGCTGCCGATTGCCCGCGACGGCCAAACCTTTCTGGTTTGAGCAGCGTCGCCCTGCCCTTGCCAAATGCCACTGTATCCACTATCCTTACGGCTCCCGTGCTCCATGAGTTACGTCACGCTAGCAAAGACTGTCTTCGACATTGAGATTGACGGCTTGCGCCATACGCGCGCCTGCCTGGGCGAGAGCTTCTCCAAGGCGGTCGAGACCATTGTGAAATGCCTCGGCAATCGCGGCAAGGTCGTCGTCACCGGCGTCGGCAAATCCGGCAAGATCGGCCACAAGATCGCCGCCACGCTCACCAGCACGGGAACCACCAGCGTGGTGCTCGACTCGGTGGACGCGCTGCACGGCGACCTCGGCGTCATCAACGATGGCGACTGCGTGCTGGCCCTCAGCTATTCGGGCGAAACGGAGGAACTCAGCCGCATTCTGCCGGCCATCAAGCGTTTCGACGTCACGATCATTGCCATGACTTCCCACACCAAGTCCAGTCTCGCCCGGCACAGCGACATCGTGCTGCGAGTCCACGTGAAGAAGGAAGCGTGCCCGTTCAACCTCGTGCCCACGTCCAGCACCACCGCCATGTTGGCGCTCGGCGATGCCCTCGCCATGTGCGTGCTGGAGGCCCGCGGGTTCAAGAAATCCGACTACGCGCGGTTGCACCCCGCCGGCGCCATCGGCCGCACCATGCTCCTTCAGATCAAGGACATCATGCGCACGGGCAATCGCAACGCCGTGATTGCCGATTACCGTAGCGTGAAGGATGCGCTGCTCGCCATGACCAAGGCGAAATCGGGCACCATCAGCGTCGTGGACAAACAAGGACGCGTCGCCGGCGTGTTCACCGACGGCGATTTTCGCCGCCACATCGCCCGCGGTCCCGAGGTTCTTCAGGTTTCGATCCGTACCGTGATGACCCCGCACCCGATCACCATTCGTCAGGACGCACTCGCCGTGGAAGCCCTCAAGATTTTCCAGCAACGGCAGATTGACGACTTGATCGTCGTCGATGAGAAAAAGCACCCGGTGGGCATTGTGGACTCACAAGACCTGCCCAAGTTTAAAATCATGTAATCGAGAGGATACCCCCATGCCGTCTGCCAACGATCTCCGAAAAGGAATGGCCATCAAATACAACAACGACATCTGCGTCGTGTTGGACATGCAACATCGCACGCCCGGCAACCTCCGCGCGTTCGTCCAGGCCACCTTGCGCAGCTTGAAGACCGGCAAGTCTTCCAACGTCCGCTTCGCCTCGACCGAGTCCATCGAGGTCGTTTCGAAAACCACCAAGCCCGTGGACTTCAGTTTCAAGGATCAGGGCGGCTTCCATTTCATGGACCCGGAAACATACGAAACGATCACGCTCAACGATGAGTTCATCGGCAACACCAAAAACTACCTCACCGAAAACCTGCGCTGCACGTTGACCGAAGTCGAAGGCAAAGTGGCCGAACTCGAACTGCCGCCCGCCGTCGACCTCAAAGTCATCGAAGCGCCCCCCGGCATTCGCGGCGACACCGCCACCAATGTCACCAAACCCGCCAAGGTCGAAACCGGCATCGAAGTCGCCGTCCCCATTTTCATCAACCCCGGCGACACCATCCGCGTCGACACCCGCACCGGCAAGTACCTGAACCGGGCGTAGTCTGGTGCATCGCCGGTTCCGAAGGGAGATTGCACAATGAAAGCAATTCTACCGTTCGTGATGATTGTTGCGACCATCCTGTCCGCTTGCTCGACAGTCAAAACAAACTCATCCCCGGCCCCGGCCGCGCGACCATCGGTCCCTGCCGATGTCAATGCGAACAAACTGCTCGTGACTGAGTTCTACGAACTCGCCTTTAACCGCCACCAACCAGCCGAAGCGGCGGCGAAGTATATTGCCCCCCGGTACATCCAACACAACCCGGGCGCGCCGGACGGCGCGCAAATTTTTGTGACCTTCTTCGAGAGCTTTTTTCAGACCCATCCCAATGCCCACGTGCAGATCAAACGGGTCTTGGCCGACGGCGACCTGGTCGCCGTTCATGCGCGCTGGAGCAGGGACGAAACCGACCTCGGCTCCGCGGTCGTGGATATCTTCCGCATCGAAAACGGCAAGATTGCCGAACACTGGGACGTTGTCCAGCCCGTGCCCGAACAATCCTTCAATTCGAACACGATGTTCTGAACGTTCGGCTTGCCTCACGCGCTTGGGTGCTCCTTCTCGTAGACCTTTTTCAGCCGCTCCGGCGTGATGCGCGTATAGATTTGCGTGGCCGGGGAGTTCCTGCACCTTGCTGGCTTTGCCCGAACTTCCGTCGTCCGCAAATAGAGAGCGTTTCTTACTGTTTTGTCGCAAAACCCTGTCGAACGTCACTATAAGATGGCGGCATGAATTGGCCGAAGAAGGATATGGCATGGATCTAACCGACAAAGAATACGTGCAACGCTGCCGAGACGGGCATCCCGATGACTTCCGCCTGCTGGTACACCGTTATCAGGGGCCGCTGTTCTCTTACCTGATGGGCCGGCTGGGGAATCGGTCACAGGCGGAGGAGGCGGCGCAGGAATCGTTCGTGAGAGCTTTTCGGTTCTTGAAGAAGCTCCGGAAGCCTGAATCGTTCTATTCCTGGCTTCTGGGCATCGCCGGACGAGTCGCCAAAGAGCAGTTCCGCTCCCTGAAGCGTCGCCAACAGGATTGCGAAGTCGCGGAAACCATGATGGCCGAGCCTGCCGACAACCACACGGAGTATCCATTGGACGAAGCCATTGCTGTCCTGCCCGAAACCTATCGCCAGGTGATTCTGCTGCGGTATTACGAGGGGCTCTCCTGTCAGCAGGTGGCCCAACGACTTGATACGCCGCTCGGCACGGTCACCAAAACGCTTTCACGTGCTTACACTCTGCTTCGTCAGGAACTCCAGGCGCGCGAAAGTGCGGATCGAACCATTAACCATACGGAGCACCCATGAACTGCGCTGAATGCCGGGACAATCTGGTCGCCTGCATCGAGGGATTGCTCGGCGATGCGGAATCTCTCCAATGCCAGGCGCACCTCGAAACCTGTGCGGCTTGCCGCGCGGAATACGCGGGCATTGCCAAACTCCAACAGCAGTTGGTCGAGCGCGGCCACGCTGCCGCCGACGTGTCCCTTGTCGAACCGGTCATGCGCCGGGTTCGCGCCGTGCATGTGGAACCGGAAAAGGACACTATCATGAGCATACTAGTGAAGCATCGTTGGGGACTGGGTTTGGGCGCGACTGCAGGCGCTGTGGCGGTTATTCTGACCGCTCTCTTCAGCACACCCAAGGTACAAGCCGCCGCCGCGGTGGTCATGACCAAAGGCGCGCAAGCCGTCGCCAAACTCACCAGCATCCACCTGCGCGGCCAGGTGCGCACTCCCCCGGCGGAAAACTTCGGTTACCCCGATCCCGCGTCTGACTTCGTCACCATCGAATTGTGGAAACAGTTCGAGCCGGATCTCAAGTGGCGGGTCGAGAAGCCGGAACGCATCGCTGTCATGGACGGCCAGTCCACCGTGCTCTACGTCAAACCCACCAACATGGGAATGAAACTGCCGCAGCCATCGTCGAGCGCGTTTGACACCGATTGGCTCCACAAGATCGCCAATCTGAGCAACACGATAACCAAAGACCGTGACAATGCCCTCGCCAAGGGCTGGAAAATGAACCTCGCGGAGGAACAAGGGGCGGATGGACGGACGAAATCCGTCGTCACCATCCAGGCCAAATCCGACCTTCCCGACAGCGACTATCTCAAGAATAAGCAGTTCGACTACTCGGACACGCGCCGGGTGTACCGCTTCGATGCTCAGACCGGACTGTTGGAAGCGGTGCAAATCTATCTCACCCGCAACACTGGCGATGTGCTGATCTTTGAGTTGAACCAGATTGACTACAACCAGCCCATTGATCCCGGCGTTTTCCGCCTGGAGTTGCCTGCGAACGTGAACTGGTATCAGGAACCGCAGAAGTTGACGGACAATGAAAAGTACGCCGCCATGAACGCGCAACAGGCGGCCCGAGCTTTGTTCGAGGCTTGCGGACGCGAAGATTGGACGGAAGCTGCGAAATTCTTTCCCATGCCCATCCCGTATGCGCTTAGGCAATTCCTGGGTGGCTGTCAGATCGTCAGCCTGGGAGAGCCCTTCACTTCCCAGGGCGCTGGCCCTGCCGACCAGTTCGTGCCCTATGAGATTAGGTTGAAGAACGGCGGCCTTCACAAGCTCAACCTGCACCTCAGAAAAGACCAACAGACCGGTCGCTGGTTCTGGGAAGGCGGAATCTAATCCACTATTCTCATTACCCGCCTCAATGGCGCTGTCGGAGCGGAACTCGCAAGAGTTCCGCTCCCCTCATGCTCAAACGGGGATCCCCGCCGGGACTGCAATGGTGTCCTTGTGGGCAGACGCTCAACTGCCCCACCGGCTTTACGCTCTCGGATGCGCCTTTTCGTAGACCTTCTTCAGGCGTTCGGGGGTGATGTGCGTGTAGATTTGCGTCGAGGAGAGACTCGCGTGTCCGAGGAGTTCCTGCACACTGCGAAGGTCGGCGCCGGCATCGAGCAGGTGCGTGGCGAAGCTGTGCCGCAGTTTGTGCGGCGTAAGTGACGGGTCGAGTCCCGCGGCAATTAGATATTTCTTCAACATCCGCTGGACGCTGCGCGCGGTCATGCGTCCGCCGAACCGGTTGACGAATAGCGGGCCGCTCGCGTTGCGCGCCCGTAGTTCGAGATACTTCTGCAGCGTCTCGATGGCCGGCCCGCCGAGCGCCGCCAGCCGTTCCTTCTTGCCTTTGCCGCGAACGCGCACGACTTCACCGAGCACGTCCACGTCATCATCGTTAAGCTGGACCAACTCGTGAATGCGCAGCCCGGCGCTGTAAAACGTCTCCAAAATCGCCTTGTCACGCCACGCCGCCAGTTTGTTCTTTCCGTTTCCCTTCAACGGAGCTTCGAGCAGCGCCTCCACCTGCTGGATGGTGAGAAACTTCGGGAGCCGGCGCCCCTTTTTCGGAAGCGTCAGGCCCACCAGCGGGCTCTGCTTCATCCGTTCCGTGCGCACCAGCCATTTGAACAAACTGCGCAACGCCGACATCTTCAGATGAATCGTCGCGCGATCAAACTGCCGCTCGGTGAGATGAACCAGATAGGCCCGCAGACGAAACGGATCGACGTGCAGCCAATTGCATTTCTGCCCGAACTTCTGCTCAAACCAATCGGCGAAGCCCGCGATGTCGGCGGAATAATTGCGGATGGTCAGCGGGGAAGCGTCACGCTCGACACGCAGGCCATTGAGAAACTCCGCGGTCAGCTTGTCCGCTACGCGGCTGCGGCTGCCAGTTTTCTGATGTTCTTGCACTTCGGATAAGCCGAGCAGCCGAGAAATTCACCGAAACGACCGCGCCGCTTGACCATGGGCGAACCGCACTTCTCGCACTTCTCATCGGTCAGCACGGGTTCTTCCTTGGGCGGGGGCGGTGGCGCCATGTTCTTCAATTCTTCCGGCAGCGGCTTCGCGTTGCGGCATTTCGGATAACCCGAGCACGCCAGGAACGGCCCGCGGCGGCTGTTGCGAATCAGCATCGGTGAACCGCACTTCTCGCATTTGATGTCCGTCGCCACCGGCTCCGGTTTCTCGACGATCGTGATCTTGCCTGCGGCGTCGCGCGTGAACGATTTCGTGTTCTTGCACTTCGGATAGCCCGAACAAGCGAGAAACTCCCCCCGTTTGCTGGCCTTGATCACCATGGACGAATTGCATTTCTCACACTTGATGCCTGTGTCTTCCTTTTCCACGGCTTCAATGCCCCCGTTTTGGATGCGTTTGAAGTTCTTGGTGTTCTTGCATTTTGGATAGGCGGAGCACGCGAGAAATTCGCCGTTCTTGCCGGGGCGAATAACCAGCAACTCGCCGCAAAGTTCACACTTGAGATCCGTCGGGATCGGCTTCGGCCGGACATCCTCCATGTTCTCGGTCGCCGCCTTCAGTGTCGGTTCGAAGTCCCTGTAAAACTCGCCGAGCATCTCCTGCCACTCGACCTTGCCTTCTTCGATCTCGTCGAGCAACTCCTCCATCTGCGCGGTAAACTGCACGTCAAGCAGCTTCGAGAAATGTTTCACCAGAACGTCGGTCGTGACTTCGCCAAGTTGCGTCGGCGAGAGGCGGCCTTTCCCCTTGGTGACGTAGTGCCGTTTCTGGATCGTGGCGATC
>Ga0187861_10005255_pt1 | contig 10462 bp, 8 predicted proteins | sample June2016WEW_10_1_3_FD_132986 | JGI IMG/M metagenome (GOLD analysis project Ga0187861, IMG submission 132986) | Peatland microbial communities from SPRUCE experiment site at the Marcell Experimental Forest, Minnesota, USA - June2016WEW_10_100 | ecosystem: Environmental > Terrestrial > Soil >...
TGATGGAGCCCGGGGAAAAAAGGATGTACGAACATTGGTATCCATGGGATGAACTGGACGACTTTCGCCTCGTCGATGGCAAGTATTATACATTCAGCGCCACGCCCATCGGCGATAAATTGTTTGTCAAACCGTACACGGGCGAACTGGGCACGCTGAAGATCGGGCCGGGGTCCCGGGATATAAAAAACTTTACCGCCGAGGGTTCGCTTACTTCGCAGACATCCGCCGTGCAAATAGGGAAAACCGAGACTGGAAAACAAGGAGAACTTCAACCGGTTGCCGAGTGGCAACTGCCGGTGGGCGACTATACCCCCTATTTTTTATCAGTTCATTATGACACGCTTACCATAGAAATCCGTTTTAACTCTCACTCGGATGGTAAACTGTTTAATCGGCGTGGGCGGCCGCGGATGTTCCCCATCCAGATCCGCAAGGATAAACCGTTCGTCTTGGATCTGGCAAACAGACCGGAATTCTACTTCCCACGCCCGGAAAAAGACGTGCTCTATAAACCCGGCGAAGAAGTTTACTTCCGCGCGGTACTCATCGAGCCGGTCTTAGGTATCTTGTTCCGCGATCTAAATGAAAATAATAAATCTCTGGATCCCGTGGTTACGATCACCGATTCCAGAGGAAAAGTCGTATCCGAAGGCCCTATGCCCTTTTGCTGAGTGGCTGACGGCGTGCGCGAGTACTCGTGGCGAGTACCGAAAGATATCAGACTGACCGGCAAGAGTGAGACCTTCACCATTACAGTTAAATACGATACGCTGGAACTCTACGGCAAAGTAGAAGCTTCGCGCACGGTTACGATTTCAAAAGATTAAAGAACGTAGGGTGCATGAAATGCACCTATTTTGTCGTGGGGAAAAAAGAAGGTGCGTTTCACGCACCCTACAGACTATTTCAAGGGAATAACGATTGGGAGTTGAACATGGAATGCATGAAAGAAAATAATCTTAAAAATTGCACCTGCACGTACAGTTGTTCCAAGCGCGGGCTTTGCTGCGAGTGCGTGCGTTATCACCGCGAAGCCGGGGAAATACCGGGTTGCTTCTTTCCCAAGGACGGCGAAAAAACTTACGACCGCAGCATCGCCAATTTCATAAAGTTTTGCAAACGGTAAGGATGCGACGTTTTCGTTCTTGACCCTTTATACCGGGGTAGAATAGTACTCATGAAGCCGCCGCAGCGGAAGTTGCCGCGGTATGGGCCTCGGCTTGCGCCGCCTGATGCACCACGACTTGAAGGCTGGATCCGCGAACGGATGCCAACGATGCAATGCCCCAACCGTAGCCTTTCATGGGATTGTGCCAGAGTATCTGGCCGGTCAGCGGATCGAGACAGTATATATATCCGTTGGTCGAGGCAATCAAACGGTCGCCATCCAACAGGAAAATGACATGTCCTTTGTGCATCGAGTTGTTAGACCAGATGATTTCGCCCGTATCGCGATCCAGGGCCATTGCCTTACCATTAAAACCGACGAATATTAGTTGTTCGACAGTCATGGGCGTTTTCCTTTAATGATGGAGTATCACCCGGGGAATTGAGAATTTCCAGCCGGCGCCTCGGGCCGAACTTATCAACCGGCGTTTTATAAAATATTTACAATTTTTTTAGTTCATCGACTTTTAGACCGTTAATATATATTTCCAAGCAGGATATTTTTCCATTTTCACCTTCACATAATATACCATCTGCCGGTGGATTCTTGGAATAATAATGTTTGTCATTAATCATAAATACTTCTATTTTGTTTTTTCCGGGATCTATAACATATAACTTGTTGTTTTCGAATTTAATTATGAATCTCTCATTTCTATTATTAGAATATTCGCCGGTGATTTTATCTATATTTTCCGGGGATATATGTTGATCTGACGCCATAACTTTATCCCCTAAAAAGGCGGGAAGAATATATTCCGCCATCATTTCCAACGGCCGATGTTCCACCTGGAAATAGTTCCCCGCGGTAAATACAACCACCATTTCTATTTCCGGCACGACGAAAATGAATTGCTCCCCGAAGCCTCGGGCAAAATAGGATTTGATAACGCGATGATTAATCACAAAATTGCCCATCCACCACTGATAGCCATAGTGTTGATAGCCATATTGTTCCTCGTTTAACGGTGTTTGTCGCGCAGTGGATTCTGCGATCCATTTTTCCGATAAAATACGTTTGCCGTTCCAGTGCCCTTTGTTTAAAAAAAGGAGGCCGAATTTTAGCATGTCTCGCGGCCGCATTTTTAATCCGCCTTCGCTGCGAGTGGTGCCGTCAGCGTGTACGTCCCAACTGTATTTTGTGATATTCAATGGTTTAAAAAGATATTCCTCCGCAAAATCTTTCACAGTGTTGCCGGATGCCCTGCTTAACACGCATCCTAAAAGAATTGAAAGCCCGTCATTATAAAAGAAATGCGTGCCAGGCTGCTCAGACTGTTTTTTGTTGAGCAAGTATTCAAGCCAACTCTTGCTCTCGTACATCATAACGAGATCGGGCCTTAAATTAGTTGAATTAGCTGTTAAAGGGCGCCACTGCAAACCTGCCGTCATAGACAAGAGATGCTTTATTGTTATGCCGTATCTATTGGATACCCACGGCGCATTCTTATGTTCTTGGAAATATTCATACACGTTGGAATTCACATCTTTTATTAAACCTTTGTCCAAGGCAATCCCTATCAGAGCCGAAGTAAAGCTCTTTGTTTCCGAGTGAAGCCTGTGCGTTCTTGCTTTATCGTAACCATAAAAATATTCTTCACAGACGAGTTTTCCGTCTTTCAGAATTAAAATGCCGTGAATATTGGGAATCGATGCGGAGAGAATCCGATTCATCAAATTGTATATTTTTGACGCATCAGCCGCCGCCTCCGACAAACTTCCTATTGCAAATCCATCATTATCATCGCTAGGCATCTCGTATTTATATTCCTTTTGCGTTTTACCGCTGTTGTCGATTCGCGGTTTCTTAAACGATAAACTCGCATCGGAATTGACACGCTTGTATAGAATCGGCTTCTGCGCATTACCGTTATCTATAATCCTATTTCCTTTGATTATTGAACCGTTATTCTCCAATGTCCCGTCAAACTGCTCCATTCCCCACCATAATTCCGCGTGAATTATGTTGTTGTTAATAATCAAATTCCAGATGGGAACGCCATACCAATCCTCATCAGGTTCATCCATCGTGGCCGTGACGTGACTGTTATTATCATATCGAAAATTAAGATACCGATTGTGTGTGCCGCCGGAGTCTTCATATTCTGTGTGCCAAATGCCGATGAACTGCTTTTCAAGCGTTTTCGTGTCGTTGCGAGAACAGGAAGTATTTAGATAAATAATCGCGGAAAAGCTAATAAATAATACTGCCCAATAATTCTTATGAAACATTTTTATCATGTACCACTCCTCCGACTTTATTACAGCTTACGGCAAGCATTAGATTTGTTCGATCACGTATTATCTTATTCGTAATATCAACTGTCTTCTTAATTGAAATCAGAAAAAATTCACCTCGTGGGCACTATGACCAACCATGGATCATATAGGGGGATCATAAGGGGTGGAACAGAAATTCCTATTCGAAAATCAGCACAGGCTCCAACTTTTTCGTTCTTGACCCTCCATACCCGGGCAGAGTAAATTGCCATATTGAGGTAAAATGCGCTTGGATTGTAAACAATATTGTTAAATTGGGTAATTTGCACATATTTGTATAATTAAGGTTGGATTGGAGTTTATATTTAGCCCCCCCTGTAAACATGGGGGAAAAGCGAAGAACTGTTGGGGCGGCAGTTTAACTGCCGCCCCAACGGAGATTTGCCCGAAATAACCCCCGGTGTGTTCACCGGGGGCTAAATAAAGAACCCCGGGTCTGTTCACCGGGGGCTAAATAAAATATGGAAGAACTTTTTACACAAATCGGCGACGTGCTGGGCGGGTTTTTCGGCGGCATCGGCCGGGGGATCGAAAGGGCGATCACCAGTCTTTTCGGCTCGTCCAACGCCCGGTATCTGAAAAAACTTCAGCCCACGGTTGCCGCCATCAACACCCTGGAACCGAAGTATCAGGAGATGACCGACGCCGAATTGCGGGAACAGACCGTCAAGTTCCGCAAGCGGTTGGCGGCCGGCGAGACTCTGGACGACTTGTTGATCGAGGCCTTTGCCGTGTGCCGCGAGGCCGGGCGCAAGGTGTTGGGAATGCGGCACTTCGACGTGCAATTGATGGGCGGCATCGTGTTGCATCGCGGTTGCATAGCCGAGATGGTCACCGGCGAGGGCAAAACGCTGGTCGCCACGCTGCCGGCCTATCTGAACGCCTTGGAAGGTAAAGGCGTGCACGTGGTCACCGTAAACGACTACCTCGCCCGCCGCGACATGGAATGGATGGGACCGCTCTATATGTCCCTGGGGCTTACCGTGGGCGCGATCCAAAGCAACATGGAAACCGAAGGGCGGCAAAAAGCCTACGACTGCGACATCACCTACGGCACGAACAACGAGTTCGGCTTCGATTATCTGCGCGACAACATGCGTCCGGCGGCCAGGGGCGACGATCTATTCCCCAAACATTTGCAGCAATCGCAAGGCCCGCTGCATTACGCGATCATCGACGAAGTGGACAACATCCTGGTCGATGAAGCCCGCACGCCGCTTATCATATCCGGCCCGGCGTTCGACGACGTCCGCCGCTACGCCATGGCCGACCGTATTGCCCGGCAGTTGAAAAAAGACCTCCACTTCGAGGTCAAGGAAAAGGAGCACACGGCTAACTTGACCGACGAAGGCGTACGGGCCGCCGAACAACTGGCGGGCGTGGAAAGCTTTTACACCGCCGGCCACATGGAATGGCCGCACTTGATCGACAACTCGCTTAAGGCCCATCACCTTTACAAGCGCGACGTGAACTACGTGGTCAACGGCGACGAGGTGGTCATCGTCGACGAGTTCACCGGCCGCTTGATGCCCGGACGAAATTGGAGCGACGGCCTGCACCAGGCGGTCGAGGCCAAGGAGGGCGTACGCATCAAGGAGGAAAACCAGACCCTGGCCACCATCACGCTGCAAAACTTTTTCAAACTCTACGGCAAGATTTGCGGCATGACGGGCACGGCCATGACCGAGGCCGCCGAATTCTGGAAAATCTATAAACTCGACGTGATCGCCGTACCCACGAATATGCCGCTAAAGCGCATCAACAATGCCGACATGATCTTCCGCACCGAGCGGGAAAAATACACCGCCATCGTCGACGAAATCGAGCGGATGAACAAATGGGACGTGGTGGTGTCGTTGAAAGGCGAGGCCTGGCCCGGCCGAATCGTGCGCGAAACCGAAAATTCCATCGATTTCGAGCCGAAGGGATTCAAAAACGACGTGCAAACAATACCGCGCGAGAAAATCAAGGCCATCGAGCGCCGCGGGCGCCCGATGCTGGTGGGCACGGTCTCCATCGAACGCAGCGAACTGATCTCGCAGATGCTGGAAAAACGCGGCATCGCACACCAGGTCTTAAACGCCAAGCACCACCAACGCGAGGCCGAGATCGTGGCCCAGGCCGGGCGAAAAAGCGCCGTCACCATCGCCACCAACATGGCCGGCCGCGGCACCGATATCATCCTCGGCGGCAATCCCGAGGCCATGACCTGGGCCTTGCTGCAGGAAAAATATCCCACCCGCCTGGAAGTGCCCCAAAACGAGTGGGACGCCCTGGTCAACGAGATCGAACAACGCGAGCAGACCAAGGCAGAGGGCCGAGAAGTGGCGGCCATGAGCGGACTGCACATCATCGGAAGCGAACGGCACGAAGCCCGGCGCATCGATCTGCAGCTCCGCGGCCGAGCGGGCCGGCAAGGCGACCCGGGCTCCAACCGCTTCTTTCTTTCGCTGGAAGACGACCTGATGCGGATCTTCGCCGGCGAATGGGTGAAAAACATCCTCACTCGCCTGGGCATGAAGGAAGGCGAAGCCATCGAAAGCCACATGGTCTCGCGCCGCATCGAAGGCGCGCAAAAAAAGGTCGAGGAGCGAAACTTCGAAATCCGCAAGAACCTGCTCGAATACGACGAAGTCATGGACGAGCAGCGCAAACGCGTTTACGGATACCGGCAAAACATCCTCAACGGCGCCAACTGCAAACAACTTATCGTGGATATGATCCGCCAGCAGGTCGATCACTATCTCGACGAATTTCTCGCCAAGGATTACGGCGCCGCGACGTTCGCCCAATGGGCCGGCAAACAACTGGCCATGGAGTTCGACCCCCGCGATTTCCACGGCATGGACTTCGATCAGGCCCAGCAATTCGCCAAAGACGAGGCCCAGCGCATGGTCGAGGGCCAGGTGCTCGACTTGATCGAGGAAAACCTCCCACAAGACGAAGATCCCGGCGAGTGGAGCTGGGAGGCATTGACCAAGGCGGTCAACGTCCGCTGGAAGCTGAGCCTGCGCGACCGCGATCTGCGTCAACTGGGGCGCGATAAGGTGGGAGAAGATCTGATCCAGCGCGCCCGGGCCGCCGTGCAAAAAGTCGACCTTGGCGACGGCGCGTCGTTTCTCGATCCCGATTTCGGCGTCCGTTCGGCCTGCGCCTGGGTGCGGCATAAATTCGGCATCGATTTGGAGCCGGCTGCCATGCGCAACCTGGAACTCGCCGCTTTCAAGGATCTTGTACGCCGGCGCGCGGAAGAGGCTTACGATCAGCGGGAGTTCGAATATCCGGTCATGGCGGCGCTGGCCCATTTCACTACACGCGACGCCGGCGGGCACAAGCATTACGACCGCGAGCAACTTGTGTCCTGGGCCCGCGACCGTTTCCAGGTCGACCTGGACCTGGAGGATTTGAAAAACAAGCAGCGCGACGAGATCCGCGCCATGTTTGTCGAGCATAGCCGCCGTTATATGGCCGGCTACACCCCGGCCTTGGAAGAAGCCTTGGCCTGGGAGGCAAACGTATTTCCGCTCAGGATGCCGGACGAAAAGGCGCCCAGCACCGCCGAGGAAAACGGCGAACTGAAAAAACTATACAATTGGCTGGTTGTGCAATACCGCTATGAACTTCCGCCCGAAAAGATGCTCCGCCTCACCCCGGAGCAACTTAAACGCCACCTGGCCATGGCCGTGGAGGAAAAATACCGTCCGGAAATGCGGCGCATGGAACGCTCCTTGGTGCTGCAATTGCTCGACACCGCCTGGAAAGATCACCTGCTGGCCATGGACCACTTGCGCAGCAGCGTCGGCCTGCGCGGTTACGCCCAAATCGATCCCAAGGTGGAATACAAGCGCGAAGGCATGAGGATTTTCGAGCAGATGTGGACCTCGGTGGGCGAACGGGTGACCGACCTGGTCTTCAAGATGGAACAACTCGACGAGCGTTTTGTAGGCTCGACCTGGGCGCAGTCCGAGGCCGTTCATGAAGACGCCTCCTCGGCAGGGGAGATCGCCTCGCAGCAGCAGGCCGCCATCGAGGGCACCGAAACCGACCACAAGCCGCAGCCCATCCGCAACCGCCAGCAGCGCGTGGGGCGCAACGACCCCTGCCCGTGCGGAAGCGGAAAAAAATTCAAAAACTGCTGCATGAGGAAAGGGTGATCGGAAGGATGAAGGATGAGGGATGAAGGATGAAGGATGAAAAATAGTGGGAAAGTGAATATTCGGCAGGAATTATCACGTTTAGCCGCGACCCGAAGGGGAGCGAGCGGAAAACAATGATGAGAGCGAAAACCGTAAATATTTATCATGATCGATATTTTATCTTTCTTAAATACGCCTGAGAAAACACCCCATCCGCTAACGATTCCAGAATATATCACTCTTGCTAAAGATATAATTCTTGCAATCTCCGCACTGGCGGCTGCTTTTATTGCGTGGCGTGGTTTGGCTACATGGCGAAAAGAACTAAAAGGCAAATCTGAATATGAAATTGCAAAGCAAGTGCTCAAGGCTGTATATAAAGTTCGTGAAGCTTTCAAAATAGCTCGAAATTCAGGTGTCTCATAAGGTAATCCAAGAAGTGGAATAAAAGATTATGAGGATCCAATCATACACTCACAGTAATTTAAAGTTTCGAGGAAACTTTCAAAGCACTTGAAGAACGATATTTAGATGCTCAAATTGAATGGGGGACTGAATTCCAGAATGCAATTAATCCTTTGCGCGAATGTAGATTTGAGTTTCTCAAAAATATGTTTTTATTTTATGAGCATAAATAATCTCCTGGTTCAGAAAATTTATCAAAGGAAGAATTAAACGAAATAAGATCTATAATCTTCAATAACCTATTATTAGATAAATTTGCCGAAAAGATTAATAATGCTATTGAAGTTTTCGAAAAAGTATTAAGGCCACATATAGGGAAATAAAATACCAAATAAGGAGATTAATATATGATTGAAGAAAACATTAAAACTGAACTCCTGGAACGAATGGACAAACTCACGCCAACCATGCAAAAATGCGTGGTGGAATATGCACAATCATTGGCTGAGCCATCACCTCAAGGTACATCCGGAGCGGAGTTTTTAAAATTAGCAGGAACTATGACGCCCGAGGAAGCTAAGGAGTTCTTGCAAGCAATTGAGGAGGATTGCGAGAGGATTGATCCCCATGAATGGTAGGTATATTGTTGACACGAATATTATCGTGGGATTATTCGCGAATGAAGATGCCATTTGCACGCGAATTCATGCGGATGCAAAGATAATTCTATCATCTATTGTTCTGGGTGAACTTTATTTTGGTGCTTTCAAATCTGTAAAAACAAGCGAAAATCTACGAAAAATTAACCGTTTAATGGCTGACAAGATCATTCTTAATTGCGACGCCGGAACGGCATATGTGTATGGCAGGTTAAGAAATGAACAAAGGATGAAAGGAAAACCGCTACCGGAAAATGACATCTGGATTGCCGCCCTTGCCATGCAACATAATTTTATTCTAGCTTCCCGAGATAAACATTTTGCTGATATCGAAGGTCTTAATTGGGAATGCTGGTAAAAAAATCTCGTAAGCAGCTTTTACGTGGTCGGGAACCATAAGTAGATGTATTTTATTATCGGAAAAGGATTTCCCGCGTGCCTTACCTGCTGAATGTTTTATACCTGTTGCTGATCCTTTTCACACTGCCCTGGTTTTTGTGGCAGGCGGCGAGGAAGGGGAAATATCGCCGGGGGTACGCCGCCAAGTTTTTGGGGCTTGTGCCGCGGCGCGGGTCGGATAAAACTTGCCTGTGGTTTCATGCCGTCAGCGTGGGCGAAGTTAATCTGTTGCTGCCGCTTATTCGGCTTATTCAAAAACAGCGACCCGATTGGGAGTGCGTGATCTCGACCACCACTGCCACCGGCATGGAGTTGGCCCAAAAAAAATTTCCCGAACTTACTTTGTTTTATTGTCCATTAGATTTCACCTGGGCCGTATCGGCGGCCATGCGGCGAATCCGGCCGGACGTACTGGTTCTGGCTGAATTGGAACTTTGGCCGAATCTGATCCGCGCAGCCCGGCGGCACGGAGCAAAAGTCGCCGTCATCAACGGCCGATTGAGCGAGCACAGTTTCCGCGGCTATCGCCGGATTCGTCCGCTGATCGCACGGCTCTTGCGGCAGATCGATCTGGTGGCCGTGCAGGACGAAACTTATGCCGAGCGTTTTCGCCTACTGGGCGCCCGGGGTGAGACCGTGCAGGTAACCGGCTCGATGAAATACGACGGCGCCCGGACCGACCGCGACAATCCTGCCACGCGGCGACTTGCTTCACTGGCTGGTTTTACCCGGGACGACATTGTCTGGCTGGCCGGCAGCACGCAGGAACCGGAAGAGTCGATCGTGCTGGAAATATTCCGCCGCTTAATGGCGGAATTTCCCCGGCTGCGTTTGGTATTGGTCCCCAGGCATCCGGAGCGTTTTGACGCCGTTGCCCGGCTGATAGATCAATCGGGACTTTCCTGGCAACGCCGCACGGAATTAACAGAAAAAGCCGCCCCTGTTGGTGCGGCAGTTGAACTGCCGCACCAACAAAATTCGCCGCGCGTCCAACAGCCTCATATTTTGCTCGTCGACGCGGTAGGCGAACTCGGCGCGTGGTGGGGAACCGCGCAAATCGCCTTTGTGGGCGGAAGTTTCGGCCGTCGCGGCGGGCAGAACATGATCGAGCCGGCCGCCTACGGCGCGGCGGTATCCTTCGGCCCGAACACCTGGAATTTCAGCGACATTGTTGCCTCCATGCTTACCCAAAACGCGGCCGCGCAACTCGCCGACGCCGCCGATCTGGAACGCTTCGTCCGCCGCTGCCTAAAAGAGCCGCAGTACGCCGCCGAACTCGGCCGCCGGGCAAAATCTTTGGTCCAATCGCAACTCGGCGCGACAGAGAGAACCTTTTTCCTTCTTACTGCATTATTGAACGAACGGTTAGAAGGGTGTAAAAGGTAAAAAGGGTTAGAAGGGTGTAAAAGGTAA
>Ga0187861_10005256_pt1 | contig 10461 bp, 6 predicted proteins | sample June2016WEW_10_1_3_FD_132986 | JGI IMG/M metagenome (GOLD analysis project Ga0187861, IMG submission 132986) | Peatland microbial communities from SPRUCE experiment site at the Marcell Experimental Forest, Minnesota, USA - June2016WEW_10_100 | ecosystem: Environmental > Terrestrial > Soil >...
CCGGTGAACCGGTCGATCCCCGCGTCATGCGCCAAAGCACCGCCGCAATACTCAGCGCAGCCATGGCCGGGAAAAGCGGGGTTCGGGGATAAGGAATAGGTTGGGAAATGGTTGGGAAAAGGGAAAAGACTGGGGAGTCTTTATTCTTTAAAATCGTATTAATATGAAAGTTTTTGGCCATGCCGCGACGTTTACGACCGTCAATCGAGTCGTCGGCAATCGAAAAAGATTCCCAACCTTAATTCCCTTTAACTCGGCCCCTTTAATTTTGAGCATGGTTGTCCTTGTGCTTTCGGGCTGGCTGCTTTTCTTCGGCCTGGGGCATTATCCGTTGTGGTGCGATGAAGCCGATACGGCGTTGTTTGCCCGGGGAATTGCCCGCACCGGGGACACGTCGGCCTTGATCGATCACAATTTATATGCGTTTCGCAACGGATCTTGCCTGAAGAATTTGCATGGCCGGTATCAACCTCCTTTGCCGTATTATCTAGCCGCGCCGTTCGTGGGGACCGATGGGACGAGTTCCTTTTGGCCGCGGCTGCCCTTTGCCGTTTGCGGATTATTATGCGTGGCGTTGATGTTGTTCTGGATGTCGCAAAGTCGATTGACAAATATTACCCGGCATACCTTTGCGATCGGCTTGCTTTGCAACGTTTCTTTTTTTCTTTTTTGCCGCCAGTGCCGTTATTACTCCTTGGGAATTTTACTCTCTCTGGCGATTGTTTATTTGTATCTGAATTGGAACAAACGTTTAAGCGGCATCTTATGTCTGATGCTGGTTTCCGTTTTATTGTTATGGACGCAGTATTTATACTACGCCGCGTTGTACGCCGCCATTGCCTGCGATTACCTGCTATTCGAGAGACATAAGCAAAAGTGGAGTCTTGGCCGGTGTCTGTTGCTTCTCGGTCCCCAATTACTCATTGCTCTGGCGACCTTGTGGATATACAACCCATTTGGCGCCGAGGCGGCGGCACACGATCCCGGAGAAAATTTTATTCTTGATAAGTTTCAGTTGCTCTGGTGGAATTTTCGCGACCTGAACAATTGCGAATTCTGTGCGGGCATTGTCGTGCTTATGGCGCCGATTGTGTATTATTGGACGCGGAATATCCGGCTTTTGCGCGGGATGGCGGCCGTAATATGTTATGTCGTCGTCGTTACAATTTTTTCTCCTCAGTCGGTAAAACTAACAACCCTCGCTCAGGCGGATGTCCGTTACCTTGCTCCATTAATACCGTTGCTCATCGGTTTGTCGGCCTTGGTCATCGTGCCGCTGGCGAGAAATAAGTGGTTTGTGGCTTTTCCGTTTATGATTCTGATCTTTGGGACCAATGTTTTGAATTACCCGTTCTCATCGCATCTGTGGTGTTCCAGGCCCGTCGAATTTATCGAGGAACTATGGTATCCGCGTATCACTTCCATCGACGAGGCCGTCGATTGGATCAACGATCACGTCGGCAATGGACAGAGCATTTGGGTATTGCCGCAATCCAAGGAGCCGCCGTTGATGTATCATGCGCCACATGCGACGTATGCCTGGCATTTGGATCGTCCGCGGACTGAACAATTTGCCGCACTGCCGCTGGTGCATTTCGTCGACCTGATTCCGCCCGACTACATAATCGTGTTCGGGCCTTTCAGAGCGCGGATTGAACAAGAGTTGGAAAAAAACAGCAACCCGGAAATGATTTACAAGATTGACACAATTATAAACGTGTATTGGGACGAGAAAGTGCGTCCCGAGATATTTTGGCATTCATTCCTGCCCATCGAAAACTTCGACCGCGACTTGAGGGCCGTATACGTGTACCGCCGAGTTAAATATTAATAACAAAATGATGGGTCTGGTTGGCTTGGGCGACTCGGCTCAACTTGCCTGGCCACGCGGTATTTTTTCACGCCGGAGGTTGTTCGCCGGCCGGGAGTAAGGCTGGGCCGAGATCGAAATGGGGGATGGAAATTTGCTTCTCCGGCGACTGTCCATATTCGCCTCGGATGTTGGGAATGTCTCGTTCGGGATTTTTTGCAGCCGTCGTTTCTTTGCTCCCATTAACTCGATAGCGGCTCAAATCGCAAACCATATCCAGTTCGCGCGACTGCGTATGCGCGGTGTACTGAAAACCGCATTTTGCATAAATGTGTCTGGCCCTAAGATTGGTGGAATCGACGGGAAGCCATATTTTTTCAAAGCCCAGTCCGGCGGCCGTGTGAACGCAGCACCGCGTCAATTCGGTGCCGATGCCGATGTTCTGGAATCGCGGCCAGACCACAACGAGCATTTCGCACTTGCGCTGGTTGATGGGAAATAAGGCCGTATGGCCCGCAATGCCCGACGCGGGACAAACGGCAATGAAATTTATGCCCGTGCGGATCATGTCCTCCACCCATTTCACGCAGATTTCGTCTTTCAGCGGCGGCAGCCCTTGGAACGAGTTCCGAGGTTGAAAACTGAGATACGTCTCTACCAGCCGGCGATGAAAATTTTTGTCGAGCAGTTGGAGACGCATTAATTGCCGATTCTTTGCCGCAAAATCACGGGGAAAGCCGTCGATGGTAAAAGGCGCGGTTGCGAGGTCCATGTTCTGAATCCTAAGCAGTGAAGGCCGGTCCATTAGCAAAGCCAATGTTTTTCTGGGATAATAAAAGCTCGCCCATAATCACTTTCGCCCAGGAGTCAGCCGAACTTTATACGGCTTACATTCATTGGCCGGCCGGAGCACTGTTTTAATGGTTATATCAGTTGTAACAGCCCTTTATTGCTTGTTATCAACTAATATGGCGTGTATACTAAATAACAACTAATTATACATAAATAGTAGATTTTTTAGCGGAGTTGATGTGTTCGTTATAAGTTATGCTGTGAGCGTTGCCGAGGATTTGGCTGCGATCCGAACCTTTGAACGCAAGCATTTTATGAAAACAGTTGATATTCACGAAACCAACTTGGACGCCTGCGTAAGTGACGCCCAATCTGATCGCGTCATCGTGACGTGCGGCGGCAACCCCGTCGCGCTCGTAGTGGGAGTCCAGGGACTTGATGAGGAACAAACGCAACTAGGTGCTAGCGATGAGTTCTGGAAACTGATTTCCGAACGCCGCAAGGAGCCGACTCTTGACCGCTCGGCCTTGGAAAAGAAATTGAACGGTTGATAACCTGGGCTACCCACTACCCGCTGAGCTACGCGCGCTAGCATGTTGGTTTTGTTGGCGGAATGATGTAAAATGCCCGAGGTTTAGCTTAAGCATCACAATTAAACGACGGTCGTAAGGGGCGTTCATCAAGAAAAGCAAAATGATGAAAATTTATCCACTTTACTTTCTGTTGTTCTGTTTTCTTGCTTGCGGATTGCTCCGGGGGAATGAAATTGCGGCGGGAAGCATGGATTTGACGGTGGAAACTCATCAAACCGCCGGGGTCTTTCCGTTGGTCAACGATGGAAATAACGCCAAGATTTTATACGATGCCGGCGATGCGGCGGTCGTGAAAACTGCCGCGGAGGCCCTTGATAAAGATATCGCCCTTGTCACTGGGACGCGACCGGGCATTTGCACGAATGGCGAAGAACTTCCAAAGCCGGCAATTATCATCGGGACAATCGAGAAGTCGAAATTTATCCAAGAGATGTGCAAGGCGAAAAAACTCCCGGCGGACCGGATTCGGGGAAAATGGGAGACATTCCTAATCACGGTGGTGGAGCAACCGCTGGATGGCATTGATCGCGCGCTGGTGATTGCCGGCAGCGATCCAAGAGGGGCAGCTTTTGGCGTTTTTGAGCTATCGAAACGCATTGGCGTTTCGCCTTGGTATTGGTGGGCGGACGTCCGGCCGGAAAAACATGAAAAGTTGTTCGTTCGCGGCGGCATGATCGTCGATGGACCGCCGTCGGTGAAATATCGGGGAATATTTTTGAATGACGAGGATTGGGGACTGAAGCCTTGGGCGGCGGCGAATATCGACACCGACATCAAGGACGTCGGGCCGAAGACTTATGCGAAAATATTCGAATTGCTCTTGCGACTGAAAGCCAATTTTATCTGGCCGGCCATGCATCCCTGCACCAAGGCTTTTTATTATTACAAGGAAAATCCGAAAATCGCCGACCAATATGCCATTGTCGTGGGATCGAGCCACTGCGAACCGATGCTTCGGAACAACGTTGACGAGTGGACTAATAACTTCCAAAGCGAATACGGCAAACCGCCGGGCCCGTGGCGTTATGACACGAATGAAAAAGAAATCCATCGCTACTGGGACGATCGCGCCAAAGAGTCGAGCAAGTACGAGTCGGTCTATACCATGGGGATGCGAGGGATTCACGATTCAGACATGCCGGGTCCTAAAGAAACGGACAAGAAAATCGCACTGATCAATAATGTCATAGCCGACCAGCGTGAAATCCTTTCCAAAAGGTTGGAAAAACCCGTTGAAGAAATTCCGCAGATTTTTTGCCCATATAAAGAGGTCTTGCAACTGTATCAAAAGGGAATCGCATTGCCGGATGACGTCACAATCGTTTGGGCGGACGACAATCACGGCTTCATCCGCCAGCTTTCCACGCCAAAGGAACAGCGGCGATCGGGCAAAAGCGGAGTGTATTATCACCTGTCGTACTGGGGCTCGCCGAGCGACTATCTCTGGCTTTCGTCGACATCGCCCGAACTGATCTCTTATGAAATGAACAAGGCATATCAATATGGGGCCAGCCGGCTTTGGGTCTTTAACGTCGGCGATCTTAAACCGGCGGAGGCGGAAATTGAATTTGCTATGGATCTAGCCTGGAACGTCGATCAATGGCCCCCGGAAAAGGCACATCTTTATATAAAGAGCTGGGCCGATAGGACATTCGGCCCGGAATTCGCCGAACGGATTGCCGATATAAAGCAAGAATACTATCTGCTTGCCCAAACTGGAAAACCCGAGCATCTGGACTTGATCACCTTCAGCCGCGAAGAAGCCCGGCAGCGATTGGAAGCGTACCAAAGAATCGGCAAGGAAGCCGCGGAGCTTGGCGAAAAAATGCCGGATCGACTTAAAGACGCTTATTTCCAATTGATTTTATATCCCACATTATGTGCGTGTCGCATGAATGAAAAGTTTCTCTACGCCGCAATGAGCGTTGACTCGTTTGGGAGCGCGGCCGTCTCGGCCGCATCAAGCGGGCAGGATGCCCGCGCTTTGGATGTTGGGGCAGCTTCAATTTCATCCGCCGACTATGCCGGGAAGGCCAGGTTTGCTTTTTCCGAGATACAAAGATTGACCCGAATGTACAACCAGGAAATAGCCGGTGGAAAGTGGAATAAAATGATGGACTGGAAGCCGCGCAACCGTCCGGTTTTTCAGATGCCGTCCGTCTCTGCATTGCCGAAAAATAAAACCGTATTCAAACAAGACTCGCCTGTGGCCGTCATTGCCGCCGCCGATTTTTCACAAACGAGTGAAGCGAGTTTTGGAAAACCGCACATAATAAAGGGGCTTGGCGTAAGCGGTGCAAGCATGACAATTCTTCCCGTCACGAACCCCAGCATACCGGATGAAAATGCGGCGAAAGCCCCGCCGGCGGAGTACGAGGTTAAACTTCCCGCCGGGCAAAGGACCGCGGAGGTGATTTGCGTTCCGACGCACCGAATCCACGAGGGCCGAGGACTGCGCTATGCCATATCTTTCGGCGATGAATCGCCCACGATTGTAAACGTCCAAAGCGCGGCGGAAACGCCTCAATGGGAAAAGAACGTCTTGCGCGGCTATTCCATTGGCAAGTCTTCGCATAAACTAGACAAGGACGGAATTGTGAAAATTCGCATCTTCCTGCTCGACGCCGGCTTGCTCATAAGCCAGATAAAGATTTACTAGAGCGGTAAAATTTTAGCCGTTTGAAAATTGTATGAAATAATTTTCAGAATTGCGGCTTTTTTGGGGCTAAAAGAATTTCTGCCCTTTCAGGGCTGCAAACGGCTAAAATGTTACCCACATATAATGTTCGGCGGCAATAAAAATCCATAAAAAAGGTTGCTTTTTTGTGATAGATGTGATATAAAAGTATAATTATGCGCAAACGTTCGTCAATTCAATTCTTTAGTTATAAGGGTGGCATTATGCGTACGCATTCATTCATTCTTTCGATTGTGCTTGTGATAAGCGGTCTCACCCTGTGTGAAAATACCGCGTTCGCCCAACTAAAGGCCTTTGCCGAGGCGGAGGGTTACGGGGCTTTAGTCACCGGCGGACGGGGAGGGACGGTGTATCACGTCACCAATCTTAACGACTCGGGCGCCGGATCGTTGCGAGATGCGGTCAGCGCATCCAATCGCATCGTGGTGTTCGATACATGCGGCGTTATTAACCTCTCCAGCGCGCTTGCTATCAGCAGCAATATCACCATTGCCGGGCAGACAGCGCCGGGCGACGGCATTACCGTGTATGGAAATGCCACCTCGCTGAGCAACCAAAGCAACGTGATCATTAGAGATATGCGGTTTCACGCGGGCATCAACAGCTCCAGCGGCAGTAAAGCGCTCAACGTCACCGACGGTAATAGTATGATTTTCGACCATGTCTCGGTCGAATGGGGACGGTGGGATGATATCGGTGTGACCAAAGACAAAGTAGCTGCTTACACCGTTACATTCCAGAACTGCATCATCGGCGAACCGATCGACCCGCAGTACTTTGGCGGCCTTATCGAAAATGCCGATGGCATCACGTTCAGCCACAATCTGTTTATCGATAACACCAGTCGCAGTCCCAAGGTTAAGGGAACTATTCAGTACATCAACAACGTAGTGTATAACTGGGCAGTCACGGGCCTGTGCGGCGGACATTCAGGAGCGGTCCATTATCTCGATTGCATTGGCAACACTTTTATCGCAGGTCCCAGTTCCAACAACCAGTTTGTCGGAGAATTCACGGCGACCGACCACGTCTATCAAACCGGCAACGTGAAGGACCTGAACAAAAACGGCGTACTTGACAGTGTCGCGGTCGTCCCGTCGGACTTTTATCAATCTACTACTTATCCCGGTCCGACATTCTCCTCCTCCTCCACGCTGACTTACCAACCCGTGATACCGGTAACCATCGACAGCGCCGCCACGGCTTATGCCAAGGTCCTCGCCAGCGCAGGGGCTTCGCTGGTACGCGACCCGGTCGATACCAGGCTGGTCGGTCAACTCACGTCGCTGGGAACCTCGGGTAATGCAAGAGTTCATGACGAGTCTGTAGTGGGCGGGCAGCCGACGATGACCGTGGTAACCAGGCCCGCCGGATTCGATTCGGACAACGACGGCATGCCCGACACCTGGGAGACCGCCCACGGACTGAACCCCAACCTCGCCACGGATAGAAACTTGACCAATCCCGTCGGCTACACCTATGTCGAGCAATACATCAACGAGATTGCCGTGAACCACGGCACTCAAACCTGGCAAGGCAATACCGGCAATTGGCCTACTACGATATGGTGGACATCGGCCGTGCCCACGAACGACGACAATGCATACGTAGTCGGCAACGGCTCAGGCACAAGCGCCCTGGTCACTGTCGCGCAGAACAACGCCGTGTGCTTTTCCTTGTATATCGGCGGCAACGGCAGTACGACCGCCGACAAGGTCTCCGTCAACGCCGGCGGCGCGCTGACGGTCAACGATACTATTTACGTGGGCGACCAGAACAACGGCACGCTGGAGATCAACAGCGGCGGCACGGTCTGGGCTTGGAACGTCCAATTAGGCAACACCGTCAGCGGCACTACGTACACGGGCAATCTATTGCTCAACGGCGGCACTTTGAAGACTTGTGCGGTCGTCCTTGGCGGCGGCGTGCCCGGGAACTGGACCACCGGCGGCTCTTGCACCTGGTCAGGCGGCAAGATAGAGGCAATCGGCACGCTGAATTTTGCCGTCCCGACCACAATCGGCACAGGCGGCGCAACGATCGACTCCAACGGCTATGCTTGCACCATTTCCGGCGTTCTAAGCGGTGAAGGCGGCCTGACCAAAATCGGCTCCGGCACGCTCACCCTTACCGCCACCAATACATACGCCGGCGATACGATCATCAGCGAGGGCACTCTGAAGTTGTCTTCCACGGGCCAGATCTCCGCGGCTTCATCAATATACACTTCTTCCACCGCCACGTTCCAAGTCGATAGCGGCACGCATACCGTGGGCGACATCAGCGGCACGGGCACCACTTATATACTAGACGGCGGCAATTTGACGGCGAGTTCCGTGGTCCAAGACACATTGACCATCGGCGCAGTGACCACGTTTACCATCGCTTCCTTGTCCGGCGGATCCCAATCGGGCAGCTCCTCGACGACCCCTGTGCCAGAGCCATCGACCATCGCTCTTTTAATCGCGGCGGCCTTGGGAATAGTGATCTATTGTAAGAGAATTCAATAGTTAATATCGCATCGATCCTGGGGTAGATAGTTTATTGATACTCAGGTAAATGATGTCGTATGGAATATAGAAAAACTCCGGGCACAAGTGCCCGGGCTAAACTTTTAATGCGACATTCATTACCCGAGACTCAATAATCTAGATTCCTTCTATCAAAGGCCCCAGATATATCAATTTATTCACAAACCCTGACTTTCAATCAATGTCCGCTGTTTTCTATCTCATTTGCAAAATCACTTCAATTGCCTCATACGAGGCGGCGACGGCTAGCATGATGAATACGATTATATTTCCCTTGACGTTCATCATCAGCGCGTGCCCATATCGCGCTCTGAGTTTATTTCCCTCAGCCGGATTGAAAAGATAGATCGGCATCAAAAGCGCGAAAAAGGCGGCGAGTATGTATCCTTCGCCTTCCAGCAACAGCGTTACCGAATGAAAACGAATGGCCCCGGCAAGAGCCATGCTCGTCGGCGCCATCATTATTCCCCAAAGGGCGGCACGGAACAGCGCCATGAATACGCCTATCCCCGGCACGATAACCGACGGCAAGGTAATCACTAAAATCGATCCGACAAAGAAATTAATCACCAGCGTGGTAACGGCCGCCAGGGCAATGTTCCGGCTCCCATAGGCCATGCCCGCCACGCCGAGCACTCCCGATTCACTCTCGATTTGTCCGCTTATCGTCGTAAGCAGGAAATCTTGCGGCAGCGGCTTTTCATATATGATCAGCGCGCCAATAATGCAAATGCCAAAGTATATTACGTGCATCAGGCTGAACAGTTTCCAATGCCGGCTGATTTGCGCCAGCGGGGGGCCGATCCAGGCGTTGGTTATACGCCGCGCGGCAAACATATAACTCCTTATAAGCAGGACCGAACCGCCGATTAACAAAAGCGACATTCCTATCATATAGTTATAGTATGCGCCTCGATCCAAACGTTGCGATCCGGCAATCGCCGTGAATTGCTCGCGCGGGAACCGTTGTTTTATGTCTCGGATCAGCTTCAAATCCTCCAAGGGAACAATAAAACCGCCGATCAACTTTTTTCCGCTGGGATCGAGCGCGCCGCGCTGGGGCGGATTGTCGGCGGCGTAGTAGGCGTCCTGTTGTAGTAAATTTGTCTTTTTAAGCACTCCGACTACGCTCAATTTCTCATCGCCCGCCTTTATCGGGCCGTGATCGGTAGTACGCGGATCGGCAAGCACTTCCGTAGTTCCGGGCTTGGGCAGCCTGCCCGAGACAAGCATGTCCGCGGTGAATTGTTGCTCGAAATCGGGAAAAAGGATCACTTTTTCCTGGTGATTTCGCAAGAACGATCTTCCCGCGGCAGCAGTCGTCCCGCCCAGGATTTTAACAAACTCATCCACGACTTTCCTAGCCGGCAAAAAAAACACCGTAACCGGCCTGCCCATCTCTGTTTTCGCCTCGGTTTTTTCGGCGACATAAAGAACGTATCGCTTATCGCCCGAACCACAACTATCTTGCGCTTGGCGATAGGAAACTACCATCAACACCACGCCGCCGGCGGCGGCCGATAGACAAATCAAGGCCCATATTCGAGACATAAATATCCTCCCAAGAGATTTAGAGTCTATCCCAAAAGTCATCCTGAGCGTAGCGAAGGATCTCCGTATTTGGCAATATATTACCCATTTTAGATATATGTTCCTTCTAGATTCTTCGCTTCGCTCAGAATGACATTATTGTTTTTGGATAGGCTCTTAATTGTCTCCATAATATTAAATTCATACGAATAATAAAGGCATCCTCTTTCTTCACCCCTCGCCCCCTGACTCCTTATCGCTGTTTACTGCCGCGGCGCTTTGCCGTGTGTAACCGTGGCATCTGTTTTCACGTCGCCGCCGATGCCTTTCAGATGGTGGTCGAAAAAGGCGTTTACCATATCGGCGGTATCGCGCCCGCCGAAGCCGGGGCCGTGGGCCGCCCCTTCGATGACGTGCAGGCGGACGCTTACGCCGGCTTTTTTTAATGCCTCGAATAGCAATTGGCTTTGATTAAGCGGGACCAAAGGGTCTTGGTCGCCGTGGACG